>Ga0315909_10009245_pt1 | contig 10679 bp, 21 predicted proteins | sample LakEriMetagenome_11_FD_203527 | JGI IMG/M metagenome (GOLD analysis project Ga0315909, IMG submission 203527) | Freshwater fungal communities from buoy surface, Lake Erie, Ohio, United States - Buoy 2 MA125 | ecosystem: Environmental > Aquatic > Freshwater > Lake | place: USA: Lake Erie, Ohio...
ATGCTATACTCTGTCACATGAACACTCAAACTATCAAACGTATCGGCTTTGCTTGCAAATGGGCAGAGATTAATAAAAAAGGTGAGATTGCTAGTGCAGAAGGTCTTAACACCGGTGGCACTACAATGGCATGGGCTAGACGCAACAACTCAACTGTTGTTGAAGAAAAAATATTGGATGTAGCAAAACGAAACATCGACAATACCCATAATCTCATTAAGAAGGTAGCAAGTCTGCCCGAATCATTGCGTATGCTACGGTTAACCAGCGACATGCTAAGTTTCTATACGCATGAGGATTATCATTACTTCTGGAAATCACAAAACACACAAGACCTACTTGCAAAGTGGTTTGCACCATTAGGTGATACTGCACGTGCTAATAACGTCAGGATAAGTTTTCACCCAGACCAGTTTGTTGTATTAGCAAGCGACCGTGAAGAAGTAGTAAATAAGAGTATAGAAGAATTTGAATATCATGTTGACATGGCTCGTTGGATGGGCTATGGTAAGACATTTCAGGATATCAAAATCAACGTACACATTTCTGGTCGTAAGGGTCCTCAGGGTATCAGAGATGTGTATAATAGGTTATCACCTGAGGCAAGAAACACACTTACATTAGAAAACGAGGAATACACACATGGACTCACTGACTGCCTTTCATTATCTGATATTGTCCCAACTGTTCTTGACATTCATCACCATTGGATTAGAGAAGGCGAATATATTAGCCCCGATTCGGACAGGGTTAAAAGCGTTATTGATAGTTGGAGGGGTATCCGTCCTACTCTACATTATTCCGTCAGTCGGGAAGATGTACTTGGAGAACATGACCGATTTATCGCACCCAATCATGGTGCGCTAATTGAATCTGGCTACAGTAAGCAGAAACTACGTGCCCATAGTGACTACTATTGGAACGATGCAGTAAACGATTGGGCATTGACATTCCTTGATAATTTTGATATAATGTGCGAAAGCAAAGCTAAGAATTTGGCTAGCTTTAAATTATACGAGAGAGCAAAACAAAATGGGATTATTTGATAGATTTAAAAAGAAGCCAGTAGAGCAGGTTGTAGAACCCGTAAAGGTTGTAGAGCCTGTTAAGGAAAAGAAACCACGCAAGCCTAAAGTAAAGAAACCTGCTGTAGAATTAACTGCTAAAGAAAAAGCTACAAAAGCAGGTGAACCTTATATCAATATTTTAAGTTTAGATATTGATCCCAAAGACATAAACAGTGGCGCATTTGAACTTGATTGGAATGAGTATTTTGTAGCTAAACTTGCAAAGGCTGGTTACATGATGAGCAAAGACGATAAAGATAGTGACATTGTTGATAGATGGTTCCAGCAAGTTTGTCGCAATGTAGTTTTAGAAATGTATGAGCAGGTACAAGCGGATCCGATGAATAGAGATATTCGTCCTATCCAATCACGTGATATAGGTAATGGTAGAACTGAGGTAAGTTGATGACAACTCTTAAATATTTGAAATGTTCTATGCCACAATGTAACAATACAGTGGGTCAACATAGCAAGAAGAATAATAAGAATAAACAAGTTTGTTCGGCACATAGAACATATCGTAAACATGAAGTTGATAAGTGGAAATTGGATCAAGGGTGTGCCAACAAGGATGGTAGATACATGTTTCCTTGCATGGCAAAAGGATTCATACATTCTTCTCAATTAGATATCAATCACATTGATGGTAACAACTCTAATAGAGATCCAAAAAATATTGAATGTTTGTGCAGATTATGTCATCCTGTAGTCACATTGAATAATGACCATCACTTGACTCCTACTGAAAGTAGACGGGCAAAACTAGCAGAAACTAATATCTTTGATTGGGGTTGACCCATTTCACTAGACATAAATGCAAAATAGTCGTATAATATACGCATATTATCAACATATATACATGCCCATATGAAATACGCACTCATAGACACCGCAAATACATTCTTCCGTGCCCGTCATGTCGCAAGTCGCAACAGTGATACTTGGGAGAAAATAGGAATGGCACTACATTTGACACTTGCTAGTGTCAATCAAATAGTTCGCCGACATGGTATTGACCATGTTGTATTTTGTTTGGAGGGGCGAAGCTGGCGTAAGGACGTTTATGGTCCTTACAAAAAGAATCGTGTGGTTGATGCAATGTCAGTCACAGAGGCAGAAAAAGAAGAAAACGAAATGTTTTGGGACACGTATGAAAAATTCACTACGTATCTTAAAGAGAAGACCAACGTCAGCGTACTTAGGCATGAACGTGCAGAGGCTGATGATTTAATTGCACGGTTTATTAACTTACATCCAAATGATACGCATTATATTATTAGCACTGATTCCGATTATGTTCAGCTTATTACTGATAAAGTGTTCCAGTACAATGGAGTCACAAATGAACTCATTACCCTCGAAGGATACTTCAAAGATAATGGAAAGCAAGTACTAGACAAAGAGAAGAAGCCTAAACTGTTAGAAGATCCTGAGTACTTACTGTTTAAGAAAATTATCCGCGGTGACGCAGGCGACAATGTATTCACTGCGTATCCCCGTGCCCCTGAGAAAGGTAGTAAGAATCGTGTAGGCATTCGTGAGGCATACGAGGATCGTAATGCACAGGGCTTTCGGTGGAACACGTTCATGTTACAACGTTGGACAGACCACAATGGTGTTGAACAACGTGTACGTGATTGCTATCAGCGTAATAAAATGTTGATTGATTTGACTGCACAACCCGAAGATATCAAACAAGTAGTTGATGAATCAATTCGTACAGGTGTACGTACAAACACAACACCTCAAGTAGGTATTCATTTGATGAAATTTTGCGGTAAGTATGAACTCACTAAGATTAGCGAACAGGCTGAGGCCTATGCTAAGTGGCTTAATAGTCCGTATAAAGGTGAATTGCATGTTTAAGATAACCGATCCAAAACACAAAATTAAAACTCTTAAGCCGGGTGATAATAATTGGTTTATTGATAGCGACTTCACTCGCACACCTAGAGCAGGCTTTGAAATTTCAGTTAGTTGTCCGCGAGATTACAGAATGGTATTGTCCGAATGTATTGACAGGGGCTGGATAAAACCTGTAGCATATATGAAAGAAACTGACTATGTTTGGGAAACTCTAGGAGGTACGGCATGAATGATAAAGATAATATTAGAATCAACTTAGCAGGCATTGAGATGCTAGATGAACAAATGTTGGGTATGTTAATTGATAGTTTAGTTGAGGTTTATCAAAGCAAGTTTGGATTAGATATTTCACTTGACGAACCAGAGAAACCCGTGTATGATGCAGAGAATGTAGACTTTGCAAAAGATTACTTGAAAAAATTTAGATTACAATGAGTGAAAAAACAATTTTCTATAAGAAAGAAGGTCGTAGATACGTACCCGTGTACGAGTACGACCAAACACTTATGGATAGTTTTCCTGAAGGTAGTCACCTTGTAATATGCTATCCCGGTGGACAATCTAGACGTTTCAATATTAACCCTGCATATGCTCCCATGATTGCGGCAGGTCGTGTAGCAGAAGATGCGATTAGTGACGTAATTAGAAAAGCAACTGACTTGCGTCCTGCTAGTAAAGAAACAAAATTAACCGACGAACAATTGCGTTGCTGGAAAAAATTGAACAAAGCGTTCGGTGAAGAGACCCATGCACTACAATGGCCAAGCGCACGTGAAGCAAGCGAGGAAGCAGTTAAAGCAATGCAAATGGAAGCAGAAAAACTATTAACTGTACCAGCAGTTAGAAAAGCCTACGAACACTTCTTGTTTGTAGCAGAATTAACAAAGGATAACAAAAATGAATCTAGTAGCTAAACCTATTATCAAAGGTGAATATTGGGTAGTCACCGATGGTGACAAAAAAGTAGGTAACGTAATTCAAGAGGGTAGTAATTATCAAGTCAAACTTAATAATACAGTAGAAACATATGATAGTACTAAATCCATTGAGAAGATAAAAAAGATTGAATTTGAGAAAACTAAGAAAGTTAAAACAGAGTTAAAAAATCCTCCCTTCGCAGTCTATCCTACAGAATCGAATAGAATCTACAATAGTTTTTATGATGTGAAACGTAAATTACATATATTCACAAAAGGTGCAAAAAGCAAGTGTTATTTTGTCGCAGGATGGTTCGGTGTCAAACAAACTGATACTTTCACTAAAATTTTCTGCCCTAAGTACATTTTTATTCAACGTTATGAGTATATTGGTCCTTTTAAGTCTGAGGAAGAACTGAATAATAGCATAAATATACTATGAGCCATATAAAAAAATTCATTGATAAGGTGGCAAACGCTGAGGGTAGACAAACCCGAGAAGTTTTACTACCTATATCAGATGCAAAGGAATTACGTGATGAGGTCATGAAACTTCTTTTGGATCAGCGTGAAAAGGGTAACAATAGTAATGAACCTATTACTGTTGTTATGAATGGCGGAAAATGGTAAATAATGAGCAGAACACAGCCAAAAGTTATATTAGAACTAGTTGACAAAGACACATATAAATGCGACCAAATTGTAGAGGCTGCAGGTATCTGGGCTGTGTTTTATGACGGGCAACCTATCAATCTAAAAAGTCAACATGCATATGATAGTGAAACTGTACCTAAGTACAAAAAGACAAGTTTCAGTAATCCCGGACATGCGAGAAATCTTTGCCGTAAATTGAATACACAATTCAAAACAGATAAATTTAGTGTAGTGTTTATGAACAACGGCACACAAGTTTATCCTGATGAGTAATCTATCATACAAAGAACTAGTAACCAAAACTGTTTTAGAGCAGACAGAAAATAGTCATTGGTCATATGAAGATGCATTAAAGAGATGGTGGATTAATCCTAGACGAGACGGCGGATTAAGACTAACCCAAATGGGAGATTTAGAATTCAGGTTTGCACAAATCGAATACTATACCCATGATTTCAAAGCTAAAATCACAAAAAGCTATCATTCCTTCATGTTAGAACTTGACAGGAAAATCAAATGCCCCTACTATATTGATGTAAATAAAAGTGACAAATCTAATACACCTTACATACGATTATATGATAGTAGGATATCAATGATGCTAAATTTGTACGGTGATATAGATTCATATTTAAATTCAATAAGGAAAAAATAATGTCAGAAGAAAAGAAAAGTAGTAACCCATTTATCAATATGGCCAATGATGCTAAAAAGGCAAACAACATTGCAAAGCAGTATGGTAAAGCACCTAAACAACAGGGACCAAAAGCCAATACAAAAGGTTTTGGGGGTGCTAGTGTAGTAAGACGTAGTGGTCGTGGTGGTTAATGTCAACGATATTGTTGGCTAACACGTTATATATGTAACAGATAAATTCTGTTAAACAACCTTAAAGGAAACACAATGAAATTAGTATTCGCATTAATCGCAAGTTTAGGTCTAGCTACTGCATTTGCCGCAGAGCCAGCAAAGAAAGAAGAAGCAAAATCAGCCGCAACCGCTCCGGCAGCTCCTGCAAAAACAGAAGCACCAAGTGGTGAAATGAAGTTAGCTAAGAAGAAGGCTGACAAGGACGCAGAAGCAAAGGCTAAGAAAGAAGCTACTAAAAGTTCTGCCAAGGACGCACCGAAGACTGATAAACCAGCAACTAAATGATATTGATGACGAAGATAGTGGCCCTGCAGGCCCTGATGAACTAAACATACATCGGGCTTATAGTCGTCCTAAAATCGTATATGATGACGATGAAGAATTGTCAGAATATGTACAAATCAGATTATTAATTGCTAGACTAAAAGCTATGGAAAAGTACCGAAAGGTAACTAACCAGGCATAAATAATAATGCAGTTATGGGTTCTGTATAAAAACCCTATTTTAAACACATACACATAGGAGAAAAACATGTTTAATACAATCACAAATACCGCCATTGACACAGTTCAAACAGGCAAAAAGCAAATCGTTAGTACATTCGTAAAACACGAAACTCTTGCTGACACAATCAACAAATTCGTAGATGCAGAAACAGTATACACTAAGGCATTGGTTGATAATACTGTTAATACATTTACTGGATTCTATACATTATTTACCAGCAAGGATTTTGCTAAAGAAGTAACTGAGACATTCACACCTTCTTTTACAACAAAAGCCGCTAGCAAAAAGGCAAAATAATATGAAAAAAATCTTTTTAAGTATACTAGAAGCAATTGATGATATTAAAAAACATAGGACTAGTTCTGGTTTAAAAGGCAGATAATGACTCTGGTCTACATTCATGGGGCTAGTGCTACAGGAGAAAGTTTCAACTATATTAGAAAACACATAGGTGGTAAAGATATAGTAGTCAACTATGACAGTCGCAATGGTTTTGAAAACAACTTAAAAATCATGCAAGAGCAACTAGCACCTATGAATGATATATTTTTTATAGGTCATAGTCTAGGTGGAATATATTCATTACATTTAGCCAATCTATTGCCTAAACAAACATTAGGTGCAGTAACACTCAGTACTCCTTATGGTGGTGCTGAGGTTGCTGATTATGTTCAATATTTTTTACCATTCAGTAGATTGATGAGAGATATTGGTCCTAGTAGTTGGGTAATGAAACAGGCTAATAAAATAAAAATACAGCACCCATGGACTAATGTAGTTACTGTAAGGGGACAAAGTCCTTTTATGATAGAACCAAATGATGGTGTAGTAACAATCACTAGTCAAAAACATCATAGTGATATGGAACTAATTGAAATAGAATACAACCATTATGAAGTAGTTCTTAACGAAAAGGTGATTAACATCATTAAAGATAGAATTAAGAACTCCCAAAAGAATTGATTGTGTAACATAGCAATGTTATACTTCAATCGTGTTCATAGGGAACACAATAGACATACACACATTAAAGGAGAAAAATATGTCAGAATTTACACCAAAACTTCCAGAAGTTAAATTTAATAAGAACGGCTACGAGATTCGTACTGATATCTTAGATATGGCAAAGGGCCTAGTTAGCGAAGAATTCCATGTTAAATTTCAAGGCTGGGAAATGACTGCTGAACGTGACCAAAAGACTAATCAGATTGTTAGCAAAGTTAACATGCCTGAGTATCCAGGACTTGACAAGGTTCTTGAAACTGCTGAAAAGATGTACGCATTTGTAAATCAAAGTACACAAACTAAGAAGTAATACTTTTAGTTTCGAAAAACCCTGCTAGTCAGGGTTTTTTTACGGCTTGACAATAAATCGTTTTGGGTATATAATACTTGTATTGATTGATTAAAGGAGCTTGCAAATGATTAACGTTAAAACACCCCTGAGTACTGATGGTTCTGGTTATTGGTCTAATGTCGCTAAGACAGTACTTGTGACTGGATTAGAACTTTCGTATGTAAATGACGAAGGCAATTTCGGTGAACTCCGTGTATACTTTGATACTAACACTTGGAATGTTGACACTGACGGTCTTATCTATACTGACAAACAATTCATTAATGATTTAAAAGTATTACTTAATCGCATAGAATTAGATACTGATGTTTCTTATAGTGAGCAAGGTATGCAAGGTGATACTTTTGTTAGCTTGGATGTTGGTCCTGAATTCATTAAATCTTTCAAAATGGCTTGACAATAAATCGTTTTGGGTATATAATACTTGTATTGATTGATTAAAGGAGTTGAAATGTCTGCACTAGTTGAATACACATTGGAACTGTACAAATCTGACAAGCGTACCAAAGAAGGTCGCCGTCTGTATGCAAAACAAGATTTTGCCCCTTCTACTAAGGATTACATCAACACCGTTGCTGATGCAAAGCGTAAGTTGGGTTTTGTTGTTGAAGTGTTTGAGACCTATGTCACAGAAAAAAACTTGATGACAGGTAAGACATTCAAGGAACGTTACGATACACCGTATTTCTGTTCACCCTCTAGCGAATCATTTTGGAGCATGTAATGCCTAAATATCAAAAACCCCTACTCAATTATAATGCTGATGATGTTTGGGCGGCTACTTGTTTTGCCCAACGCACTAATGGTACCTATATTAAAAATACAGAAGAATGGAAAGACCAAGCAGTAGATACCAATCGTCAACTAATAGAAAAGGTAATGGCAGGACAATATACTGTATCCGACGAGGATCGTGAACAGGCTAAAAAGGTTCGCAAGTATTATCAAGCACTTACCTTCAAAATCCTTAAAGGAATTAAATTGAGTGAGTTTGATAACACGGCAATGCTTATTAGTAATCGTGATATCATTAATGATAATTATGATGTAGCAGTTATAGCAAGTTTGCCTAGTTGTTATGAGCGTGGTGTCAAACGTGATGGTGTTGACCAACGAGTTAAATTTGCTAGTGGTGGATTCATCGGTAGAGTTAGTGACAAAGTTAAGGTCACTGTTGAAATCTTGAAGACCAACTATAGCCAACAATGGAATACTAATTATGTCACCGGTATTACTAGTGATGACCAAGCAGTATTTTTTGCTTACAATCACATTGACAATGTTGAAATTGGTAAGACATACACCTTTTTCGGTACTGTTAAGGCACATCGGGACAACTTAACCCAATTGAATCGGGTTAAAATTGTTGCGTAATCTATTGACACTTAATACACAATATAGTATACTATATTCATCTTTCACACACAGGAGTTTTTATGCGTAATTTTTTTGTTGGAACTGTATTCGGTATCGTTGTTGCTACTGTAGGATTTAGCGGAATTGCTAAACTTTTGGATAATAGCGTCAACAAGACCAAAGCGATTGTGCAAGAACAAGTTAAGGATTGATAATGGCATGGATCGCCGTTCTACTGTTGTTGTTCTTTGGCCAATTTCTTTTTGCATTCTTATTGGCCGCCCTAATACTTATGTTTGAGTAAATTATATGAATGAACGAATTAAAGAATTAGAACAACAATGCTGGAGCCATCGTGTAGACGGTACTCTGGTAGATGGGCAGTTACATTTTGATACAAAAAAGTTCGCCGAGTTGATTGTGAAAAAATGTATTGAACAAGCAAGCATTGGAAACGGGCACGGTAATAATCAATGGGATAGAGCGTTGACCTTTTCTGCAAAGAATATCAAAGAACATTTCGGAGTTGAAGAATGAGTGCAAGCTGGATTAATAAATTAAACGAGAGCGATAGCCGCCTTCACAAAGAAGATGTAATTTTACAGGCGCTTGAGGCAAGTGTCCTAGGCAATCGTATTAGTCAGATTTTCTTGGGCTTTACTAAAGCCTGTTATAATCCCTACGTTACGTTTGGCATTCGTCAAGTTCCCGATACAGTAGGTATTGTTGATGCAGAAAATCCTTGGGATGATTTTAATGAGTTGATGGTACAACTTAGTCAGCGTAGGTTGACAGGTCATGCGGCACGTGATGCAGTACAAAACATATCTGAAAGATTTGATAGCATAGAATGGAATACATTCTTAGCACCTGTGTTACGTAGAGACTTACGTGCAGGTATCAGTGATAAAACTATTAACAAGATTTGTAAGGGCACTGATTATGAAGTGCCAATCTTTGGTTGTCAACTAGCAACTAATAGTGAAGGTCGCCCTGAAATGAAAGGTATCAAACGTCTTGAACCTAAGTTGGATGGTGTCCGTGTATTGTTGATGGTTATCCCTGATGAAGAAGGTAACGTTGTTACTATTTGCTTTAGTCGCAATGGTAAACAGTTTGACAACTTTGGTCATATTGAAAATCAAATACGTGATAACTTTGTAAAACTTACACACAAAGCCGCAACAAGTAATCTGAGTATGGGTTTTGTAATGGATGGTGAAGTGATTGGTAATACATTCCAAGAACTTATGCGACAAGCACGCCGTAAGACTGATGTACAAGCAGAGGATAGTGTGTTCAATGTATTTGACATTCTACCACTTGATGCTTTCCGTGAAGGTCATTGGAATGCACAACTACACAAACGCATTACTATTTTAGAAGATATGCGTAGTATTATTGATAACATGCCTAACGTTGAATTGTTACCACATATCATGGTTGACTTGGATACAGCGGCAGGTAAGGATCAATTAGAACGATATGCTAAGGATCAAGTTAATCTTGGATTCGAAGGCATTATGATTAAAAATGTTGATGCGCCATATGTCTGTAAGCGTAGTACAGACTGGATGAAATGGAAACCTACGATTACGGTAGACTTGGAGGTTGTAGGTGTTGAAGAAGGTACTGGAAGAAACGAAGGACGTCTTGGTGCACTGGTTTGTTCGGGATTTGATGACGGAAAAGAAATCACCGTCAATGTGGGAAGTGGTTTTAGCGACAGTGATAGGGATGAGTTTTGGGCTAACACTAATTATATCATTGGTCGTACTGCTGAAATCTTGTGTGATGTAATTACGCAAAATCGTGATGGTACTTACAGTTTGCGTTTTCCACGCTTTGTTAGATTTAGGGATGACAAATGAACGAACGAATTCAAGCACTTGCCGAACAGGCTGGCTTTATTGATAGAGGCACTAATCATACTGCTTATATGAATTTTGACCACGAAAAGTTCGCCGAGTTGATTGTTAGGGAATGTATGTCTAATTTATATCTACATGGGTATGACGATGCGGCTAAATGCCTCCAAGATATTCACTTTGGAATTGAGGATCCCGTATGAACGAACGAATTAA
>Ga0315909_10009249_pt1 | contig 10674 bp, 13 predicted proteins | sample LakEriMetagenome_11_FD_203527 | JGI IMG/M metagenome (GOLD analysis project Ga0315909, IMG submission 203527) | Freshwater fungal communities from buoy surface, Lake Erie, Ohio, United States - Buoy 2 MA125 | ecosystem: Environmental > Aquatic > Freshwater > Lake | place: USA: Lake Erie, Ohio...
ATTAGAAGCAAATAAAATTCCAGCTATTCCAAGTTTAGAATTGTTTACAAATACAAGTAGATTAATTGAGTTTAGAGCTAATGCAGATTTACCAAAACAATTAGCAACTATAATGATGATGGGTGGTATAAATGCAGATACCGGTACGACAAGTAGAAATAGAAATATGGCTAAGGATATGTTTAACACCGTAATGCCGGACCCTATTTTAGGTAGAGTAAATGTAATAAATAATACTGCACAAGCAACATTAACTAATAGTAGTAACACTACATCAATTACAACAGGTACTGCAGCAGGTACATCTCAAAATACAACAAATCCAAAATCTACTAATCCTAATTTTAGTCCAACTTGGCAAGCAATAAAGACAGTAGTAGGTGCAACAGCCACAGTATTAGGACCAGTACAAAGTACAGCTAGACTGCTTACAGCAGCACAAATATATCTAAAACTTCCAGGTGCAAACAGAGTTAAACTATGTGCTAGTAAAAAATATGGAAAACAAGACCAATCATTTTTCGCAGTATTTACAGATGTTAGTTGTGTAAAAACAGTTTATTTTGGACCAAATTATAAACGAAAAGATGCATTAGTTCCAATATCAATAAACTTAACAATATTAGGTTTATCTGGAATAACAATAGGACAGGCATTAGAATTAAATCCAACACCGGTCCCATGGTTAGATAGTAATAGAGGATATTGGCAAGTAACAAACGTAGAACATGAGGTAGATGATTCAAGATGGACAACAGATGTAGAATTAAAATTTAGAGTTAAATAATATGGAAGAGTCAATAATAAAAAATTACTTACAATTAAATACTAATGTAATATTTACTGATAATTTTAGTGCATTCCAACCAACTCCAAATGAACAAGATTATAGAAACGAATTTATTTATCGTTATTTTATAAGAAAAAGAAATCAGGATAATGGTTTGATATACGAAGTTAGTGCAGATACGTTTACAGATTTTGAAAACAATCAACTATATTTCGGAACTAGAATCAAATGGAAAATAACCGGACAAATTGATGAAGTAAGTAAACTAAATCAACGTTCAGTTGCATTTGGAAAACAAACACTTTCTAATTTAGATACTCATATAAAAAACTACACTAAGTTTTGGAAAGGGTGATAAAAATCATACTATTATTTGGAAAGTAAAAAATAATACATTATATTTATAATAAATAAAACAAGTTATATGAGCAATTTCAAACATCTAACCGATTTAGAAGTACAACAAATTACATTCGATTGGCGATACAGAGGATTCACCGTATTAGAATTATTAACCGAAGAAGAGGTTGATGAAGTAAACGATGAATTAGAAAAATTAAGACAAGCTAGAATTGGTACAACTACTGAAGATGGTAAAGAGTGGGGTGAGTGGGATCCTTTTGCATATCCACATAAACTTTCACCTAAATTAGAAAAAATGTTTTGTCATCCAAAGATTTTAGAAGCATGTGAGTTTTTAATGGAAGGTGAAGTACAAGGAATGCAAACTTGGTGTTACTTTAAACCACCAGGACAATTAGGTAGAGATCAACATCAAAACGCATTTTATACAGGATGTGGGCATAACGAAATTATTAATACAGCATTGGCATTAGATAATCATGATCCTGAAAACGGAGCAGTATGGAACTACGAAGGTTCACATAGATTACAAACGTTACCAATTGAAGTAGATGAAGATAGAACAAAAACAAATCCTACATTTTGGAGAAACGAAAGAGGTAAACCTTGTGTAATGCCAGAAGGACATGACTTCAGAAAAGTAGAAGGATATTTAAGAAAAGGACAGGTAGTATTGTTACACTCACATTGTGTACATGGTTCTGAAGCAAATACCTCAAATAGATTTCGTAGAAATTTATTAGGTGGTTACCTTAAAAAAGGAGCAATCTTTAATAAAGGTGGACATATGAAAAGAGAACCAATTGATTTGCACGCATTAAAAGCAAAACATTGGACAGAATCAGATGAAAAGAATTTCGGTGGATTTTAAAGATATAGGGGAGTTTAATTACTCCCCTTTTTATTTTGTTTTATAACAAAAATATACTAAATTTGTTACATGATATTTGTAGAAGATAAATTTGAATTTCAACAATTTTTACAAGAATATAGAAAACGTAGTAATAAAATCTATGTTAGATTATCCGATGATGAAAAACATGCGATGAATAATCGCATATCATTTATTTATATATTTTCTGAAAAAAATGAGTGGGTTATTAATGTAAATAATGGTGATGGATTGGGAATTAAAGTAGAAGCATTAGGGCAATTATTAGATACAAAACATAGACAATTAGTTTTTAATCTTAAATCTATACATCATTTATTACCATTCACAAATGCAATTGATATGGATTTAATCAGATTTGTTCAATATGGTTATCATGATATTGAATTGGGTGATAATCAATTAAATCAGTTTTATAAATCAAAGTTTAAAAATGAACCATATTTGAATGATAGTATTCCAATGATAAAACAATTAGAATTAATAAAACAATATATTTTAAAATCTTCAGAATTAACTTCTATAAATTCCGATAAATTTGTAATGGATGCAACTGAAGCATTCAATTACATTGAACATAGTGGTTTGAAAATAGATGAGGAATATCGTTTAACACTAAATCCAGTTCATTTAACCGATGCTAATATGGTTTATACTGAATATAACCTAATGACATCTACACTACGACCATCAAACCGACATGGTGGTGTAAACTATGCTGCTCTTAAAAAAGATACTGGTGTAAGAAAATCATTTATTAGTAGATTTGATGGTGGAGAATTAATTAGTTGTGACTTTGAATCATATCACCCAAGATTATTGCTGGATATCATATATCAAACTAAACTTAATTCAAATATAGATGTAAAAGAAATGAAATGGATTACTAATTTCTATGGCAGCGGTTTAGATTTTTATACATGGATTGGTAAGCAAATGGGTATAGATGATAGAAGTGAAATAAAAACATTAATATTTCAAAATTTGTATGGAGGAATTAGAAGTGAATTACTACATATTCCATATTTTAAAGAAATACAAAATCTTACGGATTTATTATATGAAACCGTTACAAAAAATAAATGCATGTTTACACATCTGTACCATATTCAGTTTAATGAAGACAGATTTGAACCTATAACACCTGCAAAAGTTCTTAATTACTATATCCAATCATATGAAACTGAACGAAACATTAAGAAAATTTTAAAAATAAAAGAGAAATTAGAAGGAAAACACACAAAATTGATATTATATACTTACGATGCGTTTGTATTTGATGTGCATCCGACAGAAAAACAATATTTATATAATGATATCATTCCATTATTAAGAGGTGGACATGGTAGATACGAAGTAAAAACAACGACCGGCAAAAATTATGACCAACTTTAATTTAGACAATCTTAGTGAAATTATTGATGATGTTTTAACAGAATTTTGTGTTACATATCCAATTCCTGATTTTGAAAAAAGTGAACAAGTAGAATATCTTAAATCCATATTAGAGCAATTTGGTGTGGATATTTTAAATATAAATGATTTAATGGAAGCTATTAATTTAGCACCAAAGAAATTTACATTAGAAGCACCTATAAAAAAGAAAGTAGTTAACCCAAAAGATAAAGTTAGACTAGATGCACATAAAAAAGGATTAGAAGGTAAAGGTGGTAATGCATATGGTCCTAAAGGTAAAGATTTAATTACACATAGAAATCAAAATGGTAAATTAGTAGTAGTAAATCCACCGGTTAAAATAGGAAAAGCGGCACAACAACAAAAGGTAGCAGCACAACAAAAGGTAGCAGCACAACAAAAGAAAGTAGTAGCACAACCAAAGGCTACAACTAAACCAATAGTTAAACCAACACAACCAACTGGTAAATTAAAAACTAAAGTACCCCAACCTAAACAAGTTGGTCCTCAAAAAATTACAACTAAACAAGTTCAATCAGAACCTACTAGTGGTAAAAAGATTAAAAAGGTAAATGATTCTATAAGAAAAAAGGATAGTTTTAATACCGATAAATCAATGGTAATTGGATTAGATGATAGAACAAGTGAGGCTAGAGCAAAGCAAAATAAAGCAAAAAAAATAAATTCAAAACCATTATTTTCAACAAAAGATACACAAACTATATTTGATGGTAAACCAAAATTCCCTAAAAAGTATTTAAAGGTGTTAGAAAGAATGATGCAGTATGGTAAAGAGAATATTACAATTACAACTCTTACTGATAAAGCGGGTGCAGGAACATTAGAATCAACTTGTGGTGAGATTGTTGGAATGATAGGATTGAGTATTCAAGATGCTGGTAAAAGAGCAATGTTTTTTAGATTATTAAAAGATAGAGCAGAGCAAAATGGTAAGGCAGGTATATTAGATGCAAGTTGGGTTACAGCAGGTGAAGCACATTGTATAGCTAATGAAAGAAAATTAAAAAGAGATTTTCCAAATGGATATACAATTCTTAATACATTTTGGGATGTTGCAGATGAAGCAGCTGCAATTGGTGTAGAAGGATATAAACAAAACAAAGGATTTTCAACGGATGTTAATATGTTGGTAATGGATAACAAAACCAAACAAACAAAATGGATTGAACCTTCGTTAAAAAAAGATGAAGTTGTAAACTTATTAAACGGAACTACAAATAGAATTCGTTCAATTGCAGTATTAGCATCAAAAAAAGTAAGTAATAAAGAAAAAGATCAATACGAATCAGCAACAAAAGAATTAGAAGGAATGGGTGAGGTTAAGAAAGGAAAAACACCTGAGTATGCTAGAAAAGAACAACTTCAAAAATATATAAACGGATTAGAAGAAAGAGTAAAAGCTGAGATTCCAAAAAATGCAAATGCAGAATACGCATATTCAGTACAAGAAAAGTTACATACAACGGCTTGGGAAAATAAAGATGTAATTAGACAAAGTAAATTGTTATTAAATGCATGGGGAAAATTATCTCCAAAACAAAAACAAGAAAGAGCTTTAGATATTATTAATGAAATGGGGCAGAATGATAAAGGTGGACTAAGATCTGAAATTGTAGATACTATTAATAAATTATATAAAAATAAAGATTCAATTAATGGATTAGATAGTATTGGGCAAATCGTAGGTGATACTACATCTAGAGGAAAACAAAAAGCATCTATGGTTGTATTAAATTTAGGAAGTTCAACTGGTAAGAAAAATGCATTATCAACCGTAAGAGATAAAATATATAAAAATACATATGCACACTCAAAGGCAGCATCGGAATATTTGTTATCTACGAATGAAACTAAAGTGGCCTTATTAAGAAGTATTAGAGATGCATTTCCTGTAAAATCTTTATTGGAAGGTGAAGAAAATATGTTATTAGGTGATTTTAAAAAAGGAAAAACACCAGGTACAAATATAGATCAATATGTATTACAGAGAGTATTCAATATTAAATCAGCTGAAGAATTTCAAAGTGGATTAAAAGTATTAGATACACCTCCACCACCACATATTAGTTTCATAGGTAAAGGTAAAAACTCAAAACCTATTGAAATTGCAGAAATCAAATCTCGTTCCGATGGTAAAGGATATGGTGGAACATGGAAATTGGAAATGAGTCTATCAAAAAAATTCGTTGATTTGTGTAAACAATACGATACATAATTGAGGAAATAAAAAACAATGAAGACACAACTATTGTGCACATTTAGCACTAAACAAGATTTAGAAAAACATATAGATTTAATAAAAAGTAATTATGAATTAGCTTATAATTACATTTATATCTTACAAAACAAAAACATTCCAAATGAATTGTTTGTAACTTATAATGTAGTTGTAGAAAATGAACAACCAAACTTAGAAATGAAAACTATTTTGGTCCATAGAAAAAAACAAAGTAATACATTATACACAATCAATGCATTGAACAATGTTATTATGGAAGCAACCGGTGGACAATTAGATAATAAGTTTGAAGTTGATTGGGAAAAATTCAGAAATTGTATATTAGTAACAAATACAGAAGGTGTTAAAAAAATATACACTAGAGTATTTGATGTAATAGATTTAACAAAATAAGAAATGATAAAGTTAAAAGATTTATTAAACGAAGACCTAAGAAAGTGGTTTGGTAAAGGACCGGAAGGTTCTACTACTGGTGGTGGCTGGGATAGATATAATTCTAAAGGTGAGAAGGTAGGTAAATGTGGTGATAGTAAAGAAGGTGATTCTTATGCAGCATGTTTATCAAAAGAAAAAGCAGCTAAGTTAGGTAAAGATGGAATCGCAGCATTTGTAAAAAGAAAGAGAGCCGCACAATCTAAAGCAGGTGATAGTAAAAAAGGTGGTGAACAATCTAAAGGTCAAAAACCAACATTTGTAAAAACAGGTGCTAGTGAAGGACTAGAAGAAAAGTTAAATTTATTCTTAGAAAAGAATGTACCAACCGATCCAGCAAAGTGGGCAGCATCTAAAGCAGCGGCTAAAAGAAAGTTTGATGTTTATCCTTCAGCATATGCAAACGGATGGGCAGCAAAAAACTACAAAGCAAAAGGTGGTGGTTGGAAAACTGAAAAATAAATAGCATGATTATATGGTTAACCGGACAACCTGGTAGTGGTAAAACAGTATTAGCAGGTTGGTTAAGAAGTATTAGTACCTTAAATAATAGAGTTGAAGTAATTGATGGGGATGATATAAGAGAGATATTTCAAAACAAAGATTATTCCGAAACAGGTAGAAGACGAAACATAGAGCTAGCACAGAATCTAGCATTATTCTTACATAAAAAGAAATACAATGTTATAGTTTCATTAGTATCTCCATACAGAGATCAAAGAGAAGATTTCAAAGAAAAATTGGGAAATGATATAAAAGAATTGTATGTTCATTGTTCCGATGATAGGGGTAGAAACCATTTTCATGTTGAAAACTACGAACCACCTTTGGAAAATTTTATTGATGTAGATACTACAAATGAAACACCATTTGAAACTTACGAAAAAATCAAAGAAAAATTAGGTTTATATTAAAAAAAGTTGTAAATTAGAGTTATGAGAAAAAAATACGCATTATTCATCGGAAGATGGCAAACTTGGCACGCAGGACATGAGTGGTTAATTCGTCAACAATTAGATAAAGGAAAACATGTTTGGGTAGCAATTAGAGATGTTGCCGAAGATGAGAACAATCCTAAATCAGCATACAAAGTTATGATGGATTTAATGGAAGAACCATTCTTTCAACAAAACATAGATAGAATTTTAGTAAGTATTATTCCTGATATTGAATCGGTAAACTATGGTAGGGGTGTAGGATATGATGTTATCAATCATCCACCACCTGCTGATATTGAATTGATTAGTGGAACTAAAATTAGAAAAGGTTATATGGACACTGATGGAGATGTTATAGAATATGCCGTTGATTAAGAGACATATTGCAAAAACCATCTCATATCGTATTATAAGCACTTTAATAGGGTTTCTTATAATGTGGTGGGTAAGTGGTTCAATTAAAGTAGGTGCTGCCTTTGGGGTAGCAGAATTAGTTTATAAACCTATTCAGTATTATCTTCACGAAAGAGTTTGGTATAAGTGGATAAAATACGGATTAAAAAATAATAAAAAATAAGTTATATGAAAGAAGAATCAGCAGTAGAATTTTGTGAAAGAGTATATCCTGAAATGATGGAGGAGTTTAAAAAAATCCAGTCCGAAATGTATGAAACCTTTTGTAAGAAACAAAGGAACTATGGACCAGGAAATATATCCGTAGGTACTGCACTTCAAACAAATGAAGATATTAAACTATCACTTACCGGCCTTTGGTTTAGAATTAATGATAAAATACAAAGATTAAAACAATTAGTAGTTTTAGGACAACCTGATGAGGTAGGTGAACCAATACAAGATACCTTTCAAGATTTATCTGTTTATGGTATAATTGCACAGATAGTACAACGTAAAAAATGGGCCAAATAATATAACATGAAAATAATTAAAAACGAAAAAGTAATTCAATTATTAGAAGATGTTGGAGTAGTAATGAGAATTGCTGCATTTTTTATGTTATCCGTAATGGGTGCAAATACACCATTTTTAACAATGTGGATAATTAATACAATAGATGCTGTTATTTTGACTTGGTGTGCTTGGGAAAGAAGTAATCGTTCCTATATTTTACTGAACACATTTTGGTTAATTGTGGGTATAATTGGTATCTATAATTCTTGGTAAAATATTTGGTAGTTTCAAAAAATAGTCCTATCTTTAATATATAAGAAAGTGAGATTATTGATATTTATACGTGAGATTAAATCGCGATAATCTTAAAACTTAAAAACAAATTTTTAAAACTTAAAACAAAAACAGCATGAACATTAATGCAATCAAGCAACGTCTTAATTCGTTGCAAAACACTTCGAAGAAAACGGACTCATTGTGGAAAACCAAACCTGGAAAGTACCAAGTTCGTATCGTACCTTACAAATTCAATAAAGAAAATCCTTTCATTGAATTGTTATTTCACTACAACATTAACAACAAAACTTATTTGAGTCCAGCTTCTTTTGGAAGACCTGACCCAATTTTAGAGTTCGCAGAAAAACTTAAGAAATTAGGTGATACTGAGAACTGGAAAGCGGGTAAGAAAATGGAACCAAAGTTAAGAACATTCGCACCAATTGTCGTAAGAGGACAAGAGAATGAGGGTGTTAAATTTTGGGGATTTGGTAAGACTGTGTATCAAGAGATTTTAGCTATCGTAGCTGATCCTGATTACGGTGATATTACCGATGAAACAAATGGTAGAGATATTGTTATTGAAATAGTAGAGGAAGCAGGTAAAACATATCCTGAAACTCGAATCAGAGTAAAACCAAATGTATCTTTATTGCATGATAATAATGCAATAGCTGCTAAATTATTAGATGAACAAACTGATATTACAGACATCTATTCAGAATTATCTTATGCAGAATTAAAGACTGTGTTAGAGAATTGGTTGAATCCAACAGCGGCAGTTGAAGAAGAAAACCCAACTCCATCAGTTACTCAACAAACATTAGCCCCTCAACCAAAGAAAGTTGAAGAGCAATTAGTAAGTAAAGATGCAGCACCTGAAATTGGTGGAACTGGTCTAATCAATGACTTACCTTGGGATGATGAAACACCTGCACCAGCACCTAAAGTAGATGTGGCAGCAGCATTTGATGATTTATTTAATTCATAATTATTATGGCTAAAATTGACTTAGCACAAGAAATAGCCGACAGTTTAAATAAGAAGTGGAAAGACCAAAAGGTTGCCTTTTTCTTAGATGATGATTCTGATGGGGCCCCAACCAACGTACCTGGTTGGGTTTCCACCGGAACAGCAATGTTAGATGTTGCTATTTCTAATAGACCTTATGGGGGGTTACCCGTAGGAAGAATCACGGAAATTACCGGATTAGAACAAAGTGGTAAATCACTTTTATCAGCTCACTTATTAGCTGAAACTCAAAAGCAGGGTGGTGTAGCCGTATTGATTGATACCGAAACCGCAGTAAGTAGAGAGTTCTTTGATGCAATTGGAGTAGATGTTTCTAAATTGTTATACATTTCAGTAGACACAGTTGAAGATATTTTTGAAACAATTGATACAATCATTGAGAAAGTTCGTAAGGGTGATAAAGATAGGTTAGTTACAATCGTAGTCGATTCAGTAGCAGCGGCATCAACTAAAAAGGAGATGGATGCTGATTATGATAAAGATGGTTACGCAACGGACAAAGCTATTATCATTTCAAAAGCAATGAGAAAGATTACTAATGTAATTGGTAGACAAAAAATATCAGTTATTTTTACTAATCAGTTACGACAAAAATTAGGTGTGATGTTTGGTGACCCTTGGACAACATCGGGTGGTAAAGCATTAGCATTCCACGCATCGGTTCGTATTCGTTTAAAGAATATGGGGCAGATTAAAGCAGGTGAGAGAATCATTGGTATCAAAGTAAGAGCACAGGTTATTAAGAATAGATTAGGACCACCATTACGTTCAGCAGATTTCGATATATTCTTTGATAGAGGTATTGATAATTTTGGTGGATGGTTAAAGGTGATGAAAGATAACAAATTAGTTAAGCAAGGTGGTGCATGGTATGAATACATTGACACTGATACCGGTGAAGTTATCAAATTTCAATCTAAAGATTTTATCCAAATGATGGGAGTTAGAGATGAACTAAGAGATCAGATTTATAGAAAGATTTGTGAATCAACAATCTTACAATATAAAAAAGAAGGAATAGATCCGGATGAAATTACATATGATAACGGTGGTGAAATACCAGAACCCGATATCGAAACAGAATAAAGGTTTATGAACGAAACATATAAAAAGTTACTAAACGAGGTAGAACAAGACCATCAGCAATTAGGAAAAGAAAAAGTATTAATAGTTGATGGTCTTAATACCTTTATACGAAGTTGGACAGTAAATCCTACTATGGATGATAACGGAGACCATATTGGGGGTATCGTTGGATTCTTAAAAGGAATTGGTTTTGCTATTAGAGAACAAAATGCAACTCGTTGTATTATTGTATTTGATGGTAAAGGTGGTTCTAAAAGTAGAAAAGATTTATTTAGTGGTT
>Ga0315909_10009250_pt1 | contig 10673 bp, 11 predicted proteins | sample LakEriMetagenome_11_FD_203527 | JGI IMG/M metagenome (GOLD analysis project Ga0315909, IMG submission 203527) | Freshwater fungal communities from buoy surface, Lake Erie, Ohio, United States - Buoy 2 MA125 | ecosystem: Environmental > Aquatic > Freshwater > Lake | place: USA: Lake Erie, Ohio...
GATCAACGAAGCTGTTTAGCCCCTAAAGGGCGGTGGCTCAATTGGTAGAGCAGCGGTCTCCAAAACCGCAGGTTGCAGGTTCGAGTCCTGTCCGCCCTGCAGACAACGATAGATCGGAAAGAAGTAGAAATGCCAGATGAGCTTCAGCCAGCAGAGGACTTGGTAGTAAAGGCCAAGGCCGATCGCGCTGCAACTCGCAACATATTCGGAAGAATCATTTTGTTCTTCAAGCAGGTTCTTGCCGAGCTTCGTAAGGTTACGAGACCAACCTACAAAGAGCTTGTTAGCTTCACCGGAGTAGTTCTAGCCTTCGTGGTAGTTGTGATGGCAATTCTTTCTGGCATGGATTTCGTTTTCTACAACCTCGTAACATTCACCTTCACACCAACAAACTAGTTTCAGACAAGGAAACCTCAATTGAGCGAGATCGAACAGACAGAACTCGAAACCGAGACCACTGCTGCACCTGCAGCAGCATTCTCTGCGGTTGAAGAAGTGACCGCGGTCGCCACCCCAGAAGCTCCTGTCGAGACACCTACTTTTGGTAACACTCCTTACCAAGCGCCAGAGGGAACTCCCGAGGCTCCAGTGTCAGAAGAGTTTTTTGTTGAGGACGCTGCCGTGGTAGCAGAAACCGATTCGGTTTCCGAAGAGAGCACTTCTGTAGAAGTTTCTGAAGAAGCTCCGAAGGATGAGGACCCATACCGCGCATTCAAGGCCGAGCTGCGCTCGCAACCAGGAAAGTGGTTTGTTGTTCACTCCTACGCAGGATATGAAAAGCGTGTGAAGCAGAACATCGAAAACAGAAAACTTGCAATCGACGGCGGAGACAAGATTTTCCAGATCGAAGTTCCAATGGAAGACACCATTGAAATCAAGAACGGTCAAAGAAAGCTAGTTTCCAAAGTTCGCATTCCAGGATATGTTCTGGTTCGCATGGAAATGACCGAAGAGTCTTGGTCTCTTGTTCGTCACACTCCAGCGGTGACCGGTTTCGTTGGTAACTCTCAGAACCCGACCCCTTTGAGGCCAGACGAAGCATTCGAGATGCTAAAGACCCTTTACGCTCTTCCAGAAGAGGCTTCCGCCAAGGCCGCGGTTAAGGGAACACAGATGGTCAAGGGCAAGGCAAGAGCAGTTCCAATCAAGATTGATTTCAAGGTTGGCGAGTCCATCATGATCAAGGACGGATCCTTCGCGGGTCTTCCTGGAACAATTTCCGAAATCAAGCCAGAGTCTGGAAAGCTCACGGTCTTGGTTTCCCTATTCGAGCGAGAGACTCCTGTGGAGCTTGGCTTCGAACAAGTCGGACCACTGAACTAAAGATTTATCTAAACCACTAAAAAAGGAAAACAAGCAAATGGCACCCAAGAAAAAAGTCACTGGAATGATCAAGCTGCAGATCCAGGCAGGCGCTGCTAACCCAGCTCCACCGATCGGCCCAGCTCTAGGTCAGCATGGTGTGAACATCATGGAGTTCTGCACCGCGTATAACAACGCAACTTCAGACCAAAAAGGAAACGTTGTTCCAGTTGAGATCACCGTTTACGAGGACCGTTCCTTCACTTTCATCCTGAAGACTCCTCCAGCAGCCGAGCTAATCAAGAAAGCCGCTGGAGTACCAAAGGGTTCCGCAACCCCTCACACTGACAAGGTGGCTCACCTTTCGAAGGAGCAGCTACTGAAGATTGCCGAGACCAAGATGGCTGACCTAAACGCCAACGATGTTGAGGCAGCTGCCAAGATCATCGCCGGGACTGCCCGCTCCATGGGTATCACCGTCGACGCCTAGAACCTTAGGCAACAGCAACACCAGCACCAAAAGAAACAAAAAAACTAAAGAAGTCGTGGGAGAACCAGATCGGTTCGCTAACCACAACTGTGACCAGAAAAGGAATAACAGCACATGCCAAAAAGATCAAAGGCTTATCTAGAAGCCGCAAGCAAAATCACCGAGGGTAAGTTCTATACCCCAGCCGAGGCCGTTGCCTTGGTTCGCGAGACCGGATCAAAGAAGTTTGACTCAACTGTTGAAGTTGCCGTCAAGCTAGGTGTTGACCCTCGCAAAGCAGACCAGATGATTCGTGGAACTGTATCACTTCCTCACGGAACCGGTAAGACCGCCCGCGTAATCGTGTTCGCAACCGGCCCTGCAGCTGAAGCTGCCATCAAGGCCGGAGCCGACGAAGTCGGTGGCGATGAACTGATTGAAAAGGTAGCTGGCGGATGGGTTGACTTCGACTCCGCAGTTTCCACCCCAGAGCTAATGGGTAAGGTGGGCCGCCTTGGAAAAGTTCTTGGTCCTCGTAACCTAATGCCAAACCCAAAGACCGGAACCGTTACCCCGGATGTTGCAAAAGCAGTAACTGACATCAAGGGCGGAAAAATCGAGTTCCGTATCGACAAGCAGTCAAACCTTCACTTCATCATTGGTAAGGCTTCTTTCTCAGCTAGCCAGCTAGCTGAGAACCTAGCTGCTGCTATGGACGAGATTCAGCGTCTAAAGCCAGCAAGCTCAAAGGGTAAGTACATAATCAAGACAGCTATCTCAACTACGTTTGGTCCAGGCATCTTGCTGGACACCACAGTAGCCAAGGCCTAACTAAAAGCCAAAGAGCCGAAGACTTCAAGGTCTTCGGCTCTGGCTTTAGGTCTAGAACTAGACTTGAACCAGAAAGCTCAAATCACCAAGGCCTAAAAGCCTGTAAGGACGAGTGCCAGATGTTCTCCGCAGCAGATGAAAAGCGCGTATTAGATCTTGTTCCACGGGGCATTTTTGTTAACGGCTCCTGGAAAGACTCAGCCGACAAGAAAACTCTCGATGTAATCGACCCAGCTACCGGCAAGGTACTTGTGTCCATTGCCGACGCCGCCCCAGAAGATGGCATGGCCGCGATAGAGGCAGCTCACAACTCCCAGGACGCCTGGGCCAAGACCGCTCCAAGAGAACGCGCCGAGATCTTGCGCGCAGCTTTTGAAAAAGTCACCGAGATGGCAGATGAGTTTGCGCTAGTTATGTCTCTAGAGATGGGTAAACCATTTGCCGAGGCCAAGGGTGAGGTAGCCTACGGGGCAGAGTTTTTGCGCTGGTTCTCTGAAGAAGCACCAAGAATTTCTGGCCGCTACGGAACAGCACCCGATGGCAAGAACCGAATCATGGTTCTAAAAAAGCCAGTCGGTCCATCGCTATTTATTACCCCTTGGAACTTCCCGCTGGCAATGGCAACCAGAAAGATGGCACCAGCTATTGCAGCTGGCTGCACCATGATCTTAAAACCTGCTGCGCTGACACCTTTGACTTCGATGTTGTTCGTAAAGGTTTTGGAAGACATTGGTCTACCAAAGGGTGTTATCAACGTTGTCCAGACCACAAGACCTGGATTAGTTACTGGACCGATTATCAAAGACGAAAGACTTCGCAAACTCTCCTTCACCGGATCAACCGGTGTTGGAAGAGCACTTATTGCCGACTCAGCAGATCGAGTGCTAAAGGTTTCTATGGAACTAGGTGGCAACGCACCATTTATTGTTTTCGAAGATGCAGTTCTTGATAAGGCAGTAGATGGTGCGATGCTCGCCAAGCTTCGTAATATGGGAGAAGCTTGTACTGCAGCTAACCGAATGATTGTTCACGAATCAGTTGCAGCAGAGTTCTCCAAGCGCCTTGCAGACAAGATGTCCAAGCTCAAAGTTTCCAGAGGAACCGAAGACGGAGCCAACATCGGACCTCTTATCGATGAAAAGAGTAGAAACGCTGTTCACGCACTGGTAGCCGATGCAGTTTCCAAGGGAGCAAAGGTTCTAACCGGGGGAGCAATTCCAGCAGGTGAGGGATACTTCTACCCACCAACAGTTTTGGTTGACGTGCCAACAAATGCAGAAATTCTCAAAGAAGAAATCTTTGGTCCTGTGGCACCGGTAGTTACGTTCAAGACTGAGGATGAAGCAGTCAAGATTGCAAACTCCACAGAGTATGGATTGATCGCTTACGCGTTCACCCAGAACCTAAATCGCGGGCTGAGACTCGCGGAAAAGCTTGAAGTAGGCATGTTTGGACTAAACGCTGGGGTGATTTCAAACCCGGCTGCGCCATTTGGAGGAGTAAAATCGTCAGGGTTAGGCCGTGAAGGCGGTTTTGAGGGAATCGAAGAGTATCTAGAAACTGTCTATGTCGGCATCGCTGATCCGATGAACGACTAACAACAAGGGAAAAGGGAAATAGCCGGAATGAGAAAATCAACTATAAAGATTGCAAAAACTATTTCCATTCTGGCCGTTGCCGGACTAGTTCTTGCTGGATGTGCTGAGCCAACTCCAGAAGCAGAACCAGAAGCAGTTGTTTACCCGTTCGCTCCACTAACAGGTGTTGCATACATGAGCGAGTCTGAGATTCCAGACACCAATGCCCTTCCTGCTGTTTCTTGCAAAGTAGACAACGCCCCTGCTGGTCGACCTCAATTCAACCTAAACAAGACAGACATCGTTCACGTTCAGATGGTTGAAGGTGGACTTACCAGGCTGGTTGCCACTTGGCACTCACAGCCAGTAGACAAAGTAGGTCCAGTTAGGTCAGTTCGTCCAATGGATGCTGACATCGCCGCAGCTTTTGGTGGCATCTTCTGCTACTCCGGAGGAGTAGACATGTTCATTGCTTTGCTTCAGGACACTTCTTTGTACCTAGCTGATGAGAACACTCAACAGTCGGTAAAGCCAAACAGCTTCTCTAGAACACCGGAGCGATTTGCTCCACACAACATGGTTGTTGACATGGCTCTTCTACAGTCCCAGCACGAAGACCTTGCCGCCCCACAATCAATCTTCAACTACGCAGCATTCTTGGACGAAACCCAAGACTACGAACCAGCAAGTGCTAGTTCTGGTACTACATTTACAGATCTAACAGTTGAGTACCCGGACGCTACTAGCTACTGGGCAGGGAATGGCTCAGGCAATCTTCTTCGCACCCAGGACGGTGAGCCTCACATGGATGGCGTATCGGAAGAGCAAGTAAGAGCCAAAAACGTTGTTGTTCTAGAAGTGCAGATCGATAGCAGCATCCGAGATGTTCGCTACGGGGTCATTCCAAAGACGGTAATGGTTGGCTCTGGAAAAGCATGGGTGTTTGTTGATGGGAAGTACGTCGAGGGAACCTGGACTAAAGCCTCTCAGACCTCACCTATTGAACTACTAGATTCAACTGGTGCTGTGATCAAGCTAGCCCCTGGAAACACCTGGGTTGAGCTCAAGCCAGACACCGCAACCTTGACAATCAGCCAGTAAGGCCAAAGGGGCTTAAACCCACGTATCTACTGGGTTTTTTAGGCTAGGAGACTAGTCTTCGAAGGGCTCCCGGCCAGCTGCTAGCTCCCAAGGGGTGGCCTTGATGGCAGCTTTGGAGACCAGGGGGGATGGACCACTCACGAAGTCCTTATAGACGATTTCGATTATCCGGCTAGCCGACTCACCCGGGTGAGGCGAGCTTGCCTCAACTAGTTTCTGAATTTCTTTTTCTCTACTCGGCAAAGAATTATTTTTTGCCTTTTCAATTATTTCAGTCAGCTCTGCAAAAGTTTTTACCCTAATAGAACTTGCTGCAGCAATCTCACCAGTCGCACTGAACTTCCAGTGATCGGCATTTTCAAAAAAGATGGCAGGCTTGCCTGTAACAAGCGGATACTCACCAAGAAAAGAGATTCCATCAGTGACCAGAATGTCTGTTGCTAAAAACAAACCCGCATAAGAGCCTTCTTCATCCACTGCAGTGTTGGGTAATTCATCCCAAGACTTTCTCCAAGATGACAATTCAGTTTCAGAGAGAACTTTTCTATCGGTTAGTGTGCTCCAAAGGAACGGATGTGGTCGCAAAACTATTTGAATATCCGAATTTGCTTTAGCAAATTCCAACATCTGCAGATAAATCTTTGAAAAAACTCCGAAGTTATACCAGTGAGGAGAATATGAATGATGTGGAGCCCAAATAATTTTGAATTTTCCATCTTCAAGTGGCCAAGAAGTTTTACCGGCCTGCGCTTCGCGAGCTAAATTATCAATTTTTGGTGAACCGGTGAAGTAAACATGAGAATTCCCGCGTTCAGTTAATGCATATGCATCAATAACTTCTTTTTCTTGAGTGAAAACAAGTGAAGCAAGTTGATGAAGTCGCTGTGTGAACAAGTGGGTTGCGACCGGAGCATCACCTTGACCCCCACCTGGCTCATCATCAGGCTCGTCAACCATCACAAGAGAGAAATATGGAACATAAACAAGCCTGGTGAACTCCACCAGGTGATCAAATCTGACTGCCGGTTGGTAGTTTCGTTGCCAGGGGTAGTTCACAAAGACATAATCAGGGGCTAAGTCCCTCAAAATGGCCAAACCTTCAAGGTTTTGGCTCCCCGAACCCCCCGAATTTAGCCGAATATGGGGAATTCCCTTGCCTTCGAAGAAGGCATGGGCCTTTTCCTCCTGGGCATAGGCCAATTGGCCAGTTAGCTTCCTGGGCATGGACACCACAATTGGCTCAAATCGGGAGTCTTTGGCCATTTTTTGGTAGATCTCGTCAAGAGCGTCCCAAGCCTCGAAATAGAGACCTAAAAATACGACCTTTACGGGTTCCATCACCCAAACCTAGCAAAGGTTCCTGGGCTGGTTCGATGCACTTACTGGAGGAAATATGGTGGGTGCTGCTGGGGCATCGCACCAGCCGGTAGCTACATCCACGCTGTATGCCCGTTGGGTTCAAAGTTCTTTCTATGGGGTTGATGAGGCCGCATTAGAAACAGCCACAACCTTTACATCTGATCCTGCTACTGACATCGACACCCTTATTACTCATAACCCTTCAGGATCTAGTGCGAGAATTCAGATTCCTGGCGGAACCTTGCCTACTGGCACTGTGATTTCAGTTCGATACTTCAAGGATGCATATCGTCAGCAGCAAATGATTGGCCAGGAGAACAACTACTTCTTCTCCATTGTGGTTTCTTGGCTTTATGGAACGGGCGCTACCGCGACTGTTCCAGACACTAATTTTGTGAATGGTGCAAGTGGCCCAAGAAAGCCGATCACAGTTACATTGTCCAACACCGGAATCAGGGCTGGCGCAATGGTGTACCAGGTCATTGACGGAGTGGTAACTGAATTGAAGCGGGCAACAGTTGATGGCAGTATTCAGGTTGAGATTACCTCCGACCCGGAGCTTGTAGTTGCAGCCACCTCACCAACCGCTCCTCGAACCGTATCGGCGGTAAGCGGTTCACGAAAGTCTTCGGTTGTAACGTGGAGTGCACCTATTCACACCGGTGGAAGTGCAATCAGTAACTACGACGTGCTTGTTAACGGAAGCGTTGTGTGCTCCGCAATCACTGCACTAACTTGCGACTTATCAAACTTGAATGACGGTACTAGCTACAACGTCAGCGTGCTTGCCAGAAACGCAATTGGTGAAAGTGATTTTGGAACCACCACATTCACAACCGCCAGTGCTCCTGATGTAGTGAACCCTAGCTCTGAGAATATGGCACCTCAAGCAAATCCCACCGAAGTGGATCCAGCCACTGAACCCACTTCCCCTTCTACTGACTTTGAATCTTCACAGCAAGAACCAGAATCCGGTGACCAATCGGCTCAAGAAGACAACCTAGACAAACAACGATTCAACATTTTTGCTCGGCCGGAGACCCTGGCTCCAATAGTCGGCCTATTTGCTGGGTTGGCAGTTTGGGTGATTTTTGCTAGGCGCAGAAAAAGGCAGAAGCGAACGTCGGCTAATCCCTGAAACCCGAAGCACTAATTTCTAACTAGCTAAGCCCCAAACTCTGTTACGAACGGCATTGGATTTATTAGGCTTGAGCCATGAGTCCAACCCCAAAGACCAAAAAGGGCTTTGAACCAAAAATTTGCTTGCGCTGCGGTCGAGGATTCGAGTGGCGTAAGAAATGGGCTAGGGATTGGGAAAACGTAAAGTATTGCTCGGAAAAGTGCAGGGGCTAACTCATCGCTAAGCATTCTTTTGAACGCATACTTCTGATTCCCTTTGATCACCTAAACACCGACAAAGGTGTTCTGAAAAAAGCTGATACCAAGACTGATCTAGTGCTACTGGTTGAAAGCGAGCGAATGATCAAGGGTCGGCCTTGGCATAAAGAGCGACTGTTCTTTTTGATTTCCTCCGCCAGGCATTTTGTTTCAGCTTTGGAATCCAAGGGCTTCAAGGTTTTGTATTTCAAAGCTAAGTCAACCCCGGCAGGTATTGAGAAAGCGCAAGCAGAGTATGGAAAGCTGCCGGTTTATTGTGCCGAGCCTTCGTCGCACAAACAGTTTGCGCAGCTAAAAAAGCTGGGCGTGCAGTTTGTCGACAACGATTTCTTTTTGACCCCAAGAGTATTGTTTGAAAGCTGGGCCAAAAGCCAAAAAAGCTTTATCATGGAGAATTTCTACCGTGCCCAGAGAATAAGACTGAACATCTTGGTAGAGGGAAACAAACCAGTTGAGGGCAGATGGAACTTCGATGCTGAGAACCGATTACCGCCACCAAAGAACTACACCTGGCCCAAAAGACTGCTTCACTCCAGAGACGAGATAGACAACGAGGTAGCCAAGGAACTTGGCTACCAGCCAACTGATAGCTGGGCCACCACCAGATCTGGTGCCCTCAAGCAACTAAAGAACTTCTTGGATAACCACTTGGCTGGCTTTGGTCCTTACGAGGATGCCGTCACTTTGGATGACTGGTCACTGCACCATTCTTTATTGAGTCCTTACTTGAATAACGGCCTATTGACTGCAGAAGAGGTGATTTCGGCCGCTATAAAGAGGTATGACCAAGATTTAGCTCCAATCGAGTCAGTTGAGGCCTTTATTCGCCAGATAATCGGCTGGCGAGAGTACATAAACGGTATGTATTGGTTCCTAGGGCCCGAATACAAAGAGCTCAACGGACTTGCTGCCAAGAAAGAGCTTTTAGCGCTTTTTGTTGATTCTTCAAAAACCAAAATGAACTGCGTCAATCAGGTAGTTGCTCAGGTTGAAACCAGAGCCTGGACCCATCACATTCCAAGACTGATGATCCTTAGCAATCTTGCACTTGTGACTGGCTCCAATCCGCAGCAATTTTTGGATTGGATGCGAGAACAATTCATCGATGCTGCGGATTGGGTAATGGTGCCAAACATCATCGGCATGGGTGTTCACGCCGATGGAGGAAGACTAATGACAAAGCCCTATGCGGCAGGCGGTGCATACATCTCGCGGATGACTCAGTACTGCAAGGGGTGTGAGTACGATCCCAAAAAGCGAGTTGGCGATGACGCTTGTCCATTTACGACTTTGTATTGGGATTTCTTAGACCGTCACAAAGCGCAGTTCTCAAAGAACCACCGCATGACTCAGCAGGTAAATGGTCTAAATCGCTTGAGCGACTTACCAGAGCTTAGAGTTCGCGCCAAGAAAGTTTTGCAAGGTCTAAGCGATGGAACTATTTAGTCAACACTTAGCTTGATCAGGTACTGACCGCCGCCTGCAGAAATCTCTGTTGCAAATTTGACTCCTGGAGCAAGCCTTGACAGCCGATCCAATAACCAACTGGCGGCTTGCTCGGCGTCTAATTCGCTCGGGCATCTTGCGACCGCTTCACGGCCACCTTTTCTAAGCAGACGCTCCACCGTTTCAAAAATGGGTGCAGGATCAGAAACCAAAAGATCATTGGACCAGGAGATAACCGGAGCGATCTTGCCTCGCTTGGTATTGCACGCTCTGTGAGCTAGTCGCTCTGTTGCAAGGGTTCCTTTTTTGCCCTTGGCATCTTGATAGCTATCGGCGCTTGGCCCAAGATCGGCATTTACCGACGCGTCTTTGTCGACCGGCGCATCACACAACCAGCAACGCCAATTGTCTTTGGTGCCAACTGCATCTAGATCACTCATTGTTCCACCTTTACTAAAACCCTAACTGGGGCGAGAAAGCGCCAGCGATAGAAAACTTAAGGGTTCTGAGGAGCCCGACCCAGAAGTGAATCTAGGAAGATCCCAACTTCTTGACTCAGTTGCAGAATTGCTTTTACGAAAGAATTGGAGTCATCCAAAACTTGCGTTGAGGTTTCCTCTCCTGATTCTTCGTTCACTGAAGTTTCGGTTCTTGTAAAGCCTTGGTACATGAGGATAGAAATCACACTAGATTCCAACGACTTTGCCTCCAAGCTGTCAAAGTCATTTACTGTCACGGTACCGATTGGACCGAGACCATTGAATGCGACGGTTCCTTCTAGGGTTGAATCAGCCGACTTTCTTCTGATGGCCCTAACAGTGGCAGACTCCCCAGCAGTTTCAATAGTCGCTGATGTAGTTGTTTCCACTATTCCTGAATGTATGTCCATACTCGTACCCTCGCCATTCACGTCTCGTGAGGTTTTGCTTGGGACTAAAGTTTGCTGGGTCGTTACTCCTGAACCTGATTGATTATTGATCTCAAAGGTTCCTGTTAGCTCATTGAATCTCACGCTGCCATCGTTGGAGTAACTGGGGTTACCATTTTCATCAACGTGATACTTGGTTCCGTGCCAGCCAGCAACATTACCGTCTGCCGTTGCTCTAGTTTGAAATCTGAGAACACAAGGACCGGGGCATCCCATGTAACCATCAACGGTTCGAGTGTTTTTGACTTCTTGCCAAACCTCT
>Ga0315909_10009254_pt1 | contig 10672 bp, 12 predicted proteins | sample LakEriMetagenome_11_FD_203527 | JGI IMG/M metagenome (GOLD analysis project Ga0315909, IMG submission 203527) | Freshwater fungal communities from buoy surface, Lake Erie, Ohio, United States - Buoy 2 MA125 | ecosystem: Environmental > Aquatic > Freshwater > Lake | place: USA: Lake Erie, Ohio...
TACTCGACTGGCAAGCGAAAATTCCTGTGCAAGTGTTCGTGTGGAAATGAAGTCGAAGTGAGGCTCGATCACATGCAAAGCGGACACACCTCGTCCTGCGGAAGTTGCGGAATCGAGCACGCTGGCAAGAAAATGAGCCTCAAGCAATGGGCTTTCGCCTACGGAATCAAGGAATCGACTCTTAGGGCAAGACTCAAGACGATGAGCATGCAAGAGGCTCTTGAAAGGCGATGATGGCTGTTGACATCAAAAAGTCGTCGGTTATAGTAATTGCACCTTACTCCATTGTGAGCAAGTCTCCTGTAGGCTGCGTGACGAAAGTTGCGTAGCCTTTTTTCGTTTTGTATCGAGAAAAAATGGAATCTTTGTATTACGACCTAGCCCCGAAAGATCCAATAGAAAACCTTGAGTGGCGTATCGCTTGCAGAGAGCGAGCATTGGTCGACGAACGGTTCCGAAGTGCTTTGTTGCAAGCTTGCGAGACCGATGTGCTGTTCTTCTTCGCGTTCGCCCTATGGGTGCATGAGCCGAGAGCGAAAGTCAAAACCAAGCCGTTCATCCCGTGGAAGCATCAAGAGGCGGTGATTCTGGCGATGGATGAAGCGATCACCGAGGCGATGGCTACCGAGCATCCAGTGTCGGTGACACTCAAGAAGAGCCGAGCTCAGGGCGGAACCTACACGTACCTCGGAGTGCAGATCCGTAGGGCGCTCACCGAAAAGGGGTTTTCATCAGGTCTTGTTACTCGAAACGAAAAGACGGTCGATTCGAAGGATCCGTCAGCGGTGATGAACAAGCTTTCGGACATGCTCGACAAGCTGCCGGTATGGATGATGGACGGCAAACCATACGAAAGAAACATCACCGACCACACAATCAGGATCCCAAAAACCGACGCGATATGGATCGGCTACTCGGCTACTGCAGATGTTGCGCGGGGCGGTAGAACCACGCTCTTTGCGTTCGACGAAGTTGGATCGGAGGAGTTCATTGCCAATGGGATCGATTACAGGATCATGAGCTCGGTGGCTCACGTTACCAACTGCATATTTCTCTGTTCGACGTTCGGTGCCGATACGGGTGTGTTTTACGAGTCGGCAACCGATCCGGACAACACCAGAGTCTACGCACTTGATTGGAAGGAGAACCCAGAACACGCAAAACTGGCGTACATCAAAAAAGACGGCGTTTTGACGGCAATTAACCCAGACGAACAGGAACAGGTCGAAAAGTACGTTTCCACGCACGAAAGGGAGTTGCGAGCGATCGAAAGGAGAGGGCACAAGATCGAAGGCAAGTTCAGATCGCCCTGGTACGACTCCCACTGCCTGCTTCCCGGGGCTACTCCGCGGTACATCGCACGCGAGCTCGACATGGATGCCAAGGGATCCTCCGGTAAGGTTTTCTCGCCAGATCTGCTCGATCGGATGAAGAAAAACCACGGAAAGAAGCCTGTTTGGAGAGGAACGCCGATATTTGACAGCGAAACGCTCGAGCTCAAGGGTTTAGTCCCCAGGGACGATGGGCCACTGTCGCTGTGGTTCAAGCCTGGGATAGACAACAGTCCACCACTTGGGCCGTTTACGATCGCTTGTGACATCGCCTCTGGTGGTGTCGGCGCCTATTCGTCCAATTCGGTAGCCTCTGGTATCGACAAACGAACAGGGGAAGAAATACTCGAGTACGTGATTAAAGGGCTTGAGCCACGCCCATTCGCCAGAATGGTCGTCGGCTTGTGCCTTTGGATGCGCAAAGCATTGCTTGGTTGGGAAGACTCAGGTGTCTCGGGAGGTTTTGCCAAAGAGGTCGTCGAGGTATGCAACTACGGAAACATCTTCTACCGAGACGTTACGCAGCTCGGATCGCAGAAAAAGTCCAGGAAGGCTGGTTTTCCTTGCCGGGATGCCGACAAAGCCGATATGTTTGAACAGTTTGCCTTGGCGATGGAAAAGGGCGATTACACTCCCAGATCGGAAGAAATGCTCAAGGAGTGCGGAGAGTACGAGTGGGAAAACGGGAGGATTATCCACTCTCCAACGAAGAACAAGGGTGCGACCGAAAAAAACCACGGCGACCGAGCGATCGCTGCTGCTGGTGCTTGGTTGGTGTTTTCTGGTGAAAATTTGGATTCTAAAGTTGACAGCGATATTGAAAACGGACAAACTCCAGAGTATGGTAGTTTTTTATGGAGAGAACGCCAGGAACGACGAGTAGTCAGTTCTGGCAGCCCGAAGTTCGGAATACGTGATGTATTGCGATAAGATTCAAGGATAAAACCTGAAAGGGTGTAATGGAGACTGAAGAACTAAGCGAAAAAATTCAATTGACGATCGGGAAGGCTGCTGATCAGGTGAAGGCTTCGATTGACCCCGAAGCGGCTCAGCTTTATTCTCAATCCGTTTTGCAACTTGCTTATCAGAAAGCACCGCACGGGCTCTTGAAGCCAGGGGACGAGGTTTTTGAAAAGATAAACTCTGCACTCGCAAGAACGCTAGACCAGTGTAGAGCTGCGACAGACGCAAAGAAGTCAATGCTCTGGTCACAAGCGGGCACAAACTTGACAAACGCAAAAGCCGTCCTTGATGGATCCAAGTATGGCACTAGCGTAAAAAAATAAGCTGATTTCAAAGTTTAGTTTTGTGTTGGAGTTAAGACCCAGCCAAAATCGACCGGAAAATTCCGAAGTTGATTTGACTGGTAATGTTCGATTTATCCAACCCTGAAAAACGAAGCAGACTTCTAAAAGCGATTCGCTCGTCTCGCGATGCGATGGAGCCATTCCGTCGCGTCCGCAAAGAGTTGATCAGGGATTATGTCGGTTCTTGGTACGCCGAATCAGGCGCAGAGAACAAGACTCTGGTTAATCTGATGAACCAGACGGCACGTATCTATACGGTTGCCCTCGCCGCCAACAACCCGAGCGTGTTGGTGTCCACCTCAAGAATGGAAATGCTTCCGTTCGCAAGGCGTTTCGAAGTAAACCTCAAGAAACTCATCAGCGACATGGCTCTCGACAAGACGTTTCGAGCCATCGTTATGGATGCGTTCTTCTGCCTTGGCTGTGGCGTAGTCATGATGCGAGACACTGACACTCGCTTCCATGGACTGCTAGAAGCCGAGGAAGATGTTTGGCTCGATCCAGGTGAGCCGTGGTTCAATCGCGTATCGATCGACGATTTGATACTCGACATGCCAGCCCGAGAGCTCAGCAAGATGCGGTATTGTGGTCATCGCTACCGAGCTGACTACGAAAAGGTGATGGACGAGCCTGGGTACGACAAGAAGGTCAGGGATAAGCTGAAACCAACCTCCAGGCAGCATCAGGATTCTGTTGGTGCGGTCAGGGATATTGGATCTGACTGGGGTAGCGCCGAGGATGACGACCTGAAGGATATGGTTTGGTTGATGGACGTATGGATCGCAGAGAACAACTCCATTGCGACCATGGTGTGTGATCAGCAAGATTTGCCGCCTCTAATCGAGCGCGATTGGATCGGATCACAAGCTGGCCCATACAAGTTCCTGTCGCTTGGTGACACTCCAGACAATGTGATACCAACGTCTCCAGCGATCAACCTTAAAGGGATGCACGATCTACAGAACCGCTTGCACAGGCGAATGGAGGATGATTCTGACTCCCATCGCAAGGTGAATATCTATCCACCAGGAATGGAAGACGACGCGGAGCGAATCAGGACATCAGAGCGCAACGGTTGGTACAGAGGTCGAAGTCCAGATCAGATCAAGCAGTTCGAGGTTGGCGGTATCGACCAAAGAGACATGGCTTTGGCTACCTTCTTACAGTCGGAATACGATCGATTCGCTGGAAACCTTCAAGCGATGGGTGGGCTTGGTCAGCAGGCATCGACACTCGGCCAGGAAGAACTGATTCACGGAAACGTATCGAAGAACGTAGCGGACATGCGAATGTCTGTTGTTTCGTTTGCTTCGGAGTGCATCTTGGATCTTGGTCGTCTTATGTGGGAGGATTCGACACTTGAGCTCAAAACATCTATGCCTGTTGGTAACACTGGTATCGAAGTTAATTCAGATTGGACTCCAGGTTACAGGGAAGGAAGCTTTGACGATTATGAGTTCCGAGTGGAACCGTACTCCATGGTTTTCAAAACTCCCGAGCAGAAGCTTCAGGAGCTCTTCCAGGTGTTGCGTGAGATCGCACCGCTTTGGCCGATGTTCCAGGCATCGGGAGCCTCGATTGACGCAGAGGCAATTGTTGACGAGATCGCAAGGCTGAAAAATCGACCAGAGTTTAAGCGATTCATCACGTTTGCAAACCCTTCGGACATGTTAGGTGGCGACGAGAACACGATTCGCCAGTCTCCGACAACAACCAGGGAGACAATCCGAAGGAATATCAGTAGTGGTGGCACAGAAGCCGCTAGGAACAACGCTTTGATACAAACCTTGATGGGCGGAAACCCGCAAATCAATTCGCAACAAAGAAACTCGATGTTGCAGGGGGCTGGATGATGAGCACAGTCAAATACAAGTACAAAGGCAAGTTTGTCACCGAGCAAGAGCTTGAAAAGCTTGTTCCTCGCAAGCCGGATTGGCTCGAAAGACCAGCCATGGCGGCAAACACCTACACCGAGCACAATCCGCTTATTTCTGACGGGTGCGGTGTCATGAAAAGCCAAGTTGGCGAAACTCGAGATCTGATCAAAAAGCACAGTATTCAAGGTGCTGCGGTGATGGATAACGGTCAGGTGCGATTCACAAGTCGTCGCGCACGCAACGAATTTCTGCGAATGCGCGGTTTCAGGGATTTAGACGGAGGCTATGGGGATGAGTAAGACTATCGAATTAAACGAAGACATGACGAGCGATGAAATCAAGGATTATGCCAATACTGTTGCCAAAGAAGTGGCAGAAGAGCGCATGGGCGATCGCAAGTCGAATGCGGAAATCATCACTGACACCGCATCGATCAACAAAACACCTGCTGAGGAAAATTCCAGCAGTGCCGCCGATGATGATGATCAAGGCGAGGTTTCCGGCGACGAGTCGCGTGCTCCCAAGTGGGTCAACGACAAGGTGATAGCCGAGGTTGCCGCGTATGGCATCGACAAGTCTGACTTGTCGGAGTTTGCCAGTCGCGAGGAGTTGGATAAGGCTTTGAAATTGCTTGACAAGAAGGCGTTTGAGGCTGGACGCAAGGCGTTGGCCGATAACGACGAAGGCTTGATTCGAAACGAGAAGGGTCAATTCAGCAAGAAAGAAGCCAAGCAAGAAGATGCTGTCGGAAAGGATAGCAATCGGTACGAGGTTTCGCTTAGCAAGGATCTCTATGACGATGAGATCGTCGACGAGTTTACTCGACTGCGTGATCATTACGAATCGCGACTGTCGGTGATCGAAGCGAGGTTTGCTGATGTGAACGCCCAAGCCGAAGAGCAACAGTTCGATAGCTACGTCGATCAACTTGGTTTCTCCGATCTTTTTGGGAAAACCGGGAGTGAATCCGACGAAGAACTCGAGCGGCGCAGAGAACTTCATGTTGCTGTCAAAGCGCAACTGATCGGTCTTGAGCGCCTCGGTCGTCCTGCGGAACTAAACGATAAGCTAGTTGGTCGTGTAGCCAACATGGTTTTCGCGGACGAAATCACCAAGAAACGTTTGAAACAGCAGACCCAAAAAGTCTCAAGGCAGAGCCAACTTCGTCAGGGTGGAAGCCCGACAAGACCGCAGCCTCCACGCGAAGATCCTCGCGAAGAAGCTGATCGGCTCTATCGAGAGCTCGAAAGGTCGTAACCAGTAAAGGAGTTGCCAAATGGCACTATCGATTGAGCAAATTGACGATTTCGTCAACAGTATTCACCAGAAGTTCGCTGGTGAGGAGATGCTTGCAGCACAGGACTTGTCCTTGTCGTTGCAAGAGTACAAGTATGCTTCGCGTCTTTTCTCGGGCAACCTGAAAAAAGACACGATGAGTACGTCGCAGTGCAAGTGGAAGGTTAAAGTCAACACCAACGACAACTTCCAGACGGTCGGATTGTATCACCGAGACTCATCGACTCGCGTGAACACTCTGGACGAAGGCGAGTTGAAGTGGGCGTTGACCACGAACAATTACCATTACGACATCGACGAAGAGATATTCCGCACTGGCGGTCGGCAGATTTACGATTACATCGAGGATATGGAGCGAGATCTTATGACCTCGTTCTACACGGGCATGGAAGATTTGGTGTTTGGTCCTGGACCTGTTGCACCAACCCAGACCCCGTTTTCGGTCGCGTCGTTGCTCTGGTGGATCACCTCCACGAACGACAGCGTGACGGAGAATAACGCTCCGGAAGGGTTCAACGGCTTTGAGCCTGTTGGTTGGGGTGCTAACGGTGTTGGAGGTATCTCCTGCACCCAGTATCCGCAATGGCGAAACCGCACGTTCCCTTACACTTCGGTGAGCCGCAGTGATTTTGTCGAGAAGGTTATCAACTCGATGGATCTTTGCCAATTTACGCCTCCTGTTCAGCGTCCTGACATTGTTAGCCAAAAGCGAAGCGATTGGGAATTGCTTACCACTCACAGCGTCTTGGCTTCTGGTCGTCGATTGCTCCAGCTCGGCAACGATAACATCGGGGACGACATGGCTGCTCACAGCGGAACCGTGTATATCCGTGGTGTTCCGATGACCTGGGTTCCAGCCTGGACGAACCAGAACAGCGTCAATGCTCGCACCGATGGTGTCATCCTCGGCGTGAACTGGGCGACCTTCAAGGCTTACTACGCTGCCGGTCGGCAAATGCGTAAGCGAAAGGCGTTCCAGCACCCAGAGATGAGCAATGTTCGCGTTCGTTGCATGGACGACTCGGTTCAGATGGTTTGCTTCAATCGTCGCGGTAACTTCCGTGGCTATTGCACTCAAACCGTGACCGAAACCGCCTAGTAGGTTTGCTGACACATAGTCAGCGGATTGAACAGAAGCGTCTCTGGCGGGCAGACGGTAAATTCGCCCGCCAGTTTTTTGTACTGGGACAACGCCCACCCAAAGCTGGGACAATCCCGCAACTTTCCATAAAGGGAAAATCATGCTTACTTTTGACGAACTTGACATCGGGTACCTTCCAAGTGGGAGGTTGTGGAAGAATTTTCCTGCTCCATTCCGGCTTAATCCGCTCGGCGGCCCTGACTATGGTCAGTCTGGGAACCCTCTTTTTGGGTTCTTTGACAACTTCCATTCGTTCCAGGCTACCACGGCAGAAGGCCCGTATCGAATCCTTGAGGGAACCGGCTGTTCGATCGAGCAGATCGCTGACACCGCCACCGAAAAGGGCTTGATTCAACTTGCGATCGACGGAAACGCCGCAAACGACGAAGCTGTCCTGCAATGGGGTCGCGGTTTGGGTGCTCCGTTCTTGCTTGCCAACAACGACTTGGTGTTTGAGACTCGACTTAGCGTCAGTGCAATCACTGCGGCTAAGTGGTCGTGGGCAGTTGGTCTTGGCGAAGTCAGCATGGGCGCGACGGACGGATTGTTTGCCGACACCACTGGTGCTCTGGCTGACAAGAACTTCCTCGGGTTCGTGCATCTTCAAGCCGAGGGGGCTGCTGTTGACGGTGCTTACAAGGCAGACGGTCAGACCTACCAAGACGGTGCCACCAAGACGAAGCTTAACGCGATCGCCACAATGGTCGCTGATACCTATGTCAAGCTTGGCTTCCGTTACAAGGCTATCCCGAAGACCGTTGAGTATTTCGTCAATGGTGCTCTGGCTGGAACTGCTTCGGCTCCTGCTCGCCTAACGGCTTCTGAGATCGATGCGGCAACTTTCCCAGACGATGTGCTTCTTGCTCCGATCATCGGAATCAAGGACATCGCTGGCAACGCCGCGTTGAACATGAAGGTCGACTGGATCGCTTGCGCTCAAATGCTGACCTAAGCGTCTCTGTTTGAGATCTACGGGGGGCAGGTAGGTGCCTGCTCCCCTGTTTTTCTTCGCAATCATCCTTGTCGAGATCCAACATGCGAGACACGAGTCCTCCTGTTTATTTGCCGCCAGATTTGGTCTCTGGTGTTCAGTTTTTCGCTGCTCCAGAAAACCTCTGGCACTTGCCAAAGGCGATCTTTGAGCCGATTTGGAAGCGAGGAACAGGTGCAAACATCCGTGCGGCTATCCTCGACACTGGAATGAACTCTCACGACCTGCTCCCAGAGCCAGTGGAGGCGAAGTCGTTCATCCAAGGTGAAAACTGGAGAGATGGCAACGGGCATGGAACCCATTGCGCCGGAACTGTTCTTGGAAGGGACGGTATCGGACTGGCTCCCGCAGCATCTCTGATGGTCGGAAAGGTTTTATCCAATCGCGGTAGTGGTTCGTCTGAGGCGATCGCTCAGGGGATCCGATGGGCGGCGGACAATGGTGCCGATGTGATATCGATGTCGCTCGGATCGGACAGTCCTTACGCTCCGATGCAAGACGCATTGAAATACGCATGGGGCAAAGGATCGATTGTCGTATCGGCTGCTGGCAATGCGGGATTCACTGGCAGGCAAAACACGATTGGATATCCAGCCAAATATCCAGAATCGCTTTGTATCGGTGCATACCGACAAGATGGAGAGCGAGCATCGTTTTCTTCTGGCGGTCGCGAGCTTGATATGTGCTGCCCAGGTCAGGACATTATTTCATGCTCGACCACCAATGGCTTCCGAGCCATGTCTGGCACAAGCATGGCTACCCCATTTGCGGCGGGTTTGCTGTGCCTCATTGTTGAATTGATGCGACGAGAGGGGCAGGCGGCATTCACTGGTGTTGAGGCTGTCAGGGCTTTCCTTGCGCAATACACCCAGGACAAAGGCAACCCTGGACATGACCCATACTGGGGATTTGGGATACCAAGGACTCAGGACATCATCGCCGCACTTGTAAACGATCAGATCGCTTTTTTGTAGTTTAGGTTTATCAACTTAGGAAAGGTTTTTACTATGCCGTGCGAAAGCAAATTCACTTCGGATGTTTCTCTTTCTTGCATTCTCGGCTGGGTGGCTGATGCTCGCAAAGGAGTTACCACGCAAACCATCACTCAGGCGTTATGGATCGGTGGCTGCTTGGTTACAAAGCTTGCCCCATCGGATGCGTCCAGCGACACGCCCGAAGTCGGAACCATGTCCTGCGCAAGTCTTGAAAGTTTGTTGGACGATCTTGAGTGCAAGTGCAATGAGCTCGAGCAAAACGTTTCGGCAACTTCAGTTCCTCCGTCTGCCGGTACGCAGGGTTGGGAGGTTTTGATTCCAGTCATTTTCGAGATCATCAAGATGATCATCGAAAATCGCCAAAAAAAACAACAACCAAAACCAGACCCGAAGCCCTAGTCTTTGGTGTTTGGGTTGAGATTTAGGTATTAAAAAACGATGCATTTTGTGTCGCTTTGCACGCAGCACCGCTAGCCAAGTACAGGAAACCATGAGAACACTGCTTTTGTTTTTAATGCTGGTAGTGCCAGCGATCGGACAAGAACTCAAAGCTTCGATCAAAGGGCCAGCGACGGCTCTTGCTGGAACGCTGGTGTTCCTTTCGCACGAGGATGCTGTTGGCGACAACAAGGTCTGGATCATCCCAGAGGAACTCAAGTCGCAGTCGGCTTCATGTGGCGCAAATGTGTTTTTCTCGATACCTACCCCTGGAAAGTACCAATTCGGTCTGATTGTTGCCGACAAGCAAGCAAACATTGCCTACAGTTGGCACACGATTAACGTCACCGCTTCAGCGATCCAGCCAATTCCTACGCCAACGCCATCACCAAATCCAACTCCGCAGCCCAACCCAGTTGCTCCGAATTACGAGTCGATACGTCTTACTTCAAAAGCGGCGGTTGACACTCTTCAGGACGCAGGTACGACATCGCTTCTTGCGAGTTCAATTACGAATTTACTACCAAAGCTTCCGCAATACCTACCTGACGCGAAAGGCATGGTTACAAGTACGATTGAAACTTGTTTTGTTATGCGGCAACCAACCAGCAGGAACAAAGACTGGTTGAATGTCTGGAGGATACCTGTGGACAAAGAGATTGCGAAATCGAACCCGCAAACAACTGAAGAATACAAAGAGTGCTTGAAAGCCGTCATTCGAGGGCTCTGCGTCAACGGAAACTGCCCAAACCCATAGTCGCCTTTTTTAGAAAGATTAGCCATGAGTATCGATTGGACAAGTGTTGCTCAATTTGTTCAAGCAGTAGGAATCCCGTTCGCCTGCCTGATTCTGTTTGTTGGGCCGTTTCTATGGCTGTTCTTCACTCTTGGTAGGAAGTACGGCCCGAGGATTGCTGAAGCGCACATAGCGTTTATGAACTCTGCGACGGCTACTCAAGAGAAGAACGCAGAAACATTAGCAAAGCTGGAAGCAACAGCCACAAAGGATCAGCAGTCTCATAACGTGACGCACCATGCGATCGGTTTGGTTGCTGAAGCTGGGATTGCGACTCTTGATGGCGATCATGACTCAGCAAGGGTTAAGCTGCAAAAGGTAGAAACGGTTTTGTTTCAAAAGGGACTGTCGTGATTTACCTAATGATAGAGTTGCTCCTGTTCATCATCCTCTCATTCCTGGCTGCGGATTTCATCGCAGGCGTTTTCCATTGGTGGGAGGATACCTACCTCACGCAATCCGATTCGTTTTTAGGTCGCTTGATCGGCGGGCCGAATCAG
>Ga0315909_10009258_pt1 | contig 10670 bp, 3 predicted proteins | sample LakEriMetagenome_11_FD_203527 | JGI IMG/M metagenome (GOLD analysis project Ga0315909, IMG submission 203527) | Freshwater fungal communities from buoy surface, Lake Erie, Ohio, United States - Buoy 2 MA125 | ecosystem: Environmental > Aquatic > Freshwater > Lake | place: USA: Lake Erie, Ohio...
CGGTCCACCAGGATAAACCCAATACAATCCGTCATATCCCGCAAGTTGGGGGAATGTATCGATAATGTCTTTACAAGTTTTACAAGTATTGAAAAATGTTGGTCCACTATTTCTTAATGTTTGTGTGATTTCAGATTGAGTTAAAACTCTATTATATAAAGCCCATCTAAATATACTACCTTTCCATTGATTATCCCCTCTACCCAAATATTGCGTACCACCATTAGTATCGTAATAAGGAGTTGAGGATGCTTGTGTTCCTGAAGCTACTCCATCATGATAATATGTTCCTCCTCCGTTTACAGAAGTAAAGATGCCCAAGTGATATCTAGTAGTTGATACCGTTACTAAACTAGAAAACCCTGCACTATAATTTGAACTGTAGTGATAGTAAAGTTGGGTTGGGTTATTGGTTGATCCGTAAAGATAAAAATTAAAGGTTCTTCCCGCTCCTGCAACACCAATCATACATCTAAATTGACTATTAAAATCGGTTAAAGCGTCTATTTTATACCAAACGGCAAGTGTTATACCGTTAGACCAAGTAATATTGTTAAAGTTATTTGAATCCCCTATTGATATTAAATCGTCACTACCATCAAAAGTAAATGTCCCTGTGGCACTATTCCAACCCGTACCATTAGACAAAGTCCCATTCCCAACACCACCACTATTCATTAATGGGTAAAGTGTGGATCCATTTTTAGGGTATGATGAAACACAACTACTGTCAACTAAATATACTAATCCGTTGGTAATAACTGCATCATAATCTTTATCTAATAAGAATTTATCCGATTGTCCCGCATAATAATTTAAACATTCATTTGCCGTGGTATAGTTTGTTCCAGCAATTTTATTAGTTAAATCTATTAATTGAGTGTCGTTTGATGGGGTATATATTGATGGTCCATTGTTTGTTTTATTTAAATAGATTGTATACCCACCCCTCACAGGAGTAATACCATTCCAATAACCCGTAGTACTTGTAGGTCCTTTTGGAACATCTCCCGTACCAATCCAAAAGTTACCCTTTTTAAGGGCTAAAGTTTCGGCACTCACATTATATTTTATTAAATTTGGCATTTAATCTTTATTTTATAAATACTTTAACTTTTAAACTTGGTTGTTATTTTTAATGGTATGGAAAAGATTAAATTATTATACCTTACACCCCACTTATCAACAGGGGGGATGCCTCAGTTTGTATTAAAAAGAATTCAATTATTACAAAACTTTAAAGATAAAGTTGAAATATTCTTGGTTGAATATTCTCAATTTAGTAACACATACGTAGTACAACGAAATCAAATAATTGATCTTTTAGGTGAAGATCATTTTTTTACTCTTGGTGGTACCGATGAGGTTAATAGAAAATATGAATTAATTAATATTATTAAAAACAATAATATTGATATTATTCATTCGGAAGAAATGTTGGATGGATTTGAGTCGTTTAATAAAATTCCAATTGATTTATTAAATCAAATTTATTCAAATGATAGAACTTGGAGAATTATTGAAACGTGTCATAACATTTGGTTTAATCCCCCATCAGATAAAAAATTACATCCAGACGCATATTGTCTTGTTACACCATATCATATGGAAGTTTCTTTTAAGAATGTTGATCCAATTAAATATCTATGGTTATACCCTTATGAAAATAAAGTAAAACCTATTTTAGAAGAAAATGAAATTTACGGAGATTTTAAACAACTTCCTCTTATACATAAAATAAAATTAAGAGATGAACTTGGTTTAGATATGTTTAAAACACACGTATTAAATGTGGGGTTGTGGACAAGTGGTAAAAATCAAAACGAAGGGGTTGAGGTTGCGAGAACTTTGGTAGAATCAAATCCTAATATTGAATTCCACTTTATTGGAAATCAGGCCCCAAACTTTGAAAATTATTGGGGTCCAATCATAGAAAATCTTCCATCAAATGTTAAAGTATGGGGAGAAAGAAATGATGTTGATAAATTTATGCAAGCTTGTGATGTTTTAATGTTTAATTCAACTTGGGAATGTAATCCATTGGTTATCAGAGAAGCGATTAATTATGGTATGAAAATATTAACAAGAAATTTACCACAATATATGGGAATGTTTGATTCGTTTATTACCCCAATTGATGGAGATAATAATAATATATCAAAACAATTAGTGGATTTAATATCAGATAACAAAACATATGATATACCAAATGATGAGAATTTTGGGGAAAATTTATTTCAAATTTATAACTCAACTAAATCATTACCCATAAGACAACAAGATCCAATTAAAAACGATTATATTTTTACACAACACTATGTGTGTCAACCATTTTTTGAAATAAAAGGACAAAGCGAAAATAAGTTTGATATAAAAATGTATGATGGTAATGATAAATTAGTTTATAGTACCACAGTACCGATTAATAGTTGGGTTAAATTAAATAGAGGGTATTACACAGATTGGAAAACAAAGGTTTGGGAAAATGGTGAATTAATTTATGATAATGTAATTAATTTAGAGGGTAAAAGAGTTTATATATCATTTGGATCTAAATCGTTGGGAGATACTATGGCTTGGATGCCATATGTTGAAGAATTTAGAAAAAAACATAATTGTACGTTAATTGTGTCAACATTTATGAATTTCTTATTTAAAGATCAATACCCTGATATTGAATTTGTAGAGCCCGGAAATGTTGTGATGAATATTCATGCTCAATACAGATTGGGTTGGTTCTATAAAGAAGATGGTTCGGTGGATTATGATATGACACCTAATGATTATAAAAAACAACCATTACAAAAAACGGCAACAGATATCTTGGGTCTTGAATATACGGAGATTAGACCAAAACTTAAATTACCAAATGTATCAAAAAAGAAAAAAGTTGGAATTGGTTTCCACTCAACAGCACAATCAAAGTATTGGAATAACCCCGATGGTTGGCAAAAAGTTGTTGATTACCTTAACAGTTTGGGTTATGAATGTATGATCTACTCCAAAGAAGGTGATGGGTATATGAATAACAATTATCCTAAAGGTGTAACAATATATGAAGGTGGTAATTTACAAGAAGTAATTGATGATCTTGTAACTTGCAAATTTTTCATTGGTTTAGGATCAGGACTGTCTTGGTTGGCTTGGGCTTGTAAATTACCTGTTGTTTTAATATCAGGGTTTAGTGAGAAGTGGGCTGAAACAAAATTAGATACATACCGAGTTATAAACGAGAACGTATGTCACGGATGTTTTAATTCAGAAAGATTAGATGCCGGAGATTGGAACTGGTGCCCACTACATAAAAATACCGACAGAATGTTTGAGTGTACCAAAAGAATAAGTTCAGATATGGTTGTTAAAGAAATAAATAAAATAATATATAAAGAAGAAACCATGGAAAAAATTGAAGATAAGATATTTGATTGGGGAGGAAGAAGTGAATGGTATGTTAAACAAGCTGAAGAAGAAATATTTGAAGGTAATACTTATGAAAGATTTTTTGAGGTTGAGGAAGGTGATGTTGTTGTTGATTTAGGGGCATCTTTGGGTCCATTCACATATAAAATATTACCAAAAAACCCAAAACAATGTTATGTGGTTGAACCAATAAGTCATCAAATTGATATTTTAAAAAAGAATGTTGGTCAAGAAAACGTAAAAATCATTCAAGGTGCGATCACAGATAAAAAGAAAATTAAAATTACTTGGGACGATATGACTGAAAGTGTTCCAACGTTTACGTTCAAAGAATTCTTGGAAGAAAATAATATAAGTAAAATTGATTTTTTAAAGTGTGATTGTGAAGGTGGTGAATACGACGTGTTTCAACCAACTAATATTAAATTCCTTAAAACAATTCCAAAGATTGTCACAGAATTTCACTTGAGAGATGATGAAAGTTTTAATAAATGTAAGTTTAAATGGTTTAGAGATAATATTCTACCTCAATTTGATAACATACAAGTTTACTCAGTAGATGGTGTTGATATAAAATGGGATTTATGGAATGATCACTTTATAGAATATTATAATGAAATAATAATTTACATGGATAACAGAAAATAAAAAAACCCTCACTTAACGGTGGGGGTTTTTTATGTCTTTTAATTTGTTATTAACAATCTGCACTAAAAATAAGTGAGGATCCATCCCAATAATAACATCCTGAAGCATCAACATAGTAACCTTGAGCAGAAGGTGTTGTACAATCTTTATCGTCAAATATTCCAAATGCACCCTCCAAACGACAAGCGGCGCCAACACATATGTGAAGGTAAACTTGTCTTACATCATTACATTGACAAGCAGTTACACAGTCATCTTGACTATAACATAATTCCACAAGACAACAATCAAGTGCACATGGAGAAGGTGTTGGTGTCATTGTTGGTGTTGGTGTTGGTGTTGGACTTACTCCCCCACCTGATGAAGGTGTTGGTGTTGGTGTTTTAGTTGGATCCGGAGTAATAGGTGGAGTATTAGGTGGTGTTGACGTAGGTGTTGGAGTTGTGGTTGGAGTATTAGTTGGTGTATTTGGAGGTGTTCTTGTTGGTGTTGCAGTATTAGTTGGTGTATTTGGAGGTGTTCTTGTTGGTGTTACTGTTCTTGTTGGTGTCATTGTTTGAGTTGGAACAGGGCTACCACCTGGAGTTCTTGTTGGAGTTACAGTTGGAGTTGGAGAACAAAAATCAATGTCATCCATTTTACTTGCATTTGCCTTAAGTATATCGTCTACTTTACTGATATTTGCACATAAAACGTCATTAACTTTACTTACTGTTGGCATATTAAATAAATTATACTAACTCAATCCAATCTTGTGAAGGATTAAAATAAATTTCATCTGCGGCGATAGCGTATCCAACAACTCTAACTATATCTGCTGATCCGGTTGGTTGTGTTGAGGTTAATGCTCCTGGTGTTGTTGATAAATAAACAGGTGATCCAACAGTAAATGACCAACTCGTGTTTTTCATATAACCTCTAATCATAACACCAATTTCAAATCCATCACTACTAACAGCAATCCCTAAAAGGTTTCTTGAGTTTGCAGCAAAATCCGCATCTGTAAGAATCCATGTTGTTGATGAACTCAAATAATACACTGAACCTCTTGTTGACGTACCAGTTACTATTGAAATCGCCTCACCGTACCAATCACCATTATTAACCAATCTATTTATTGGGTTAGTATTTAAAATGTATGTACCAGAACCTGATGTAACTGAAAGTTGAGTACTAATCGTAACACTACCATTAACATTTAATAAAGACCCATTAAAAGTTAAGTTAGGTTCTGAGTTTGCAGAGTTTGCAGTCCCGTTAGCGGTTAATACATTATTATCGGTTGTTGGTGATATAGTAGAGAATCCTGTACCTGAAGTACCATTTGTACCAGAAGTACCGTTAGTTCCCGATGTTCCGTTGGCTCCCGATGTACCATTTGTTCCTGAAGTTCCGTTTGTACCATTTGTTCCTGAGGTTCCATTTGTACCATTAGTTCCTGAAGTTCCATTGGCTCCGCTGGTTCCATTAGTTCCCGAAGTACCATTTGTTCCATTAGTTCCTGAAGTTCCGTTGGCTCCCGATGTACCATTTGTTCCTGAGGTTCCATTAGTACCATTAGTTCCTGAAGTTCCGTTCGTACCATTTGTACCTGATGTTCCATTGGTTCCGTTGGTTCCCGAAGTACCTGACGCACCGCTTACACCGCTAGTTCCATTAGTTCCTGAAGTACCATTTGTTCCATTAGTTCCGCTAGTACCATTTGTACCGTTGGTTCCGTTAGTACCTGATGTTCCATTAGTGCCGTTTGTTCCTGAAGTTCCATTTACACCTGAAGTACCATTTGTACCACTAGTTCCATTAGTCCCATTTGTCCCCGAAGTTCCATTTACTCCACTAGTACCATTAGTTCCCGATGTTCCATTTGCTCCGCTGGTTCCGTTAGTTCCTGAGGTTCCATTCGTACCATTAGTTCCCGATGTTCCATTTGCTCCGCTAGTACCATTAGTTCCTGATGTTCCATTCGTACCATTCGTTCCTGATGTACCGTTTGCACCGCTAGTACCATTTGTTCCTGAAGTTCCATTCGTACCGTTTGTTCCTGAAGTTCCGTTTGCACCGCTAGTACCATTTGTACCTGAGGTTCCATTAGTACCGTTTGTTCCTGAAGTTCCGTTTGCACCGCTAGTACCATTTGTACCTGAGGTTCCATTAGTACCGTTAGTACCTGAAGTTCCGTTGGCTCCCGATGTACCATTTGTTCCTGAAGTTCCATTCGTACCGTTTGTTCCTGAAGTTCCGTTGGCTCCCGATGTACCATTTGTTCCTGAAGTTCCATTAGTTCCGCTAGTCCCATTCGTACCATTAGTACCTGATGTTCCGTTGGTTCCATTAGTCCCTGATGTTCCGTTGGCTCCGCTCGTACCATTAGTTCCACTTGAACCATTTGTTCCGTTAGTACCTGATGTCCCATTAGTTCCAGATGTACCATTAGTTCCGTTTGTGCCTGATGTTCCATTTGTACCATTAGTACCTGAGGTTCCATTTACACCACTTGTTCCATTTGTACCTGAAGTTCCATTTGTTCCGTTTGTACCAGAAGTCCCATTAGTACCATTTGTCCCACTAGTTCCATTAGTACCGCTAGTGCCGTTAGTTCCATTTGTTCCGTTAGTTCCGTTGGTACCTGAAGTTCCATTTGTCCCGTTAGTTCCGTTAGTACCATTTGTACCTGAAGTTCCGTTGGTTCCACTAGTTCCATTTGTACCGTTTGTGCCACTTGAACCATTCGTACCATTAGTTCCGCTTGTGCCATTTGTACCATTTGTTCCTGAAGTTCCATTCGTCCCTGAAGTACCATTAGTACCATTCGTTCCACTTGTACCATTAGTACCTGAAGTTCCATTCGTTCCGCTAGTTCCATTCGTACCATTTGTACCTGATGTACCATTAGTTCCTGAAGTTCCGTTAGTACCACTGGTGCCATTTGTTCCATTTGTACCTGAAGTTCCGTTGGTTCCACTAGTTCCATTTGTACCATTAGTTCCTGATGTTCCGTTTGTACCTGAAGTCCCGTTTGTTCCGTTAGTACCACTTGAACCATTTGTTCCATTAGTCCCTGATGTTCCGTTGGTACCATTTGTTCCTGAAGTTCCATTAGTACCATTTGTTCCGTTTGTACCATTAGTTCCTGAAGTTCCATTAGTTCCTGATGTTCCGTTAGTACCTGACGTTCCATTTGTTCCGTTAGTACCACTCGAACCATTCGTCCCATTAGTTCCCGATGTACCATTCGTTCCGCTAGTTCCATTAGTACCATTGGTTCCTGATGTACCGTTAGTCCCACTTGTTCCATTAGTACCGTTTGTACCTGATGTGCCGTTTGTTCCATTTGTCCCCGATGTTCCATTTGTACCGCTAGTACCATTCGTACCTGACGTTCCATTTGTACCATTTGTTCCGCTTGTACCATTAGTACCTGATGTACCGTTTGTTCCACTAGTTCCGTTTGTACCATTTGTTCCACTTGTACCATTAGTTCCTGACGTTCCATTCGTCCCACTAGTTCCATTTGTACCGTTAGTTCCTGAAGTACCGTTAGTTCCTGAAGTACCATTTGTTCCTGATGTTCCGTTAGTCCCATTTGTTCCCGAAGTTCCATTAGTACCTGATGTACCATTTGTACCGCTAGTTCCATTAGTACCATTAGTCCCTGAAGTTCCATTTGTTCCCGATGATCCATTAGTACCATTTGTACCTGATGTTCCGTTTGTTCCCGATGTCCCATTAGTTCCGTTAGTCCCATTTGTTCCGCTAGTACCATTTGTTCCATTCGTTCCACTTGTACCATTAGTTCCTGAAGTCCCATTTGTACCATTAGTTCCGTTGGTTCCTGACGTTCCATTTGTTCCATTCGTACCGCTAGTCCCGTTGGTTCCTGATGTTCCATTAGTGCCAGATGTTCCGTTAGTACCATTTGTACCACTAGTACCATTTGTTCCATTAGTTCCCGATGTACCATTTGTACCTGAGGTTCCGTTAGTTCCATTCGTACCGCTAGTTCCATTAGTACCATTAGTACCCGAAGTTCCATTTGTTCCGCTAGTCCCATTAGTACCGTTTGTTCCCGATGTTCCATTAGTGCCAGAAGTTCCATTCGTACCTGATGTACCGTTTGTACCTGAAGTACCATTTGTTCCGTTTGTACCACTAGTTCCATTAGTTCCGTTAGTTCCATTTGTACCCGACGTACCATTTGTTCCTGAAGTACCGTTGGTACCACTTGAACCATTTGTTCCATTAGTCCCTGATGTACCGTTTGTTCCATTTGTACCGTTAGTTCCCGAAGTTCCATTAGTCCCTGATGTACCATTCGTTCCATTGGTTCCACTTGTACCATTTGTTCCTGACGTTCCATTAGTTCCTGAAGTTCCGTTTGTACCTGAGGTTCCATTTGTTCCGTTCGTTCCTGAAGTACCATTTGTCCCTGAAGTACCATTTGTTCCATTTGTACCTGAGGTTCCGTTCGTACCTGAAGTACCGTTTGTTCCATTGGTCCCGCTCGTACCATTGGTTCCTGAAGTTCCATTCGTACCGTTAGTTCCATTAGTCCCTGATGTACCGTTTGTTCCATTTGTACCGTTAGTTCCTGATGTACCATTTGTACCGCTAGTTCCATTTGTACCCGATGTTCCATTAGTTCCATTTGTCCCGTTAGTTCCCGATGTTCCATTTGTACCTGATGTTCCATTAGTTCCATTAGTACCATTCGTTCCACTTGAACCATTTGTTCCATTAGTTCCCGACGTACCGTTAGTTCCTGAAGTTCCATTGGTTCCATTGGTTCCGTTCGTTCCTGAAGTACCATTTGTACCGTTAGTTCCATTTGTTCCATTAGTCCCTGATGTTCCATTTGTCCCGTTAGTTCCGTTAGTACCATTTGTACCTGAGGTTCCATTTGTTCCGTTCGTTCCTGAAGTACCATTGGTTCCATTGGTTCCGTTCGTTCCTGAAGTACCATTTGTACCATTAGTACCGTTAGTTCCATTTGTTCCTGAAGTACCATTTGTTCCGTTCGTACCATTGGTTCCTGATGTCCCGTTTGTACCTGAGGTTCCGTTTGTTCCATTTGTACCAGAAGTTCCATTTGTACCATTGGTTCCTGATGATCCATTAGTTCCATTAGTACCTGAAGTTCCATTCGTTCCGCTAGTTCCATTAGTACCTGAAGTCCCATTAGTTCCATTAGTTCCTGATGTCCCATTTGTTCCATTAGTTCCATTAGTACCCGAAGTCCCATTTGTTCCTGAAGTTCCATTTGTCCCATTGGTTCCTGATGTCCCATTAGTTCCATTAGTACCCGAAGTCCCATTTGTTCCTGAAGATCCATTCGTACCGTTGGTACCACTTGAACCGTTTGTTCCGTCAGTTCCTGAAGTACCATTGGTACCTGAAGTCCCGTTTGTACCATTTGTACCTGAAGTTCCATTAGTTCCATTAGTTCCTGATGTTCCGTTGGTTCCATTAGTTCCTGATGTTCCGTTGGTTCCGTTTGTCCCATTTGTACCATTGGTTCCTGAAGTTCCATTAGTACCTGACGTTCCATTGGTACCGTTTGTTCCGTTAGTACCACTAGTTCCGTTTGTACCCGACGTTCCATTCGTTCCATTTGTACCGTTAGTACCATTTGTTCCACTTGTACCATTGGTTCCTGAAGTTCCATTTGTACCATTGGTTCCTGAAGTGCCATTTGTTCCACTAGTTCCATCCGTTCCGTTAGTTCCATTTGTACCTGAAGTACCATTGGTTCCATTGGTTCCTGAAGTACCATTCGTTCCGTTAGTTCCATTCGTTCCGTTAGTTCCGCTAGTACCGTTGGTACCACTTGAACCATTTGTTCCCGACGTACCGTTAGTTCCTGAAGTTCCATTAGTCCCGCTCGTACCGTTAGTTCCATTTGTACCTGAAGTACCATTGGTTCCATTCGTTCCTGAAGTACCATTCGTTCCTGAAGTTCCATTAGTCCCGCTCGTACCGTTGGTTCCATTTGTACCGCTAGTACCATTTGTTCCTGATGTCCCATTAGTGCCATTAGTTCCACTTGAACCATTTGTTCCGTTAGTTCCTGATGTTCCGTTTGTTCCTGATGTGCCATTAGTACCGTTTGTACCTGATGTTCCGTTTGTACCATTAGTTCCTGAAGTTCCATTCGTACCGTTAGTTCCATTTGTTCCGCTAGTACCATTGGTTCCGTTAGTTCCCGATGTACCATTAGTTCCATTTGTACCGTTTGTACCCGAAGTTCCATTAGTGCCTGACGTTCCATTGGTTCCGTTTGTTCCATTAGTACCTGAAGTTCCATTAGTACCATTTGTACCTGACGTTCCGTCGGCACCACTTGTTTGATAGAACGTATTTCCATTTGAATCAACAACAACAAATCTTGTTAAACTTGATCCACTTGTTATTCCTGTAATAGTTAAATTTGTTGTTGTGGTTCTACCTGAACCATCAAAAGATATTTTGTTAACACCAGCACCATTTTGAATTTGGAATACCGCATCAGCATCAGAAGCACTTCCTCGTCTAAATGTTACCCCATCCAAAATTGAATTTGTAATAATCTCAGGGTCCGCTGAGTTATTATATGCTTGTTGTAAGTT
>Ga0315909_10009259_pt1 | contig 10670 bp, 11 predicted proteins | sample LakEriMetagenome_11_FD_203527 | JGI IMG/M metagenome (GOLD analysis project Ga0315909, IMG submission 203527) | Freshwater fungal communities from buoy surface, Lake Erie, Ohio, United States - Buoy 2 MA125 | ecosystem: Environmental > Aquatic > Freshwater > Lake | place: USA: Lake Erie, Ohio...
CCGAGAACGAGCTCTGAGCACCACGTCCGGATGAGCGCATCACGCGAGTACGCCGGACGCCGGTTCGTCGGAACGCCGGCGACCGCGCCCGGGCCGCTCGGTCCCGACATGCTGCGGGCGTTCTCGACCATCCGTCGCAATCCGCTCGAGTACCTCATGTCGGCGTGGCGGGACTACGGCGACGTCGTGCAGTTCCCGATCCCACGGCCGCCCAGCTACCTGGTCAACGACCCGGAGGGCGTGCGACGTGTCCTTGTCGGCAACGGCCGCAACTACGGCAAGTCGACGATCCAGTACCGCTCCCTGTCCCTCGTCACCGGTGAGGGGCTGCTCGTCGCCGACACCGAGTTGTGGCGCAGGCAGCGGCCACTGGTGCAGCCGGCGTTCCATCACGAGACCCTCGATCACCTGGTCGCGCACGTTGACGTCGCCGTGCAGCGGATGCTGCGCGACTGGGACGCGCAGCCGTCGGGGTCCATCGTCGACGTCGACGCGTCGATGATGCATGCGGCCCTCGAGGTCGTCGGCCACGCGCTGTTCGGCACCGATCTGTCAGCCGATGCGTCCCGTCTCGCATCTGCCACCCTGTCGGCCCTCGACGTGGTGGTGGCCCGCGCCCGCGTGCCCATCACCCCGCCCGCATGGGTGCCCACCCCAGCGAACCGGACCCTCCAGCGATCGGTGCGTGAACTCGACGGCGCCGTGCGTCGCATGCTCGTCGAGCGCGGGCGGGAGCCCGCAGCGGTTCCGGCGGACATGCTCGATCTGCTCATCGCGGCGCGCGACGACACCGGCGCCGGCCTCACCGTTCCCGAGATCCGCGATCAGGTGGTCACCTTCATCGTGGCGGGGCACGAGACCGTGGCCAGCGCACTCACGTGGGCCTGGTCGCTGCTCGCCCTGCATCCCGACATCCAGCGGGATCTGCAGGAGGAGTCGGACGCCGTGCTTGGCGGCCGTCCGGCGACGTTCGCCGACTACGGCCGGCTGCCGCTTGCCCGGGCCGTGCTCGACGAGGCGCTGCGGCTCTACCCGCCGGCCTGGCTGATCACCCGGAAGTCCCTAGGGCCCGACGAGCTCGGAGGCCATGAGATCCCCGCGTCCGCGCTCGTGATCCTCAGCCCGTGGCTGCTGCATCGCCACCCCGACGTCTGGGTTCGGCCGGAGGCCTTCCGGCCGGACAGGTTCCTGTCCGGCGAGGCGGACCGCACGGCATTCATCCCCTTCGGCGCCGGTCTGCGGCAGTGCATCGGACGAGACTTCGCCTACGTCGAGGGCACGCTGATGCTCGCGTCGATCGCCGGGCGGTACACGCTGTCCTTCCCGGACGGTGCCCGCCCGCCGCGCGCGGAGCCGCTCGTGACCGTTCGGCCCGTCGGGGGTCTTCCGCTGCGCGTGACCCGGCGCTAGCCGCCCCTCGTCACGTACTCCAGCAGGGCCGCACGCTCGCCCTCGAGCTCGCCCAGGCGTGACTTCACGACGTCGCCGATGCTCACGATCCCGAGCAGCACGCCGTCGGAGTCGGTCACCGGGATGTGGCGCACGCGCTTGTCGGTCATCAGGTGCATGAGCTCGTCGACGTGCCCCTCGGGCGATGCGCAGAACACATGCGTAGTCATGATCGAGGCGACGGGCCTGCTGAGGACGTCGGCGCCGTGGGTCATGGCGCGCACGACGTCACGCTCCGAGACGATTCCAGTGATGGTCCGCCCGTCCGCGGACACGACCAGCGCTCCGACGCTGTGCTCGGCGAGCATCGCGACGAGGTCGGAGATGGTGGCGTCGGGCTGGATGGTGGCGACGAAGTCGCCCTTGGCGGCGATGATCGTGGACAGTTGCATGGCGCCTCCACTCGTCGTCGAGGCTCCCATAGTCCCGTTCCACGTCCGGTTTGTCACTACCCGGACGACCCCAGTCGGAGGAGGTCAGGATCGCAGCAGCGCCAGGACGTCGGCGTGGAGCAGGCCGTTGGTCGTGAGGGCCGAGCCGCCGCCGAGCGCCGACCCGCCGTCGTAGGAGGTCATGAGCCCGCCCGACTCCTGCACGATGGGTACGAGCGCCGCCATGTCGTAGGTCTCCAGCCGGGGCTCCGCGGCGACGTCAACGACCCCCTCGGCCACCATCATGTGCGACCAGAAGTCGCCGTAGGCACGCTGGCGCCACGTTCCCGTGAGCAGCGTGTCGAGTCCGTCCGCTGCGCCGTGCTCTGCCCAGCCGACGGCGTCGGAGTACGAGAACGAGGCGTCGGGAAGGGCGGCCACCCGGCTCACCTGCAGGCGGCGTGGGGCGGCGGTGCCGGGATCCGTGGCGAAGGCCCCGAGTCCGCGACCGGCCCACCAGCGGCGGGCGAGGGCGGGCGCGGAGACGACGCCGACGACGACCTCGTCATCGACGAGAAGGGCGATGAGGGTGGCCCACACCGGCACGCCGCGCACGTAGTTCTTGGTCCCGTCGATCGGGTCGATGATCCACTGCCGCTCGGTGGAGCCGGCCGAGCCGAACTCCTCCCCGAGGATCCCGTCGGCCGGACGTGCGTCGGTGAGCGCGGCGCGCAGTGCCTGCTCGACGGCCCGGTCCGCCTCCGAGACGGGGGTGAGGTCGGGCTTCGTGTCGACGACGAGGTCGGCAGCGCGGAAGCGCGCCATCGACAGTCCGTCGGCGACGTCGGCCAAGCGGAGGGCGAGGGCGAGATCGTCCTCGATCGTGGTGCTGATCACTCCGGCAACCTACAGTGTGCGAGTGGACTCTCTGCTCGATACCGTCGCCGGTCTGCCGGTCCATGCGCTCGTCGTGCACGCGGCGGTCGTCCTGCTGCCCCTGGCCGCGCTCGGAGCCGCCCTCATGGCCTTCTGGCGGTCGTTCTCCCGACGATTCGGCGTCATCGTGGTCATCGCCGCCGGCGTCGCTGCAGGGGCCTCCTTCATCGCTCGTGGCTCAGGTGAGCAGCTGGCGGAACGCGTGGGCGAGCCCGAGCAGCACGCGGAGCTCGGCGAGGTTCTGCCGCTGATCGCGCTCGCACTCTTCGTGCTCGTGCTGGTGTTCTGGCTGTTCGACCGCGGCGTGCCCGCGAACCGCACGAGGCCCGCGTGGTTGATTGTGCTGGCAGCTCTGCTGGTGGTGGCGTCCGTGGTCGCTGTGTTCTGGACCGTGCGGACGGGGCACACGGGTGCCGAGGCGACCTGGTCGGCGGTCATCGAGAACACCCGGCCGCCCGGGTAGGCCGACCAGTCGTTCAGCCCCTCGGCTCGTCGTCCTCCACGGACGCCGCGCGGCTGCGCACCATGCGTCGCAGGGAGTCGACGCGCAAGGTGAGTGCCTCCACGTCCCCGTCGACCCCGCTCAGGTCGTTGAGCGCGCAGTCCGGCTCATCGTGGCTGCAGGCCCGCGGGCAGTGCTCGGTGAGCGCGCCGAGGTCGGGGAACGCATGGATCACCCGCGTGACGTCGACGTGAGCGAGGCCGAACGACCGGATGCCAGGGGTGTCGATGAGCAGGCCGCCGCCGGTCAGGTGCAGGGCGACGACGCTGGTGGATGTGTGCCGGCCGCGACCGGTGACGGCATTGACGTGCCCGATGACCCGATCGGCCGTCGGGATCAGTGCGTTCACCAGGGTGGACTTGCCGACGCCGGAGTGCCCCACCAGGACGGTGACCTGCCCGGCGAGGGCCTCCCGCAGGGCGGTGGGGATCTCGCGGTTGCGAATCTCGAAGACCGGGAGCTCCAGCGGCCCGTACAGCGCCATCAGCGCGTCCGGCGGAGCGAGGTCGGTCTTGGTGAGGACGAGCATCGGCTCGATGCCGGCGTCGAGGGCGGCCACCATCGCCCTGTCGATCAGGCCGGTTCGCGGCTCAGGATCCGCCGTCGCCGTGACGACGGCCAGCCTCGTGGCATTGGCCACGATCACGCGCTCCACCGGGTCGGTGTCGTCCGCGGTGCGTCGCAGGGTCGAGGTGCGCTCGAGCCTGCGGACGATGCGGGCCTGGGTGTCGACGGCGCCGGACGTGTCGCCCACGAGGTCGACTCGATCGCCGACCACGATGCCCTTGCGGCCGAGCTCGCGGGCCTTGACCGCGTACACCTCGGTGCCGTCAGGCCGCTCGACGGTGAAGCGACCCCGGTCGACGGTCATGACGACCGCTGACGTCGCCTCCGCGTGGTCGGGACGGTCCTTCGAGCGCGGTCGCGACTTGCCGCGCTGCGGCCGGACCCGGACGTCGTCCTCGTCGAGGAGGTGGTGGCGGCGCGTCACCCGGTGGGCATCCCCGTGCCGTCGAGACCGAGCATCGTCTGCCACCGGTGGACGAAGTCCGGCAACGTCTTGGCCGTGGTCGCGATGTCCTCCACCTCGACCCCGGCGACGCGCAGGCCGATGATGGCGCCAGCGGTGGCCATGCGGTGGTCGGCGTACGTGCGGAAGACACCACCGTGCAGGGAGGCGGGTCGGATGATCAGGCCGTCGGCGGTCTCCTCGACGTCGCCGCCGAGGCCGGAGATCTCAGCCGTCAGGGCTGCGAGGCGATCGGTCTCGTGGCCGCGCAGGTGGGCGATCCCCGACAGTCGGGAGGGGGTGTCGGCGAGGCAGGCCAGCGCCGCGATCGTCGGCGTGAGCTCGCCGACGTCGGAGAGATCGGCATCGATGCCGGTGATGCGGCCTCCGCTGCTGACGACGAGCCCGTTCGCCGTGCGCTCCACCTCGGCTCCCATGCGGGTGAGGATGTCGCGCAGCGAGTCACCGGGCTGGGTGGTGCTGGCCGGCCAGTCCAGGACGGTCACGCGGCCGCCCGTTGCGAGCGCGGCGGCCAGGAAGGCTGCAGCGTTGGAGAGGTCCGGCTCGATGCGCCGGTCGACGGCGGCGATGCTGTGCGGATCGACGTGCCACACATGCGCGCCGTCCCAGCGGACCGGGACACCGTGCTCCGCCAGCATGGCGACGGTCATGTCGATGTGCGGCATGCTCGGGATCGGATCGCCCACGTGGTGGATCGTGACCCCCGCGTTGAACCGCGCAGCGCTCAGGAGCAGTCCGGAGATGAACTGGCTGGACTTGGACGCGTCGACGAACACCTCACCGCCGGTGACCTCGCCGGTCGCCTCGATCATGAAGGGCAGGCGGCCGGTGCCGCGGTCGTAGACCTTGACGCCGAGGTCCTTCAGGGACTCGATGACGGTGGCCATCGGACGGCGCCGGGCGTGCCCGTCGCCGTCGAAGGTGATCTCGCCATGCGCGAGTGATGCCAGCGGAGGCAGGAAGCGCATAACGGTGCCGGCGAGGCCGACGTCGATGCTTACCGGCCCCCGCATGAAGTGCGGGATCACTTGGACGGTCACGTTGCCGATGTCGTCGTGCTCGACGACATGCACCTCGTTGCCGAGCAGTCGCAGCCCGGCCATCATCAGCTGGGTGTCGCGGGCATCGAGGAGGCCGCGAATCGTGCTCTCGCCGTCGGCCAGCGCGGCCAGGATCAGGGCGCGGTTGCTGGCTGACTTCGATCCGGGCACCGCCACGACCGCATCAACGGGCCCCGTGGCCGTAGGGGCCGGCCACAGATCGAGGGTCGTCGCGTGCTCGGATCCGGTCATCGTCGCAAGGCTATCGCTCCTGCACCGGCGAGGAGCAGCACCAGAACCCCGCCTGCGATGAGCAGGAAGGGTGGGACCGATGCGGGCTCCGACGCGGGCTCCGACGCGGCAGCGGGAGTGGCCGGTGACGGGGCAGGTGTCACGGGGGACTCTGCGGCGGTCGCCGACTCCGCGCCGGCGATCGTGTAGGCGAAGGACGACTCGAGGGCGTGCCCGTCCTCCGCGACGACCCGGTAGGCCACCGAGTACTCGCCGGGGGGTGCTGCCGGGTCGACATCGACGCTGATCCGCTGGCGTTCGACCCGAGGTGCTCCGATGACCACCGACGTGCCGTCGGCAGTCCGGACCACCATTGCGGCACCGATGTCCAGCAGCGGCGAGTCGAACCGCACCTCGACCAGGGTCGGTGCGGTGGCGAGGACCTCGCCCTCCTCGGGTGTTGAGCCCGCCTGCGACGAGTGGGCGACTACGGGTGCTGCAGAGAGTGTGAGGAACACTCCAAGGATCGCGAGGGTGGTCGCGATCAGCCGGATAACGCGGGTCATGCGAACACCCCTTCGGCGAGGTATCCGCCATTCGGTGCACCGGCAGGAATCAGGTAGGTCGCGGATCCGATGGTGGTGTTCCACCGGTTGAAGGCGTCCGAGTCCGCAATGCGCTGCTGCATCGGGATGAACGACGTCGTCGGGTCCTTCGTGTAGGCGGCGAACAGCAAGCCCACGTCGTTCGTGCCATCGTGCATGCCTGCGTCATACGAGTAGGGACGACGAAGGACCATCTCGGCGGGTGTCGGAGCATGCGCGACCCGGATGTGCGCATCGGCCGCGATCACCGGCAGCCCGGTGTCGTCGACGGCGTCGAACGGCACCGGATCGCTCTCGCGTTCCCCTCCCAATGGCGCGCCCGTATCGATGTGCCTGCCGATGACGACCTCCTGCGTGGATCGGTCGAGGACCTCCCACTCGTCGAGGTGCATGCGGATCCGACGGAGCACGAGCACGGTGCCACCGACTACCCAGTCCTCGGCGTCGTCGATCCAGACAACCTCGCTGAAGGTGGGCGTCCCGAGCTGCGGATTCACGGTGCCGTCGACCTGGCCCATGAGGTTGCGGGTCGATGAGCTGCCGGGGACGGCGGGCGCAGCCGCCTTGAATCCCTGCTGCATCCAGCGCACCTCTGCAAGCGTCGAGAGGTCCTTGGTCAGCATGCGGACGGCGTGGGCGAGGGACAGCGCATCGTCGCTCCCCACCTGCAGAAGCAGATCGGTCTGGCCCCAGCGCGACTCCAAGCGGTCGGTGGCGAAGTCCGGGATGGGCGCGAGCTGCCGTGGGATGCGGTCCTCACGACCCGTGCGGTCGAACAGTGACCGGCCGAGGCCGACAGTGACCGTCAGCCCGGCCGGGCTGGCGGCGATCTCGGGCTCGGTGTCACCGAGGGCCGGCTCGCCCTGGGTCAACCGCGCCGCGTCGTCGGACACCAGTCGCAGCACGGCGTCGGCGGACTGCGGTGAAGGATCGCGCAGATCCAGGCCGACGAACGTCTGCAACAGGGCTGGGGGAGTCTCGACACCCGCCTGATGAGCGCCGTGGAAGGGGTAGGTCCGGGCGCTCGCGGCATCCGGGAGGGCACTCGGAAGCGGGGGCGACGAGGACGGGGTACTGCCAGACGGGGAAGGTGCCGGCGACGCGGTGTCGTTCGTGCAGCCGCTGGCGACGCCGAGGATGGCGGCGCCGCCAGCGGCCAGCAGGCCACGTCGGGTGAGGGTGAGCCGGGTGGCCGGTGATGAGGTGGTCATCGCTACATCCCCGACATGCCGCCGTCGTACGACTCGTTGGCGCCCATGTAGACCTTCGCCATCACCGTGGTGCGCATGATGCCGCCATCGGCGGTGATGAGGGTGATCGGCACCATCGTGCCGGCCGTGATGGGCTTCTTCAGGCCCATGAACATCAGGTGGTTGCCGCCGGGCTTGAGCTCGACCATGCCGCCCGCGGGAATGGCGAAGCCCCCAGCCTTCTGCTGCATCACCATGCTGCCGTCCTTGTCGACGACCTCGTGGAGCTGCACGGCCTTCGCGTAGGGGCTGGTGGCGCCGACGACGCGCACGGGCTTGCTTGTCGGGTTCTTCAGCATGCCGAACGCGGCTGACATGCCGCTGTCGGCGGCCTTGGCCCAGCCGTCGGCGATGGTCAGCGCGGACTTCGACACGGCCCGGCCCGCGCTCCACCGCGGCTTTGCGCCTTCCGACTTGCTGCTGCAGACGAACACTGTGCCGTGGTTGTACTCGACCATGCCGGACAGAGCGCACGCTGCGCCCGGCTTCGGCGCCTCGTGCGCGGAGGCAGGCGCTGCGGTGACGAGTGCGGCAGTTGCGGCGAGCGCCGCGACGGCCACGGTGATCAGGGAATGCTTCAGGGGATGCTTGAGCGAACGCGTCATGAATGGGTCCTTCGAGTGTGGTGGTCAGAGGTCAGCGCCGCGGGCCGCGCCTCGGGGCACGGCGGTCGCGGTCAGGCGAGGACGACTGACGCGGGGGGCCCACGGCGCACCACGCCGTGGAGCAGGAGCACGAGGGTGGACCGGGGGCCAGGACCCGGGACAGCCGTCGTCGCATCGACGCGAGCGACCGGGAATCCGTGCGGGGATGCGGCGCCGATGACACTGGCAAGGAACGCCTCCCATCGCGCGGCGAGTCGATCGGCGTGCGCGATGAGGACGGCAGCGATGACGCCGGCTGCCACGTGAGCGGCGAGCATGCCTGCCGATGATGTGCTCGAGGCCCCATGCGGATGGGCGGCGCTCAGCGAGACGATCAGGTGCAGGAAGCCCTGGCCGGCGAGGAGCACGGCGATCAGAGTCGGCAGCGACAAGGTGCGGGCGCTGAGAGCCGCGGCGAGCGCGATCGACAGCACGGCCACGAGGCCGACACCGAGGGCGTCGAGGGCACCGCCGCCGGCCGTATGCCCGGCGAGGGTGAGGACAGCCAGCGCCGACCCGAGGAGGCCGGCTCGAACTGCCCGTCGCGTCAGCACGGGCGCAGTCTACGCAACGCGGCCACCCCACGGCGGGGCTAGCCTGAGCCGATGAAGAGGCCGGGAGCGCGCGGGGACGACCTCGACGACCTGCTGCCCGACCTTGGAGTCGCCGAGGTTCTGCAGCAGCGGCCCGCAGGTATCGGTTCGGTCCGACACGCGATCCGGATCGCCATAGCCGTGACGATCTCGTGGGTCGTCGCCGAGGCCGTGTCGCAGAGTGAGTTCGCTCTCTTCGCTCCCATCACCACCCTGCTGGTGGTGCAGTCCTCCCCGTGGACCACCCTCGGGGTCTCCGTGCAGCGCATCCTGGGCACCGGCATCGGCGTCCTGGTCGCATCGATCTACGTCAATCTCGTCGGGCTGTCCTGGTGGTCGTTCCTGATCGGTGTCCTCGCAGCCCTCCTGATCGCCCGGGCGCTGCCGTGGTCCCTCGGGGGTCAGCTGCAGATCCCGGTGGCCGTCGTCTTCGTGCTCGCCCTCGGTGCCGGGAGCCTGTCGCAGGACCTGTGGCGCGTGCTCGACGTCGTGATCGGCGGCGGGATCGGCCTCGTCGCGGTGTTCGTCTTCCCTTCGCGTCCGCAGCCCAGTGCCTTCGAGGCCGCGATGCGGACCTACCGCGATGCCGTCATCGAGACACTGCGTCAGGTGGCCGCCGAGTCCGGGACCCGCGGGACCGAACTGGGAACCGATGGCCTCCACGACTTCGTGGTGCCGAGCCGCCGCTTGCGGGAGCACGCCGACCACGCCCGCGATGCGCTGGTCCGACTGGCCGAGGGATCCGCACTGAACCTGCGCGCAGGGCCAGTGCGCGACGAGCTCGAGGACCGGGCCCTGCGCCTGCGCCGGCTCAGCGGCATCGGCGTGCAGGTGCGGGGGATCGTCGGCGCGGCGAACCGGATGTACGACCGTCCAGACGGAACGCCCGGCCTGGGCGGCGACACCCTGCGCGAGCTCGTCGATCTCGAGGTCGACCTGCTCGTCCGGGTGCTGGCTGCGGGCGACACCCCCGTCGGTGCGACCGGTCGTGACGACATCGACGATCTCGATTCCCTGCTGGCTGAGCGGCTCCGAAGCGCCGCCGATGACGTCGCGACCCGGCACGGGCAGGTGGGCGACGTGCTCGCGTCGATCGCCCTGCTGGGACGGCTCGACCATGTGCGCCAGCAGGCGCTCGACTATCCGGGCGGGCTCGAGTCCCCGGAAGGGAAGGAGTAGCGATGTGCGGACGCTATGCCGCGGCGAAGGACCCCGCAGCCCTCGCGGAGGAGTTCGAGGTGGTGGCTCCTGCCGAGGAGGCACTGCAGCCCGACTACAACGTCGCGCCCACGAAGAAGGTCTACCTGGTGGTGGACCGGGCGCACGACGACGTGCAGGAGCGCGCGCTCGTGGTCGGCCGATGGGGCCTGGTGCCGTCGTGGGCGAAGGATCCGTCGATCGGCAGCCGGATGATCAATGCGCGGGCGGAGACGGTGGCGGAGAAGCCCGCGTTCCGACGGGCGTTCGCCAAGCGCCGCTGCCTGGTGCCGGCCGACGGCTACTACGAGTGGTACCTGCCGACGTCGCCCGATGCCCCGGTCGGCAAGGGCGGCAAGCCGCTCAAGCAGCCGTTCTTCATCCATCCCGCAGATGGGTCCTCGCTGGCGATGGCCGGCCTGTACGAGTGGTGGCGCGATCAGACGCGTCCCGACGACGATCCCCAGGCGTGGCGGCTGACGTGCACCGTCATCACCACTGAGGCGGCCGACGAGGTGGGTCGCATCCACGACCGGATGCCGATGACCGTTGCCCGCGCCGACTGGGCGACCTGGCTCGACCCCGGCCAGGGCGCGGAGGTCGTGTCACCCCTGCTCGTGCCGGCCGCGCACGCCCGCCTCGACGCCTATCCCGTGTCGACGCTCGTGAACAGCGTCCGCAACAACGGCCCCGAGTTGATCGCGCCGCTGCCGCCCGAGGACGTCGTGCCGGAGGCCCTGTTCTGATGGCAGCGTCCTGATGGCAGCGCTCTGATGGCTGCGTCCCGATGACGGCGATGTCCGTGCGCGAGGTGCCGACCCG
>Ga0315909_10009261_pt1 | contig 10668 bp, 9 predicted proteins | sample LakEriMetagenome_11_FD_203527 | JGI IMG/M metagenome (GOLD analysis project Ga0315909, IMG submission 203527) | Freshwater fungal communities from buoy surface, Lake Erie, Ohio, United States - Buoy 2 MA125 | ecosystem: Environmental > Aquatic > Freshwater > Lake | place: USA: Lake Erie, Ohio...
TGGGTACCATGATCTACAACCGCACCACCGAGCGGCTCTCAACCCCGAAGCGAAAAAATCCACCATCCGATTGGATCATCAAAGAACAAGCGTTCGCCCCAATCATCGACCGCCGTACCTACGAGCGCACCCAGCGCCGCATCCAAAGTAACATCCGCGTTCACAAAGACGATTATCTAGAAGAGTCACTCCGACGTGCATTGGCGCTGCATGGTCGGCTATCTATTTCGGCATTAAAAGCGACCAAAGGCGCACCCAGCGCCATGGCCTATCGGCGTCGCTACGGCACCATGAGAGCGGCTTATGCCACGATTGGCTACACCAGTGATTTAGATCCGGTACCTACTAACCGGAAGAAAAATACGACACTGGCACGTGTCATTGCGGCAGTCGCACAACTAAAAATGCTGCTTCAACAGCAGGGATTGTCGGTAGCGGTTGTCGATCATACGACCCTCGTCATCAATCGTCGCTTGGTGCTGCTGGTGAGAACCTTTTTGCATAATGAATCGCTCAAAGGCTATCAGTTGTTTTTCTCTGAACGGGCCCACTGGACCTTGGCACTGCTGCCCTCTGATCGATTCAACCTATCAGATATGGAGTTCTATCTGCTTCCTAAGGGCGTCATTCCCGGAAAATCTATCTATTTTTATCGTAAGAGACCTCTGAATTGGTTGCTACCATTCGCGGTGCATTGGGAAACGATGCCGGAGATGATCCGTGCGCTGCTGGCTACTGTCTCAATAGATCTCATGTCGATCGGTGCGCCCTATGAGCTACCTAATGATCACTGAGTGTGTGTCACACGCGGTTGGTGCCCACGCGCCTGCGAAATTTGAGTACGCCCTCGGCATAAAATTAGTCACCGTTAAACTCTTAAGCCGCTCAGTAAAAGCAAGTCAATCGAACACTGGGGGTCAATCTACGGCTTGAAAAGTTAAAAAAAAGACACGGCATAAGCCATGTCCGAAATGGTAAAGCTATGAAAATATTGTTTGCCTAGGATAAAATTTTAGTGACCGTTCTGAAATCGCCATCCCAATTTGATTTGTTGTTTTTTTTCATCCGATACTGTGATGATCGAGAACCCTTTTATAACGTCCGACGAACTGCGAACCATCACCAAATGTGGATCCAGTTTTTTGCAGTCAAAAAAACTCGTCGAGCTCGGCATACCCTTTACCTTTGATCGGTACTGCACGCCCATGGTCAAGCGCAGCGATTTGGCCAAGTTTCTGAAGGCAGAGCTTCAGCCCTTGTTTAAGAAGATGGGCTTGGATGGTGGCACCCAAGCATAGTGTGCTCCCGGAATATTTTCCCTTTAGGTGGGGACACAGCTCGTCGAGTTGCTTCGGCTGCGAGCTGAATCCAACCGCCATGGTTTCTGATGATAGCCCCGTGATAGCCCGCCGTTTTACAAAGCAAAAAGCCCAACCTTGTGGGCTGGGCTAAGTGATTGATTATGCGGCGTATTTGGTGGCTCCCCGACCTGGACTCGAACCAGGGACCTGCGGATTAACAGTCCAGAAGGCTGGTGTTTTACGTGGACACATAAAACCCTATAAACCCCTATTTAGCAACGATTATACGATATACTGAACCCCATGGGCTATCACGAAATTAGATGAAATTTGATAGCCCGTGATAGCCCGGTGATAGCCCAGCTCGAAGGATCAGTCAATGAATCGTATAAAATTTACGAAGACTTGGATTGTCAATTTACTACCGCCAGCAGACGGTAAGCGTGTTACTTACTACGACGCGGAAGTTCAAAAATTAGCCCTTCGGCTGACCCCCTCCGGTGCTAAAACTTTTAGCTTGGTCAAGCGCGTCGGTACCCGCATGGTGTGGGTCAAGCTAGGCAGCTTCCCTGATATGACCATCGAGCAGGCTAGGGTGGCGGCACAGAGGCTGCTGGGGCAGTTTGCTGAGGGAGCCAACCCTGCCGAAGCAAGACGAGCATTTAAAGCGGAGCCGACTCTTGCTGAGTTCTTTGCTGAATACGCAAAACGCCACGGGCAACAAAAACGATCATGGCAGGCAGATAAGCAGCGTTTCCGTGATTACCTTCAGCCTGCAATGGGCAGCCATAAACTCTCTGAGATTAAGCGGGATCGTATAGCCCTCATCTTGTCAGAGGCAGAGAACGCCGGTAAGTCGCCGGCTACGGTGCGGCAGGTTCGCGCCCTCGCATCTATCGTTTTAAGCAAAGCCATTGAGTGGGGCTATCTTGAATCGAATCCCGTTAAGGGTATTAAGGTCAATGGTCGGATCATTAGTCGGGAGCGGTTTCTGCAAGCCGACGAGCTACCCCGGTTTTTTCAGGCACTGGAGGACGAGCCAAGCGTCACGATGCGTCATCTGATTTTGATGGCTCTCCTTACGGGGGCGAGAAAAGAAAACGTGATGGCAATGCATTGGAACGAAATCAACCTTGATACGGCGACATGGCGAATTCCGAGAACGAAGAACGACCTGCCGCAAAATGTCGTCCTTAGCCTTGCTGCTGTTGAGATTCTGAAGCTCAGATACGATGACACACGAGGCGGGTATGTATTTCCCTCTGACAGTACTTCGGGGCATGTTGCTGACCCTAAAAAGGCTGTTATGCGCGTCATGAAACGTGCCGGGATACCTTATGGCAGAAAGATCGAAAATGGTGTCACGCTGCACGATATGAGGAGGACGCTAGGGAGTTGGCAAGCTAATACAGGCGCAAGCATGGTGATCATTGGTAAAAGCCTGAATCACACCAGCTTGCAGGCTACGCAGGTTTATGCGCGATTGAGTGATGATCCTGTTCGGCAGTCGGTAAATAAAGCAACAGATGCGATGTTGGAAGCGGCGGGATTAAAAGAAAAGGCAGAGGTTATTGCAATTAGAAAGGGCTTGTGATGAAAATTGACTACTCTGTTGCGCAGGCACTAATGCAGCATTCTGTAGGAACTATAGCAACCGCAATTGAACAACATAGTTGTTATCACGGTAGAGATAGATTTGGCAGACTTAAATTACTTCAAGAGAATGAAAAAGAAAAAATTTTTAAATTGTTAGAAGATTATCATATTCAAGAAAAAATTTGGTATCTCCAAAACGAATCTTCCATTGAAGAAGGAGAATCTCCTTCGGATATTTTTGATTGTAATTTTGAATTGCCTCACTGGTGTTTTGGTTGGTCTAAAGATAATATTCCTGAATTGCTAAAAATAAAAAATGAAATTCAAAATGATTTTGAATTAGAAAAACTTGATATAGATTCTTCGATCAAAGATTTTGATGAGCAGTATATAGAAAAAATTACCTCAATACCTTTTGAAACTCGAGATGAAATTTATGACAAAGCAAGATATTCGCATTTGGCTATTATTGGGGCGCTGATTAAAAAATGTGGTCTCAAATTTGATGAGCCAAAGATTGTAAATAAAATTGTACTTATAGTCAGTGAACAAATTAGTTGGTCCATTAATGAAAGAACAGTTAGAAATTTACTGAAAGAAATCCCCAGTGCAATCGAAAGAAAAGCAAAATAACATGGAATATTCCAAAATAAATTGGAATATTCCCCCTGAAGATTACAGTTAATCAGATTATCGTCTCCATACGGTCTAGTACCGGTTTTTATGGAGGTGTTTCATGTCGGTTCAAAACATTATTCAGTCAGGCTTCGATCTTATAGATTGTCAAGAAACTGCTGAAATTCTGGGCATTTCTAAAAGCGCCTTAGAAGCTTGGCGTACAACAGGTCGTTACAAACTCCCTTTTATCAAAGTCGGTCGAAATGTCCGATACCGCCGCTCAGATGTCTTACAGTGGCTTGAGAGCCGTACCCGTTTAAACGGTACGACGGCTTAGGGGGTAACCATGGAAGTTTTAGATACCTATTCAGCGGTGCAGGATGCACTGCAATACATCCCCCCCGATTTACCTTACATCGACTGGAGAAACGTTGGTTTTGCACTGATTTCCGAGTTCGGAAAAGAGCAGGGTGGCGAAATGTATGACAGCTGGTCTCAAGCAGGCAGTACTTATGATCGTACAAAGGTTAGTACAGTGATCAGATCGGCTGATCCAAATGGATCAATAAAAATTGGTACGCTCTTCTACATAGCGAAGCAGAATGGGTATCAGCCAAGCAGTTCGGGTAAATCCCAACACTTCATCACTAGAAATCCGATGCTTGTGTCGGATAAGGTCAAAACCGATTCGGATGCGCAAGAACGACTCATAACAGCATCTAAAGCTGAGAATATTTGGGAGCAGGCAGATCGGGAAGTTTCACTTTCTATGCCCTATGTTTCACGAAAGAAAATTACCCCGACGGAGAACTTGCGGGAGATTGCGCTAGGTAAAGTGGAGTCAATTATTGGCCATACGCCCCAAAGCAGTGGGAAGCCACTTTCTGGCGATACGGTGTTAGTTGCCCCAATCTGGATGCTCGTAGAAGATGAACTCGTCATATCAAATGTTGAGTTGATTGACGGGAACTCAAAAAAAGCGGCACTTGCAGGAAAAGGAACCAAAAAGGGTGGCTTTTGGCCTGCTAATTCTCTGCCGGAGGGTGACGGCGCAGGAATCACTATTCTGGTTGGTGAGGGTGTGGCAACAGTGCTTTCTGCGCATCATGCAACCGGATACTTCGCCGTAGCTTCTCTATCTGCTGGAAATTTGTCTGAAGTGGGAAAGGTACTACGTCATCTGTATCCTAAGGCTGAAATTATAATGCTGGCTGATTTAGGCAATGGACAGGCTGACGCCGAAAAAGCGGCACGTCTGATTAATTGTCGGATTGCATTTCCGGATTTATCAGCAGGCATTGAAGGAAAAGATTTTAATGATATGGCCGTCGCCTGCGGTTCTGAGGCGGTTAAAGCTGCGATTGATAGTGCTACAGATTGCTCTGAAGACTGGCCGATCCCAGACCCTATTAATATAAGCCTACCGCCTGTCCCTGTATTTGATTATGCGTTACTTCCCGAGAAAGTGGCGCCGTATGTTCGGGATGTGTGCGAGCGCATGCAATGCCCACCCGACTATGTTGCGGTATCCATGATGGCAGCACTTGGGGCTGTGATTGGTCGGCGTGTCGGAATTAGACCAAAGCAACAGGATAACTGGACTGAGTTCGCGAACCTATGGGGCATGCTCGTTGGGCGTCCTGCGATGAAAAAAAGTCCTGCCATGAACGCAGGATTCGCTGGGCTACACAAATTAGAAAAAACAGCCGCCACTAACTGGAAAGAAGACTATAAACAGTACCTGCAAAACTGTGTACTTGCAGAACTTAGAAATAAGCAGATAAAGAACGATTTACAAAAAAATTTAAGAAAAGATATTAATGCCCATCTTGACTTACGCCTCGATGAACCAGAGGAACCGAGCATGGTGCGTTATACCGCTAACAATTTTTCTCCTGAAGCAGTCGTAGAGGTCTTGCGACACAATCCAAACGGCTTGCTATGTTATCGCGACGAGTTGATCGGGATTTTGAAAACTTGGGAAAAAGAGGGGCAGGAGGATACCCGGAGCTTGTTCCTACAAGGCTGGAGCGGCAATATGTCCTACACAACGGATCGAATAGGTCGAGGCTTAAATCTGCATGTGCCAGCAGTCTGTCTGTCAGTATTTGGCAGTACACAACCCGGCGTAATTGCAGAATTTGTTCGACACGCTGTTAGGGGCGGTGTTGGTGATGACGGCTTGATTCAACGATTCGGATTGATGGTTTATCCCGACAAACAGGATGAAAATTGCATCAAATTTGTCGATCAAAGACCTAATCTGCCAGCGCAGCTTGAGATGGAGGCGCTGTTTAAGTTTATCTCAGAAGCAACCTCTGAAGATTTTGGTGCAGAGCAGGGTGAGTATGATCCGACTCCCTTTTTGAGGCTTGACTCCGAAGCCTACGAATTATTTAAAGATTGGAATATTAGTAACGAACACAGAATGTTATCAGGAGAGTTGCACCCCGCTTTGGAGTCGCATTTATCAAAGTACAACAAGCAGGTACTGGGGCTTGCCTTGATTTGCCACATTGCAAGCGGTGGAAGGGGTGCCGTTAGTGCGATAGCGATGGATCAGGCTTTGGCATGGTTGGAATACCTTGAGCCACACGCCCATCGCATATTTTTTGCCATCAATAGTACTAAGATCGACGCTGCAAAGATTTTAATTAAACGGATTGGTAAGGGCGAGTTGGAGGATGGCTTTACAGCACGCGAGGTCTACCGAAAAGGCTGGGCGCTCATGAGTGCGCAGGAAGAAGCACAGGGAGCCATTGATTTGCTCGTTGAGCATGGTTATCTCAAAGCTACGCTGTCGCAGTCAACAGGACGCTCAACGATCAAGTATCTGATCAATCCAAGGAAGCCACTATGAGCGCATTAGCGCGGCTGAAAGTACGACTTGAGCAAAAAGGACGGCCTAATGAACTGACAAAACCGACGAACCCCCCTTCTGTCAGTTTTGTCAGCAGCCCATCAGGGTCATTTTCAAACTCTCAGGGAGGTAATGCGGCAAATGATCATAAACAGCTCGGCTTAAAGGTACTGCTTGAATTTCGATTCGACCTGATCGAAGGTACAGCGGATTCAGTCCAAGAGATTGAACGGGTAAACAATATGGCATGGGAGTTTATGAAGGTCGATGAAATGGCATTTGCAGACGCTATCAGACGGGCCGCTGAGATTGTGGTGTCATGCGAAGTATCAGCTTGCGAGACAGCGTATGAGGACGTACAAGCCCTCTGGCGGCGGCTGTCAAGGCAAGATTTCTGAAAAACGGACTAATGGACAGAATTGATGATGGGACAATAGTTTTACGATCTATGCCGAGATAGAATTAAATTTATTAGAGTTATCGGAAAAATCGGTCATGTCAAAGTTACCTACAAAGATCAGCTTGAAACTTGATCCAGAGAAATACCCTGGCGATTCATTGGAGGAGAAGGGGGCTGCCATTGCAGTTGATCCCAGTATGAAGGCGGCTTTGACTGCACATCTTTATACAACAAACCTCGGGAAGATAGATGCCTTGGCTTTAGTTGATCGGATGCAAGAATTAACCGACGAGGCGTCTTCAGGGAATATGAGCCACTTTGAGTCTATGTTGGCTTCCCAAGCTATTGCGTTGGATGCAATATTCCACAGACTTGCTTCTCAGGCTGATCAAAATATTGGTCGCTATGCTGGGGCAACGGATACCTACCTGCGGCTTGGTTTGAAGGCTCAGGCGCAGAGCAGATCAGCCATTGAAGCATTGGCAGCTCTCAAGGCTCCACGCCAATACATAAGCCAGACGAATGTTGCTAGTACGATGCAGGTTAATAACTCATTAAAGGGCCTAGAGGCGCGTTATGGCGAACGGATGGACTTTGGAGCGCAGGCAGCGTCAGGCAGTGCTGATTCAACGGTGGAAGCCTTGGGAGAAGTCTACGGGAGCCAAGACCCCTATGGGGAAAGCCGCCTCCAGCAGGAATTCGCTGAAACACGGGATGTTTTCAGCTGAGAATCTGAAACAACTAGCAGAAATCCGGGGGATGCTTAGACCATGAGAATCGTATTTATACTTCTTACGCTTATTCTGGTGGGATGCAAGCCAGATCCGATTGATGCTTGTGTTGCTGCTTAGAAAAAAGCTGAGCGTCAGCAATTTGATGAAATGTGCAAAAAGCTGAAAGAAACAGGGAATGACGGTTGCAGAGAAAAAGATTGGAATGAGTTGGTAATAACTTTTGAAAAGCACTGGTGGAAAGATTGTATGAAAGCTGCGGCTGGAAAAGAATGAGAACGAAAAACCGCGAAATGATCGAGCATCTCACTTAATTTCGGGTCAGCTTGACCCGTTTTCCAGACAAAAAGACTAATAAGCAGACATCAGTAAATCATTTTTTGTTGAAAATAGCTTGCCAAGGTACGCCTTGAGGACATCGAGGTGACCGACAGGGGGCTAGTTCTCACCCTCCCAAGAAGCAAGACCGATCAGGAAGGTCGGGATCAGCAAGTCGCGGTACTGGACGGGCAAAGACTCAAGATCAAGCAAACACAACGCCCACTTTGATGCAAGTCCGTTATACGGAATTGCTTTGTAATCGTTGTAGTTATGCCTGACTTTGCATGGCCTTGATACTAATTTTCTGTTTTTAGGTTTATTTCTACTGCAATTTGACTATCCTATTTTTGCATTTCAAAGGAGTTGATATGGGAAGAATTAATCTGGTGGTCAGTGATTGTGAAGTACTTGATTGGGTCAAGTTCCGTCTGAGTATTTTTTCGGACAAGGAATTAGCAAGGGTGCTGGAGACATCGGCCCCGACGGTCTCCAAGATTCGGAGGCAGCACGTTTCACTTGGGCCGGTAACCCTTTTAAAAATTCTGGAATTAACAGGTGTTCGACTATCAGAGTTGCCAACCTTAGTTAATTTTTCTAAGTCTATGATGGTTGATCAATCAAAAATTCAATTTAACAACCGTAAAAACAAATATGGAGAAAATTATGCAAAAAGCACGGATAATGTTTAATGAGAAATTCATATTAAATGATAACTTACTTATTAATAAAGAATTATTTTTTGATGAGGAAGATGACGAAAAAATTTATTATGCTTTTTTTGATGACGCTACTGTTGCTTTGTACGACAGGCGCTCGCAATTTGTAATGAAAATTAATGCGGAAGAGCTTGAGAAGTTAATTGAAAGTGGCAGCGTATGTGTTCTGCCTTAGATAGAGTTTAGTTGTGCTGCTTCCTTAACATACGAATAATTCATGTTGTCCCATGGCTGCCGCGGATTTAAGGTTGGATCACGGTCGTACAAGCTTCGATTGAATACGCGGTAGCAGCCTTTTCCGACTACCTTGGCCTGATACATCGCCTCATCTGCACAATGTAATAAGCCGCTCGCATGCTGTGCATGAGTAGGATACCAAGCAACGCCAACGGGCGGACAATCCACCACGTTGATTTCTGTCGTCTAGTAGCGAGTCTCCAAAGAGAAAATCGTAGATCAACGGTTCAACTGCCTGCCGAAATCGCGGTGGGGGTGGATGGGGTGTGCGTAGCAGAGTGACTTCGCACCAGTACGAGCAGATTGCGGATGCGTGCCTTCGTCGCGCAGTAGTATGTCAGGAAGGGATTTTAAACGGTTATATGAAGCTTCGATTTGCATGTGTCAGCCTCAATAGACCTAGAATCTACCAGCAAAAAATAGCCCCGAATTCGCTAGAACCGGGGCTATACGACTGAACCACTCTGGTTAATGATGCCGATATGGGTCAGCATCACATTTTCCAGAACGGAGCTACTAGCCACTGAGGTGAAGGCTGCCTACCATAATCGGCTAACAATCAAGTCAGGGATGTCGTAAACAGACGATGCACTTTCAGAGAAAACTGTTATTGATCCCCGACAAATTCTGGCCACGGCCGGAAAACTTGGCGCGCCGATGCCACCCACCTAACAACTCACGACCGAAAACCCGTAAACCGTGTTGCTTTCCTGATAATTACCGCAGATCTCCACTCCGGCCGTTATTGTGGGTGAGTTAAAACTGTGAACTAAATCTCTCGCATCGTTACTGACTGATCTCCAACAACCAAGCCCAGCCGATGGGTACTAGGAGATCGTCATGAGCCCAACTACCCGACGTGCCGCACAGTATGTGCGGATGTCCACAGAGCTTCAGCAGTACTCAACCGCCAACCAAATGGCCCGGATCGCTGAATACGCGGAAGCGAACGCACTCACCATCGTCAAAACCTATCTAGATGAGGGCAAGACTGGACTCAAAATTCAGGGCCGTAAGGGTTTGCAGCAACTACTTGCCGACGTTATTGCTAATCAGGCACCTTTTGATGTCATATTGGTTTATGACATCTCCCGCTGGGGGCGCTTTCAAGACAACGATGAAAGCGCGCATTACGAGTTCCTATGCCGCCGCGCAGGCAAGCAAGTGGTCTACTGCGCGGAGATGTTTAGCAATGACGGCTCGCCCATGGCCAATATCGTCAAAGGTCTTAAGCGCGCCATGGCCAGTGAATACAGCCGGGAGTTGTCCGATAAGGTATTTCGTGGCCAATCCCACTTAGCAAAGCTGGGCTGGCATGTGGGAGCCCGAGGTCCTTATGGCATGCGCCGCATGATGGTCAGTCCCACCGGCAAACAACGCGGCACGATGGACTCAGGGGAGCGCAAATCCCTGCAATCTGACAAAGTCATTCTGGTACCCGGCCCACCCAAAGAGATTGCGATCGTGCGTCAGATTTTTGATTGGTTTTTGACCGAAAAGATCTACTACCAAGCAATTGCGGATCGGTTAAACGCCATGGGCATCACGCCACCCGCCTATGCCGATGGATGGTCAAAAGAAATTGTGAAAAACATCCTCCGAAACCCAAAGTACTTGGGTACCATGATCTACAACCGCACCACCGAGCGGCTCTCAACCCCGAAGCGAAAAAATCCACCATCCGATTGGATCATCAAAGAACAAGCGTTCGCCCCAATCATCGACCGCCGTACCTACGAGCGTGCCCAACGCCGCATCCAAAGTAACATCCGAGTTCACAAAGACGATTATCTAGCGGAGTCCCTCCGACGTGCGTTGGCGCTGCATGGCCGGCTATCTATTTCAGCGTTAAAAGCCACCAAAGGCGCACCCAGTGCCATGGCGTATC
>Ga0315909_10009263_pt1 | contig 10666 bp, 17 predicted proteins | sample LakEriMetagenome_11_FD_203527 | JGI IMG/M metagenome (GOLD analysis project Ga0315909, IMG submission 203527) | Freshwater fungal communities from buoy surface, Lake Erie, Ohio, United States - Buoy 2 MA125 | ecosystem: Environmental > Aquatic > Freshwater > Lake | place: USA: Lake Erie, Ohio...
AGCCTCGAGGAGACGATAAATAATTTATCCCTATCATTTTTCAAATATGTCACTGGAATAAAATCAAAAAATGATGATAATTGGTAATTAAAATAAGTATAAAGATGGAATTTGTGAGGGGGGGGGTAAAACAATTTTGTAGTTTTATTTACTAAATCTTAAACCTGAATTATGAAAGAACAAATTACAGTCTTACTATTATCTACTCTTCTATACTCTTGTGGAGTTAATAAAAACAAATTAATGACTGACTTAATTAATAAGCAAAAAGCAGTCAAAGACAGTTTAGAACATTATGAGCGAATTGAAAATAATGCACAGCTGTCAGTAGATACTTTAACAGACTTTGACTTGCTAAAAATAAGTAAAACATTTCTTGATAGTTTTTCAAAAATAAGAATGGATAATCTTCCAAATATTGTGAGAAAGCAAAAAGAGTTAGAGCAAATTAATTTTTCAATTGACAGCTTATCAAAAATGAAGTAAGGTGAAAATATTTTACGTTGTTACCTTTTTTATATTATGGACGTCTTACTCGGAAGAGGAAAACTATGTTTATATCTGTAAGGGTCCTTCGTCAAAAGTTTATCACAAATCTGAAAGATGTAAAGGTCTTTCAAATTGCTCTACTCAAATTTTTAAGGTAACATTAGAGGATGCACGGACTGCTGGAAGACGCGTGTGTAAAATCGAGTACTAAAGAATTTATTATACTTAAATGAAATATATGAAAAAGCTAATTACTATAGATTTTTTCTTGAAATTATGTTTGATTTGCTCAATAAGTTATTTTACTTTTTGTGCTACAGAATATCTAAATAAAACATCTGAAATAGGCAGGTATCAATTTTTAAACTACGGATATCAACTTTATGTTATTGATACTAAAACTGGAAGTGTTTTCAATGAGGGGATATTAGAATTTAAAATAATAGATAATAGAAAATGAAATATATCATAATCATACCGCTATTGATTACAACTTTTGCTCTATGGTCTTGTGATAATGAGAAAAAGAAATATTCAACTGATAAATGGGAAGTAAGACGTATGAAGCAAAAGTTACTTGATTCTTTGAATTCTAATGATGCATATACTTTGGCAAAGCAACACAATGCAATAATTGGCTGGGACAGTACAGATAATTTTACTTATGTGTTACAGGATGTTGTAGAATATGATTCAAGGCCAATTTCATTTATCGGGCATATAAAAGATATAATCAGAAAAGATAGTCTTTATGTTTTAAAAGTAGTTAATACAAATTATTTAGCGAGAAAAAACTTTATTGCAGAGATAACTGTTGTTGCAAGTCAATTTGAAAATATTAAGCATAAAATTTCCGCAGACGAATACAACGAAGGATGCTTTATTTTTAAAGCTCAAAAGTTTAGTTCTTATACCCCAATTCTTGCATCTGAAATTGAACCAGACGGACAAAATGTTGATGATGCATCGTCTTATTTGACCTTTGATTTTAATGAGTCTCTGATAAAATTGGAAGGTACACTTATTAATTTTTTTATTTTTAGAAATGATTTGAACTAAAATTTAAAATGATGTACGGATTAACAACTGAAACATTTTTATTGATTTTACTTGTTTCAATAATTATTTGGTTTTGGATAACGTGGCTAATTATCACTTCAGCAGTCAAAAGTGGAATTAAAAACTTAACAAGTCTTTTGAGGAAAGACCTTGAACTAAAAGGTGTTTCAAAAGAGGAATTAAATGATTTATGCGAGATAGAAACTAAAAGTCAACAGATTACCTCTGTAAAGGTTGCTTTTAAATTAGACAAAGATGGTAATATGATTGGTTAAGAAAACAAAGCGAATCTAAAATTTAGCCTAAATGATTTTAATGAATTATTGCTATGGTATCAAAACTCGATTTCAATTTCTTCTATTAGCATCTTTATTCCTTTCTTGCACAAATGAGACAGAATTAAAAAAGGAGAATCAGTCAACGAGCGCCATTAAAAGTGAAAATTATAGTCAAGAGACCTCTGATTTAGAAATAAAAATAAGAGCTAAAAAGATTACAGATAGTCTTATAAGTAGTGCAACTAAATCTGCGTTATTTGATACAGCAGGATTACACACATCACCAGTCAAGGTTACAAAATCCTATCTGTATCAAGAGGAATACTCGAATTATAAAAACATATCGCTAACCTATAAAAACAATTCGAGAAGAAAGATTGAAGCGATAAAGTTCCGCTGGTATGGTGAGGATGCTTTTGGGGAGCCTGCAGATATGGGAAGCTATGGAATAACGGAGGGTTTTGGGGGAGGTTTTACAGATGATGCTTTGGGTGTTGGGAAAGTTAGAACAAGTTCTTGGGAAATTTTAAGTAGTCGAGCAAAAAAGATTATTCTTGCTTGGCCTATTGAGGTAATATTTTCAGATGGAACCAAATGGGATATTCGAAATGTTAAGGAAAACATACGTTCAATTGATACACTGGCGGGGTTAAAGAAATATAAATTCTAAAAATATTATTTATGACTCAAACTACAGACTATCTTAATCTTATTTTTTTTATTCTCATTGGCGCTGTGATTTGGTATTTATTCCATTGGTGGCTTGTATCAACTGCAGTTCAAAAAGGGGTTAAAGATGCGAATAAAGGCCTTTTTTAGCAATTATACCAGCTATTGTCATTCTAATTAAGTAGTAACCCCAAATGCCACTGGAAATCCACGCGGCTATTTTAAAAATATTTGAAATGAACCTCATACCACATTTTATTTATTGTGAACCATCAGGTTAATATTTTTAGAAATTGCATTCTTTATCTCATTAAGTATTTTTAATTCTACACCATAGTTCTTCCCTTCTATTATGAATGAGAACGCCCAGTATGGATTAGGATTTTTCTTATTTACGCTTTTTTGATATGCTATTAATCTCAAATCATTTAAATTGTAGACATACTCGGTATAATTTTTAGGGATATTTTTAACTACTTCATTGAGCATCTCTATGAAATTTAAAAATCCTAAAACCTCATTGTAATCTATGAATGCAGTTCTTCCAAAGAATATATCAGTACTAATTTTGACTCCTGAATAATTTAATTTAGTTGCAGCATCAAGTATGTTGGCAATCTCTACCTCAATTGGCCAATTTTCAATAAATAACCCACCTCCTGCATCAGATTTATATATACTAATAAATTCCTTTTTAATCACTCTACCAATTTCAAGGGAGGCTTTACCAATAACTGTAGATTGCCTTCTCGTAGAGTCTTGAGCCCTCACAACTATGCTCATACAGCTTATTATTAAAAAAAGTACATACTTTGATATTTTCATAACTTATTTTTTCTTACTGTATGGTATAAGTAATAGAAGCGTTATCCGAATACTGGCTTGAAATAAATTCTTTTTTTATGACAAATGGTCCATTATCCTGACTAATATGAATTTGTAACAAAGGACGAATATAGCAGTCAAGAGGAGGACAAATGTTTGTTACAGCAACTCTTGAAATAAAGCCTTTCTTGACAGGACCAATTGTAAATTCATTTATCCCTCTATTTGACCTTACGAATTCTGTTACAGTGCCATTTTCATTATCGATAAAAATCTTCAATCCATTAGATTTTGCCTGTTGAATTGAACTTTGTCCGTCAGCTACATACTTGACATAGTATTGAGTCTCATAATTATTACTCTTTTTACATCCCAAAAAGAGAATCATTAGGCAAGGAATTAGCCATTTCATAGATACAGGTTTAACCATATAAAGTTATTAATCCTGTTCAAGTATTTATACTACTGAATCAAATGCTCCACAAATTGCTGCCTACAAGGAGAAAGACTCTGGCTTTATTTTTTTCTCCTCTTTAATCAGGAATTCAACATACCTATATTTGTCTTCAATTGAGAGTGTATTTGTACCATATATGTACCTCGGTCAAAAATATAATTTATAAAGTATTGAAAATCAGCGTATAATATATTTTTAGTAAGTTTTGTATCGGAAAGTAAATTACACAAAACAACCCAATACCAAAACCATAAAAACTAACGTAAAGCCCTGTAAATAAGGGCTTTTTTAATGCTTGCAGGTATAGGTTTCTTTTGTGTTGTTACTTGTTTAATTATGCATTATTTGTACCTTTATTGTACCTTGATATGGGTTGAAAGACAAATTTGTACTTCAACCTATTTTTTAGGTTTACAAACTTGACATTTTTAAACACTTTAATGCAGAATAGTACAAAATGAGTTCAAATATTCAGGTGCAACGGATTTGCCAGCATTGCGGTAATGAGTTCACAGCCCGAACCACTGTAACCCAGTATTGCAGTGATACGTGCAGTAAACGGGCTTACAAAGCAAGGGTAAGGGCTGGTAAGGTTGAGCAAAGCAATAAGGAAACCCAGCGAATAAAGAACCAACCTTTTGAGGAACTGAAAGCGAGGGAGTTTTTAACCGTAACACAGGTTTCAAAGTTGATATGCTGTTCCCGACAAAATGTTTACAACCTAATCAATACTGGTAAACTGAAAGCGACAAACATTTTATTAAAGAAAACGATTGTAAAACGTTCAGACCTTGACAATCTGTTTAAGTTAAACACCAAAGCATAGAAGGCAATGGCAATAAAAGTTAAGTTAAGACAAAAGGCAATTTCAAAGAACAGGCAAAGCCTGTATTTGGATTTTTACCCCGAAATACCACACCCCGAAACAGGCGAACCAACCCGAAGGGATTTTTTAAAGCTTTACCTTTTTGATAAGGCAAAGAGCCCTATTGATAAACAGCATAACAAAGAAACTTTACAACTTGCCGAACAGATAAGGCAGAAACGGGAAAACCATTTGAACAAACCCGAAATTTACACGGGGTACGAACTGGAACAGAAACGGATTAAAGAGCTGGGCGAACAGAATTTTATTGTCTATTTTAAAGCCCTTGCCGACAAACGCAAAGCCAGTAACCACGATAACTGGGTTTCAGCTTACAATTATCTTGAAACATTCACAAAAGGAAATTTAAAGTTTGCCGACCTAAACGAAAGGTTTTGTAATGATTTCAAAGAGTATTTACTCACTACCAAAAGCAATAAGAGCAGTAAATCAACCCTTGCCCAAAATTCAGCTGTTTCCTATTTCAATAAGCTGAAAGCAGCCCTGAAACAAGCCTATAAAGACGGGTATTTAACCACCGACCTGAACGCAAAAATTGAATGTATTGAACCACAGGAAACAATAAGCCAAACCCTTACTATTGAGGAACTGAACACGCTTGCAAAAGCTGAATGTAAATACCCATTACTTAAAAAATATGTTTTGTTTTCAGTCCTTACAGGTATGCCTTTCAAGGAAATGCAAAATCTAAAATGGGAACAAGTTGAGGTTTCAAAATCATTTGGAATAAGAATAAAAATGATAAGACAAAAAACGGGTAAACCTTATCTTATAAATATTTCCGAACAGGCTTACAGTTTACTGGGTGAACGCAAAGAGCCAACCGACAAAGTATTTGAAGGGATAAATAACCGTGACAGGTATTATTTTTTTCCTTTATGGCTTGCCGAAGTAGGAATAAAGAAGGATATGACCTTTCACGATTTGCGCCACACATACGGCTGTTTACAAATTGATGCTGGAACAGATATTTACACTTTGCAGGGAAATATGGGACACTCAACCCCCCGACAAAGTATGATGTACGGCAAAATAAGCGACCAAAGAAAACGTGAAGCAGCTGAAAAAATAAAACTTGATTTATGAGTATAGGCAAGTGGCATTTGTTAACAAACGAGGTGTTAAATGAGTTTATCGAACATATTGAGGAGGAAATATTTCCAGACGCGAGTTATTATATTAAAGATTATCAAAACCAGATTGAGCACGAGAATAATCCTAAAGAAAAGATTGAAGAATTAGCTAGAATCCTTAATTATTTTAAAGAAAAATTTATTCGTTTTTTTCCAGATTATGCTTCATTTCCAAATACGGAAATAGATTATCAGAATCAAAGAGTAAAAATTAAGGCATCTGACCTAAATAGTTATTTCGAAACGGTAAACTTGTTTAATACGGATGCCAACGACTTGGTTATAACAAATATTGATGACGAAGAAAGAAATATTATTGAGCTCGATAATTTGGGCGCATTAATTAAATTATTAAGAATTAAGGTAGACGAAAGCGAGTATCATTGTAAATATTATCACATAATTGATGTGTTTACAGATGTTGTAATTTACAATGAATTGCGTAGGTGTTTTTCAAATTCAATTAGTTCAACTGAAAATGTATTAACGCCCACACAAAGCGAAACGAAATCGAATTTATTGAGAGAGGAACTGGGGAAATATGGTTTCTATGAGTTGCCAATGATTAAGCAACTTTCAGACCGAGGTAAACAAAAACTTATTGAACTGGTAATTCAAAAGGGGTTACCTTACTCTATTGCAATGTTTGAATTTTTAGGTTTCTTAAAGCATATAAAGAACGAGCACTTTAAAACTAAATATCAGCTAAATAAGGAGGTTGCTAAATGGTTTAATTCAGACAAAGAGGGGAGGGCAGTTAAAGGCAACATTTCAAGCCTTTCAGATTACAGTAAAGAGAACAAAAATAAATACACTGCCTATATTCATAAAGACGCTGTAAAAAATGACTATAAAAAATTAAAATAGGGAGTACCCCCCTATTGTCGCCCCTAAAAGCCCCCGATACCATTGCACTATCAAACATAAATTGATAGTCAAATGGAAAATTACACAGTGGGTTTAACCCTTGAAACATTGCCGAAAGCCTTTACACACCTTACCAGTGAGGTAAGCGAAATAAAAAGGCTGTTACTTGAAAAGAGTTACGAACAACCAACCGCAATCGACCGTTGGTTTTGCCTCAATGAACTTTGCCAGTATCACCCAGACAAACCCACAAAGCCGACCGTTTACGGCTGGGTGAACGCTGGAACTATCCCCGTACACAAAGGGGGTAAAAAGTTGAGGTTTCTGAAATCGGAAATTGATAATTGGTTAAGGCAAGGCAGAAAAAAGACGTTGGCAGAAACAGCCAGCGAAGCCGAACAATATTGTAAAACTAAAAAGGGGTAAGCTATGCAGGAACATAACAATACCCCTAATAAGTTAAGCACTAAAGACCGGTGTAAAGATACAAATTTAAACAGCATTACCCCAGTGTTTGAATTTGATAAATACGGTATCGGGGTTGAGGATATTAAAACCGAAGCTGAACAACTTTTAAAGCAAGGCAATGAACCCAAAGAAAGTAAAGGGCTGTTCACGGTTAAAACAGCTAAACGTTGGATTGAGCAAGCGAAAACCCGACCTATCCCGCAAATGCTTTTTGGTGAATTTTGGTTTGAGGGTGAACTATGTATTTTGTTTGCCGACACCAATTTAGGTAAGTCGATTTTAGCAGTACAAATTGGTAATAGTATAAGCAAGGGCGAACAGATACGCGGCTTTAAGCTTGAAACCCTAAAGCAACCGATTTTGTATTTTGATTTTGAGTTAAGCGACAAACAATTTGAAAACCGATATTCAATAAAGTTTGAGCAGCATTACAGTTTTGATGACAATTTTATACGGGTTGAAATTAATTCAGATGCTACAATACCCGAAGGTCAAAGCTTTGAGGATTACCTCAACCATTCGCTGGAACGAAGTATTATTGAAACAGAGGCAAAGGTTTTAATCATTGATAACATTACTTACCTCAAAAATGAAACTGAAAAGGCTAAAGATGCTTTGCCCTTAATGAAGCATTTGAAAGCGTTAAAAACCAAATACGGGCTTTCTGTTTTAGTATTAGCACATACACCCAAAAGGGATAGTTCCCGACCAATAAGCGTAAATGATATACAAGGCAGTAAAATGATTTCAATTTTTATGGATAGCTGTTTTGCTATTGGTGAAAGTCATAAAGATAAAAGCATACGATATCTGAAACAGATTAAGGCAAGGCAAAACGAAAGGCTATTTGATGCTGAAAATGTTTGCATTTGTCAAATAGCAAAACCTACCAATTTTTTGCAGTTTGAGTTCCTCGATTTCGGAACGGAAAGGGAACACTTACGTGAAATTACCGAACAGGATAAAGGGCAAAAGATTACTGAAGCAATGGAACTAAAAAAGCAAGGCGTTTCAAATATTGAAATAGCCCGAAGATTCGGCGTTTCCGAGGGGGCAATACGCAAATGGATTAAAAAAGCAAATGAAAACTAAACTGGTATTTAAGCTCAATTCGTACACCTCGTACCATTCGTACACCTGTACGATAATTACGAACGGTACGAAAAATAAGGCAAAACTATGAACGAACACAAATACATACTTGAACCATACAAGGGAATGAATACCCGTTACCGTTGCCCAAGTTGCCAGCAAAGGGATAAAACCTTTTCGCGGTACATTGATACGGAAACAGGCGAACACATACACCCAACCGTTGGCAGGTGTAATCGTGAAAGTAATTGTGGACACCATTACACCCCGAAGCAGTATTTTCAGGATAACAATAAAACCTTCCAGCCCAAAACATACAAGCCTTTATTTTTTATTCCTCAACCAAAGCAGGTTTCAAATATTCCCGTTGAGGTATTTAAAGCGAGCCTGAAAGCACACGAAACCAACCATTTTGTAAAGTTTCTTATTAATCTGTTCGGGATTGAGGTTGCCAGCCAATTGGTAAGCCGTTACTTTATTGCCACATCAAAACGTTGGAAAGGTGCAACTGTATTTTGGCAAATAGATACACAGGGAAAAATAAGAACGGGCAAAATAATGCTTTACAACCCCACCACAGGCAAAAGAGTAAAAGAGCCATTTAACCATATTGACTGGGTACATAAAGCTGAATTTGAGTTAAGGCAATGTTTGTTTGGTGAACATTTACTAACTGATAAAACAAAACCCGTTGCAATAGTTGAAAGCGAAAAAACGGCTGTAATTGCTAGCGTTTATCTACCCCAGTTTATTTGGGTAGCCGTTGGCGGCATTACCAGCCTGAACGCTGACAAATGCAGAATATTAAAGGGGCGAACTGTATTACTATATCCCGACCTCAACGGCTTTGAAAAATGGAGCAAAAAGGCAAAGGAACTTTCACACCTTGCCAGCTTTACGGTTTCTGATTTACTGGAACGCAAAGCCACCGAAGCGGAAAGGAAACAGGGGTTTGACCTTGCCGACTATTTAATAAAACACGATTACAAAGCCTTTGCACTACTTGAAGCCACCGAACCGCACCCAACCATTCAGCCATTGGTTGAGGTGAAACCGATTGAGCAGCCCGAACACGTTTACTTTTTCAGTATGCCTGAACAGCCAAAGGCCAAAAGCTGGGAACACGATATTATCGAACTTGAAAACTACTTTGCAGGAATAGTCCTACCAACCCAACCCGTAAAGCTGAACACCTACAGCACAGTAATAAACAGTTTCCTATTTATTGAAAGCCACATTGCCTATGCGAGAGCAAACGATTGTAAACTTATCTACTTGCCTTACTTGGAGAGGCTGATTGAATTTAAAAACATTATTAATAGTATAAAATAGTATGAAAATGGGATTTGAAAAAGGACACATTAAGTATGGTGGAAGGCAAAGAGGTATTAAAAATGCCACCTCAAAAGAACTAAAGTCGATTTTAGGCGATTTTGTTGCAGAGCAATTGGAGGGCTTACCGTCAACCTTTAACTCTATTGCAAGTCTTGAAAGGCGACTTGAGTTATTAATCAAGCTTCTTCCATTTGTTTTGCCAAAGGCACAGGAAATAAGTCTTGAAATGTTATCTGATAGCAAATTAGATTTTTTAGTAGAAACTCTTAAAAATGAAAAGGAGCGAGAAAATTAGATTGGTAAAAGGGCTACTGCTGGGAACTATTGAATTAGAGGAGCTTACAGAGCCAGAGATTGAGGTATGGATACAAGTGATTGGGACAGATTCGTATAAGCACTTTAAGACAGAGGAAATTCTCTCCAAGCTTGAGTTAGTTAATAGAGAAGGGCTAAATAGGAAAATTATCAGAATGGATTATGTGGAAGGTAAAACAATTCTGTAAGTTTATAAAATAAAACCAATCTTATGAAATTCACTTTTTTAGTAGCTGCAATTATTGCCCCATTTTTTTCTTTTGCGCAAGAAATTCCAAAGCTTAAACTAACTCCAAACGGAGTTGAGGCAATTGTAGTTTCTGTTGACAGTCTTAAAGCTGACTATTTATACAAGAAGTCAATAAACTGGGTACAGGAAACATATAAAAATCCAGAAAAAGTGCTTAAAGCTAAAATTGAAAATGAAAAAATAAGAATTGACGGATTTGCTTCAAATGCTTGGTGGTATAAGTCTATGGGAGTTAAGTTGAATTATGATATGGATTATTCAATTGAAATTTCATTTAAAGACGGAAAATATAAACTTGAACTAACTGTAGGACAATTCTATGCTGACGGGCAAAGATTTATGGGTAACTATACTAACTTTTTTAATAAAAGTTCAGGGGAGGTAAAAGGAGTATATAAGGATGCAGTGCCAAGCCTCGAGGAGACGATAAATAATTTATCCCTATCATTTTTCAAATATGTCACTGGAATAAAATCAAAAAATGATGATAATTGGTAATTAAAATAAGTATAAAGATGGAATTTGTGAGGGGGGGGGGGTAAA
>Ga0315909_10009266_pt1 | contig 10664 bp, 10 predicted proteins | sample LakEriMetagenome_11_FD_203527 | JGI IMG/M metagenome (GOLD analysis project Ga0315909, IMG submission 203527) | Freshwater fungal communities from buoy surface, Lake Erie, Ohio, United States - Buoy 2 MA125 | ecosystem: Environmental > Aquatic > Freshwater > Lake | place: USA: Lake Erie, Ohio...
AGCGCAGCATGTGTTGGATGAATTTGGTGATGCAGATGACAGCCCGATTGCCTATGTACTCGATGGTGGACAAAGCGAGGTGGGCATAGAATCCACCATTGTTGATCTCACGCGTTTAGACTCGGTAGGCCCTGTCGTATTACGACCTGGCCAGATTGGTGTTGCGCAACTCGCGCAGTGTCTGGGGCACCTACCCATGATGCCCACATTAACGGATGCGGATGCACCGCGCGTATCCGGTAGCCTGGCGTCGCATTACGCGCCGATTACACCATTAGTATTGATTGATAGCGCAGAGTTAGTGCCGCTTATGCGAGGCTTAGAGAGTGTGCATCGTAGCTACGTAGTGATGCATTATTCATCACTACCAAAGGATAACTACCACGCACTAGCAATCAAGCAGTTGCCCGCTGATGCAAACGCCTATGCGCACGGTTTATATGCTGGTTTGCGATTGCTGGATACGCAGGAAGCAGACGTGATCATCGTCGAGCGTCCACCGCTAAGCGACGAATGGCAGGGAATTAATGATCGTCTTAGAAGGGCAGCGTTTGAGTCAGGCGGCATAGTAGAGCAACTACTTAAACGCTGAAGTGCAATTTACTTTAGTTCAGCCAGGCCTTCTATTTTGCCAAAGCGACTGCTGTGATACACCAGTGCCGATTTAGGTTCAAAAGCGCAGCGTTCAACTTCGCCTACAAAAATAACGTGATCACCTTCGGGATATCGACTGCGGTTGTGACATTCAAACCAAGCAGCGGCGCCATGCAACACGGGCAGCCCGGTTGGTGAGAGGTCAAAGCCCACGCCGTCGAAACGATCAGGAAGACGACTAGCAAAACGCTCAGCCAGTGACGCTTGATCAGCAGCCAGCACATTGATCACATAATGTGAATTAATCTTAAACAGTGGCATGCTGCGAGCATTATCGGAAAGACTCCACAGCACGAGCGGCGGAGTTAGCGACACCGAATTAAATGAGCTGGCAGTTAACCCTACAAAGCCGCCACTTTCATCACGCGTAGTGATGACAGTGACTCCGGTGGCAAACTGAGATAGAGCGCGGCGGAAATGAACGTCGTCAAATTCTGTAACGGGGGCTTGAATTGGTTGGCTAGACATATCGTATAAAAATGTAGTTAGACCCGATTATGCCCAAAATAGCGTTTTCCTGCGGAAGTTATCCAGTTATGTACTTACAATCCTTGCCAAAATGATTGAACCATCGCGGTTACTTGCCATGCTGGCTGCTCATGCGCGCGAACATGGCGATCTCGTATGCCATTGGTTACCTGAGCGCGTAATTAATTACCGCCGGTTTTGGTCGCGTGTAGAGCGCGCATCTGCACGCTTACAAGGTGAATGGGGTGTGCTGTCCGGGCAAACCATCGCTTATGTTGGGAACTCGCATCCAGACATACTGGTTTTGTATGCCGCCTTAATACGTATAGGTGCATCGTTCATGCCGCTAGAAGATAAGCCAGCAGATTCGTACCTGCATTGGATGAATCAAGCCGATATTTCGCTCGTGATTGTGAATGAAGTTACTCATATTAAAAATAAGCCGACTCAGAGTTTGCCGCTATTGCTCGCTGATTGGTGCCACTTTCATCCAGAAATTATCGACGAGGACCCGTCGCAACCTAGCTTGCTACTGCCTGTAGCAGCGCACGAAATCGATCATCTGAGCTTAAATGAATTATGCGTTAAGCTACCAGCACGATCTGCAACGAATTGGTTAACCGGCCCTATATTTACTTTAGAAACGTTAACCAACAGCGTATTGCCTGCGTTGCGTGATTTGCAAACGCTACATTTTTCAGCAATAGAGCAAATGGCGCCTGATACTGTGCCTAAGCTAACGGAGTAGATGATGACTATCGAAATTGCAACACTGGGTGGTGGATGTTTTTGGTGTCTCGAAGCGGTCTATCAAGAGATGCGCGGAGTGCAGCTGGTTGAATCAGGTTACAGCGGCGGTCATACGGCAAAGCCAGATTATGATTCCGTTTGTTCTGGCCAGACAGGGCATGCCGAAGTCGTGCGCATACATTTTGATACCCAGCTAACGACGTACCGCGAATTACTGGAAGTTTTTTTTACGATACATGATCCCACCACCTTGAATCGGCAGGGTAATGACATCGGTACGCAATATCGTTCAGTTATTTATACCCACAGCTCTGATCAGATGGACACGGCTCGGAAAGTGGTCGCCGAAATGGCACATGTATGGGATGCGCCGATAGTGACAGAACTTAAAGAGGCCCCGGTATTTCACATGGGTGAAGATCATCACCAAAATTATTACGTTAATCATCCGTTGCAATCCTATTGCGCATTTGTAGTCGCGCCCAAGGTTGCAAAATTCAGAAAAATTTTTACTGATAAATTACGTCAAAAATAACCTGCAACGATACTGCCTAGGGGCTATCTGGTATTGGGTACATATACTTGCGTGACCAGGCCAGTGTGTCAGCATCTCGGCCGGCCTTGCTGCAGACAATTTGATTGAGTGATATCCAGTCATTACGAAATGCATGCGCGCATCCTGCTAGATATACTCGCCAGATACGATAGCGTCGTTCGTCGATAAAAGCGCGTATTTGTTTACTATTGTTTTCAAAATTTTCAGCCCATAGAGCGCATGTTTGCGCATAATGTCTGCGTAAGTTTTCAACGTCGCGTGCCTCTAACCCGCCTTCTTGCATGGCTGTCAGCACACGTCCTATATGCGGTAATTCTCCAAGGGGGAAAACATACTGCTCTATAAATTCACCAGCACCATAGCGCGCCGTACTGTGGTCAGTATTGGTTGTCGTGATGCCATGATTAAGCGCGAGCCCATCGTCTGTCAGTAATGACGCTATTTTTGCAAAATACTCAGGTAAATTTTTAAGTCCCACATGCTCGAACATGCCTACGCTGGTAATGCGATCAAATTTTCCAGAGACATCACGATAATCCATGAAATGAATTTGAATTTTTTCAGATAGTCCTGCATGGGCCACTCGCTGAGTGGCTAGTGTGTACTGATTTTCCGAGAGGGTAATGCCAGTGCATTGTGCACCAAATTTTTCTGCTGCACGGATAAGTAATGCACCCCAACCACAGCCTATATCCAACAACCGATCCCCTGGCTTAACCGCAATTTTTCTAAGTATGTGATCTATTTTTTTTTCTTGCGCAGTCGCTAAACTCTCATTACCTTCTTCAAAGTAGGCACAGGAATACACCATGGCTGGATCTAAAAATTTTTGGTAGAAATCATTGGATACGTCGTAGTGATATTCGATCGCTTGTTTATCTTGTGAGCGAGTATGGGCTAAAGGTCGAAATAGTTGGCCTAATCGCCCGGTAGAAGAAAAACTTTTTTCAGCGAGGGCATTTGCCATTTCTATTACTGATTGTAATTGCCCCTCAACGTGCAGCTTGCCTTCAACGTAAGCGCGAGCTAAATTTTTTAGCGATGGATTCAGCAGATACGTTAATGATGAAGGTCCTGGCAGGCGTACCGTCACTTTGGGAGTGACTTCAGCTAGATCAAATTGCAGACCATTCCACAGAATGACACGAAGTGGAAGTACGGTCTGATGACGCATACGTGTTATCCACTGACTAAATTTTTTTTCCCAAAACATCATAGCCACCTCCCACGGATGACTATGATGTTAGCGAAGGAAATTGACTTTGATTTTGCTCTAGGCGATCTCAGTACGTATTCGAAGCAACAAGTAATTTGTTGTACTTACTAATCGATTTGATGTGTCATTGCTTACGGTTGCAGACGCTGACGTGACCACTGTCCAGCAGCATCTCGGGTATAGACAACCCGGTCATGCAGGCGAGAGCGACGACCTTGCCAGAATTCTATCCAGTCAGGTTTTAAACGATAGCCACCCCAATGTGCTGGGCGTGGCGGTGTTTCGCCATACTGGGTTTGCGCCTGCTCGAATTTTTGTTCTAAAAGATCGCGGCTTTCTATAGGTTGACTTTGAGCAGATGCAATGGCGCCCAGACGACTTTTTATGGGACGTATCTGAAAATAGGCATCACTATCGGCTTCGGCCACGCGTTCAACCGTACCCTCTATGCGCACCTGGCGCTCGAGTTCAACCCAATGAAACGTGAGTGCACCATAAGGATGGCTGGCGAGATCATGCCCTTTGCGGCTGTCATAGTTGGTGTACCAGGTAAAGCCACGCTCATCAAAATCTTTTAACAGCACTATGCGCGACGATGGCCGGCCTGAAATACCTACTGTGGCCAAGCCCATCGCATTGGGCTCGGGTACTTCAGCAGCCAGCGCTTGTTCGAACCATGACGCAAATTGTTGAATAGGATTTGGGTCGACTTCGTGTTCAGACAGGGTCGCTTGAGTGTAATCACGACGTAAATCAGCAATCGACATAAGTTTTCATTCCTGCGGAGTGGATAATTTTTTTCTCGTCTGAGCCATCGCTTTGCTGGCCGCTAAAGGTACACCTGCTGCGATGGCAAGACTCAGGCTCCAGAATACGACAAACATGCCCAGTGTGGCGCCGGCAGCGCCAAACGCCAGCGGCATCATGATAGAGCTGGCATTACCTATCGTTGCGCGTATACCTATAGCTTCTGCACCGCGTCCTGGAGGTGCAATGCTATGCAGTAAGGCCAGTACGTTAGGTTGACTCGTACCCAAGGCTAATCCCAGCACAGCGGCAGTAGCAGCTAATGTGATGGGCGTTTCCATAAAAGGAAACACTAAATAACAGAGTGATGCCACGGTTAAAGCGACAGTGAGTATTTGCCATTCCCGAAAGCGCCTTACGATACCCGGCATAGCGAGCCGCACAATAAACGTAGCACCTGCAAAACTGGCCAGTATCATTCCTATCGTCGATGCAGAGAAGCCTAGCTGTGATCCATGCACAGGTGTTACGAAGGTAAACATATCCCAGCCAGCGGCGAGCAAAATTCCTATGATGTAGACGCGTCGCAGTTCACGGTTGCGCAGTAGTTGTAATGGGCTGCCTTGAGCGATGTGTTGCGTAACAGGTTGAGTGCTGATGTGAGTTAGTGTGCCACTCACCGTTAATCCGAATGCTGTGAGTGTGAACAGGCCACAGCTTAAGTAAGCAAACGAATAACTGACATGATCGATCATGAATCCTGCAATCAACGGGCCAGTAAACGATGAAATCGAAAACCCTAGTGACAGACGACTAAAGTTGGCTGTGCGCTGTTCAGGTAACGACATAACACCGACAGCGTGTTGAGTACCTATAAAAATCGCCATAAAACCCGTACCTATGAGCATGGCGGCTACATACAGCACTGGCAATCCAGAGACTGTGGCCGCCAGCAGCACCCCTGCAGAAGCTAATAGGCAACCTATCATTAGGGGTTTGCGCATACCTATTCGATCGATCGCGCGTCCCATGGGCACAGCGAGCATCATGGGTACGAGCGCGAATAACGCAATCAGTGTTCCCACCGTAAATGCAGAGGCCTGTAGCGATAGGGCGTACAGCGCTGTCGTGACGCGCGCTGCACCTAGCGCCACATGGGCAGTCACTGCAACGGCGATCAGTCTAAATAGCGGGGAAGATAAAGACACAAGAAAAAATCATAAATAAAGCATTAAAGATAGTCTGAATGAGTGCGAATTTTATGGCGAGCCAGCGTGGCTGCGCGACGCGGGGCTAAATTAAGCTATGGGTTAGCTTATATTAGTTACTCGAGTAACGTCTCGCTTTTATTTAGAACCTATCGCTTTAGCCCGCTCGCGGCGTTGGCAGAACCTTGTCGTAAGTCAGTCCTGCCTGCAGTACCGCCGCCTTGCCATCGACCAAAAGAGATAGGTTCTTAGTCAGTGCTTCACTGGCTGCGCAGTCCGTTAAAATGACGACATGTCTACTGTTCTTTCCTTAATTTCACAGGATGCCGACACAATCGATGTTGAACGTCGATTTGGTGGCATAGCGCGTTTGTATGGCGAGCAGGCTTTGTCGTCCTTTAGGCGAGCGCATGTATGCGTCATCGGCGTTGGCGGTGTGGGTTCATGGGCGGTCGAGGCGCTTGCGCGCAGCGCTATCGGTAAGATCACGATGATTGATCTGGATAATCTCTCCGAATCCAATATCAATCGTCAGATACACGCGTTAACAGAGACCTTAGGTAAGCCCAAAGTCGATGCATTGGCTGAGCGTATTGCACAAATCAATCCCTACTGCGTTGTGACTCGCGTAGAAGAATTTATTGATGCCGATAATGTGGCTGCGTTGATTCCGGTAGGACAGTTTGATTATGTGATCGATGCTATTGATAATGCGCGTGCAAAGACAGCATTGGTAGTTCATTGCCGAGATCAAAAAATTCCGTTAATTACGATAGGCAGCGCTGGCGGGCAAGTTGATCCTACGCGCATTGCCGTGTGTGATTTATCGCGTACTGAGCAAGAGCCGCTACTGGCGCGAGTACGCAAACGCTTGCGTAGTCTGCACGGCTTTCCGCGCGGGACTAAAAATAAATTTGGTATTGATGCGGTGTATTCCACTGAGCCAGTGCGTCATCCTGAATTATGCGTAGTTGGTGATGACACAACCGATAGTCTGACGGGTCTTAATTGCGACGGCTATGGATCAGCCGTCGTGGTGACAGCGAGCTTCGGATTCGTTGCTGCCAGCTTAGTATTACGTAAGCTGGCAGAGCGCAGTAACACCAGTACAAATATTACAGCTTCACATTCCTCAGTCTAAGTGCATTAGCGATTACTGATACGGATGACAGACTCATCGCAGCGCTGGCTATCATCGGTGAAAGCAGCAGCCCCAACCAGGGATACAAAGCACCTGCAGCAATCGGAACACCCACAAAATTATAGATAAACGCAAAGAATAAATTTTGTCGAATATTACGCATAGTTGCGCGTGATAATTGTCTTGCTTTAGCGATGCCGCGCAGATCACCTTTCACCAATACGATACGCGCACTTTGCATGGCGATATCGGTACCCGTGCCCATCGCAATACCCACACTGGCCTCGGCTAACGCTGGTGAATCATTTATTCCATCACCTGCCATTGCGACGATATGTCCTTGCTTTTGCAAGTCCTGTACGTGCCGAAATTTTTCTTCAGGAAGAACATCTGCGTAGACGGTATCAATACCAAGAGAAGCGGCGATAGCGCGTGATGTAGTGTGATTATCGCCCGTAATCATAATGATCTTCATACCCTCTGCACGCAGCAAGCGTATTGCTTCACGACTCTCTGGTTTGACGCTATCAGCTACGCTGATCATGCCGGCAAAGCGATCGCCCACAGCGACATACATAACGGTTTGTCCCTGATTTTGTAATTCAGTCGCTTTATCATTCAGAGTACTGATGTCGATGCCCGATTCTTTGAGCATCAGAGCATTACCGAATACTATTTTTTGTCCATCCAGATGGCCTTGAAGGCCCTTGCCGCTGATGGCCTGAAAATTTTGTACAGCCAGTATCGGTAATGATTGTGATTTGATGTGGTCCAAAATAGCTTTCGCCAGTGGATGCTCAGACAGATTTTCCAGAGCAGCGGCTAATACGAGTACATCAGCCCGAGCAAATCCGTCAGCAGCAATGATTTGCTGAACTTTAGGTTTGCCCTCAGTAAGCGTGCCTGTTTTATCAACGATAAGCGTGTCAACTTTCTCCATCAGCTCCAGGCCCTCAGCATCTTTGATGAGTATGCCTTCGCGAGCACCCCGACCTATACCTACCATCACAGAGATAGGTGTTGCCAGCCCCAGCGCGCAGGGGCACGCAATAATCAGTACCGATACCGCAGCGACCAATCCATTCGCCATGCCTGATTCTGGCCCCAAGGTGGCCCAAAGCAGAAAGCTGAGCAAGGCAATACCCATAACAGCAGGTACAAACCACCCGGATGCGCGGTCTGCTAATTTTTGTATAGGCGCGCGCGAACGTCCTGCTTGATTCACTAAATTGACTATCTTAGCCAACAGAGTCTCAGCACCAATTTTTTCGGCGCGCATCACAAATGAACCCAACTGATTCATCGTTCCGGCCACCACCGAGCTGCCATTATTTTTATTTACAGGCATGGATTCGCCCGTGATCATGGATTCGTCAACACTCGACTCACCTTCAACCACCACGCCATCTACAGGAATTGTTGTGCCTGGTTTTACTCGCAACAGATCGGTTTTGTGAATCTGCTCAAGAGGTATTTCTTTTTCACTGCCATCAGCATGGATGCGTATAGCTGTGGTTGGGGTTAGTGCCAGTAGCGATCTCACCGCTGCATTGGTGCGTGAGCGTGCGCGTAACTCCAGCACTTGTCCTAGCAGTACTAAGGTAACGATGACAGCCGCAGCTTCGAAATACAGCGGTGCCATGCCATGCAGTGTGAATGCCGTGGGCAAGACGTCGGGCGCGACTAATCCTAAAACACTAAACAGCCAGGCCGCCATGACACCTACACCAATCAAGCTGAACATATTCAGATGACCACTGCGAAATGATTGCGCTGCGCGTTGTAAAAATGGGGCGCCAAACCACAGCACCACAGGTGTTGCCAATACGCCCTGCAACCAGCCGTTGGCAGCGGGCGCTATCCATGTTGAGGTGGCTATACCCAGCATCTCACCCATGGTGAGCAGCAGCAGGGGCAAAGACAACACCAGGCTGAACACGAAACGACGCGTCATGTCATCTAGCTCATGCGTGTCTTCTTCCATGGTCGCTTGCATAGGTTCCAGTGCCATGCCGCACTTGGGGCAGCTGCCCGGACCTATCTGTTGGATTTCAGGATCCATAGGGCAGGTGTAGACCGCATCGAGTGGTCCGGTGTCGGCTTGCCGAGTTTCTGGTGACAAATAGCGAACCGGATCGGCGTTGAATTTAGTCACGCAGCCAGTACTGCAAAAGTAATAGGTTTGCCCCTCGTGCACGGCCGACTTTTCTGGATTGGCTGCTGCTTTCATGCCGCAGACCGGATCGGTATACGGCTTTTCCTGAGCTTTATCAGGAGGGGGAATAGCCACAGATGAGGAGCGGGGGCGGCGAATTTCCTGGGATTTCATGGGCGGACTCTTTCTTTAATCACGGTCGGGCGCACTAATTTACTGGTTAAAAGTAAACAACAAAATTATTAAAAAGTTAGTGTTTACTTATTTTAATCGCTAATAAAAAATTTATTTAGTTGTCATAAATACACGCAAGTTAGTGCATTTGTACTATTTCATCCTTGCCACACTGTACCTACACTGCAGTTGACAAATAAGCAATATTTGTCGGACTGACTCAGTTGTGGTCTTCACGATACGCGGGCCAGACCGTAAGCCTGAACTTGCTGGAAAGGACTGTGACTTCAGGACTTCGATAGCAAGGGAAAACGACTTCGTACGCATTTACTTTTTTATTTGGAGCCAAGCCATGAAATGTTTAACAGAAAAAATTCGCGACTTTATCGCCGACGAACAGGGCGCAACAGCAGTTGAATATGGATTGTTTGTTGCGCTAATTGCCGCTGTCATTGTGACTCTGGTTAAGACCTTAGGGACAAACATCAAAGCGGCATTTCAGAGCATTGTTACCGCAACGACCTAAAACACGGCGAAAACCTCTGACAGCCCGCCTTAAACACGTCGGCTGTCAGAGATCCTGTCAACACCACGTGATGAATTAATTATGCATCTACTCGCAAACGGACCACCGCAAAGCATCATTGTAATTGCGCTCGTGTTGACTGTCATGGCCGCTGCCTGGACTGACTATAGAGAATGGCGCATACCCAATGCACTACTTGCCCCCAGTGCTGCGGTTGCACTCATGTTGTCGACATTTGCGCCAGGTAGTCAGGGATTGATACAAGCGCTTATGGGCGCTGTCACAGGCCTATTTATATTCATGCCACTGTACCTACTCAAAGGAATGGGTGCAGGGGATATCAAGCTCATGGCAGTCATAGGGCTCTATGCAGGCCCACATCTAACCTTAGATATCGCTTTGCTCACCGCTTTGATAGGCGGACTTTGGGTCATCGCTTTATTCAATCAAGAAATGTCAGTCGAACGATATAAAACACCCTTAGGGTTTTTACTACGACATAAGTCCCAAATAAAAACCAAAGAAATGAACAAAATAACTCACCAAAATAAAAGTCTGCTGATTCCATATGGCGTGGTGATTGCTATGGGAACCATTATTGCTTTAGGTATCGCTAGCTCTCGTTGAAATACCGTTGGAGAAAACATGAAAACAACAAGAACCCTAATTATTCTGAGTGTGGCATTAATTTCAGGAGTACTTGCCGCGGTGTTAGCAGCTCGATGGCTAGATAAACAGTCTCATAGTGACACAACGCAGATTGTGGTTGCTCGCACAGATATAAGTCTAGGACAAAGAGTAGCTCCGGAAATGATCACATTAGTAGATTGGCCAAAAAATAGTCTTCCTCAGGGAGCTTACACATCCAAAGAAAAACTGGATGGTCGTGTACTTAAAGCAGCCTTACAAAGGGGTGAACCTGTATTAGAAGCCAAGCTAGCACCGCAGGGAACCCAAGGGGGTTTATCTGCAGTAATTGCAGAGGGAAAACGAGCCATCACTGTGAGAGTCAACGACGTGATTGGCGTTGCGGGATTTGCGCTGCCTGGGAATTATGTCGATATCATCG
>Ga0315909_10009272_pt1 | contig 10660 bp, 7 predicted proteins | sample LakEriMetagenome_11_FD_203527 | JGI IMG/M metagenome (GOLD analysis project Ga0315909, IMG submission 203527) | Freshwater fungal communities from buoy surface, Lake Erie, Ohio, United States - Buoy 2 MA125 | ecosystem: Environmental > Aquatic > Freshwater > Lake | place: USA: Lake Erie, Ohio...
GCTGATCCTGTTGTAGTACAGCGTTCTTCTTACGCTTCTGGTACTTCTGCAGAGATTGCACAATTGGAGAAAAACTTCTACAGCTACCAAGCTGGTTACTTGAAGCATCTCTACAGGATGAATGGTTACAATGAGAACTTTGAAAGCTGGGTGAGTGATGGTACAACTTATACCACCTACTACATCAAGTTTAATGAGTTCGACAAGTCTGCTTATCAGTGGGGCGATTATATCTATGAAGACAGCACTGTAATCCTTGCTGTTCAGAAAGATAGCGCTATGGAAACCGCTGTGGAAGCAGTTCTTGTGGCAGGTCTTGGTGCAGTTGTTGCTCAGAACGGTGCGTGTGTAACCACCACTTCTACAACAACCACTGTATGGCCTTCTACTACTACAACATCAACCTTGATTCCGTAATAGTAGGCAAGTAACATAGATTATATAACCTAAGCCAGAGGTGAGAGGATACTACTCAATCCTCTGGCTTATTTATTTAGAACAACATGCCAGATTTAAAACTAGACATATTAGTAATTCCTACATACAATGTACAGACACTGGGGGTTGCTGATGCTTCTACCTATCCAACTAATCCACCTGTTGTTTCTGGTGCTACAATTGAAATCACGGTTCCTGGATTTGGAACAGTTATTAAACCGTTCAGCGTTAACGACTTTAACGTATTCACCACATCAAACTTAGGAATAACCCCACCAGGCGTAGATCAACCTTTGCCAGATGGGGTTTATCGTTTAAAATATTCTGTTGCTCCTGCATATATCAACTTTGTAGAGAAGTCAATTATGCGTATTGAACAACTGCAAGAAAAGTTTGACGAGGCATTTATGAAGTTGGATATGATGGAATGTGATAGAGCAATAAAGACACAAGCATTTGTAGACCTAAACACTATTAGCTTCTTCATACAAGGATCTTTAGCTGCTGCTAACAACTGTGCTGAGATTGAAGCAACAAGGCTTTATAACCAGGCAGACATGATGCTTAACAACTTCATTAGGAACAACTGTGGATGTTCTGGAAACAACTACATTATAAACTTTTATTAGTATGGCTATATGTAAAAAATGTGGAGCTAAGGTTGGATGTGGATGTCAATTGATTAACGGTCTTTGTGCAGCCTGTAATGGTGCTGTAAAACAAGGAAGAAAACTTATAGGAAATGTTATCACCCAGGCTCACAAATTGTCCAGAATGCGCTAGCATTCCTGCTTTAATTGCAGATATAGACTGCAAGTTAAACCAGCTTGGCAACAATTTGTATAATAATGTTGTGTTTATGTTGAACCAGCCTGTGCCTGGAGGCGTGATGCTGGCTCTTATAAACTACAGAAGAATACTTACATACAAGTATTGTAATCCCGATTATGCTGCTCCATTCACGGTGAACATGATTGCCAGCAGAGTTAAACTTTTAAAATATAAATAAATGTCCAACATTTGTTCAAATTGCTATAACGGTTGTGTAGAAACAATATCTGATCAATGTGTAAGATATACAGGTGTAGATGTTCCTGTTTTGGGAATCCAAACAGGAGACTCTCTTTCGTATGTTGAACAAGCATTGATTACATTTCTCACATCTACACTCGATGGAAGCGGAATAATCCTAACCATCAATCCTCAAATCATTTGCGAGATTGTAAACAAGAATCTTGTATCATGTGAAGACCTTAGTCTTCCAAACGTAATACGTGCAATCATCCAAGCTGTGTGTGAATTAGACACACGTGTTACTGCTCTGGAGGATGACCTTGCTGCTTTAGAAGGACCTTACACTGTAGGATGTCTTACAGGTGTAACTAGTTCCTCTGGAACACATGCAATCCTGCAAGCTGTAATTACAAAGCTTTGTGGTTTAGAAGTGGAGCTTGATGCTCTTGCTCTTGACGTAGATACAAACTATGTAAAGCTCGCTGACCTCAACTCTCTAATTGCTGCATATTTAGCTAGCGTTGGAACTAGCACTAAGTATTACAACCGCATGGTTCCTTATGCTGTTGTAGAATACTATGGTAGTCTTACAGGTAAGTTTGATGGTACAGGTGCTGGTATAGTTGGAACTGATTGGGAAAAGATTTATCTGTGTAATGGTAACAACGGCACTCCTGATAAAAGAGGACGTGTACCAGTTGGTGCTACAACAGGTATGGGTGGAGGAGCTTTGAATCCTGCAGTGGACCCTGGTGTATCTGGCAATCCTGCTTATGCTCTATTGGGAACTGCTGGCTCTAACAGTGTAACTCTTTCAGCTACAGAAATCCCTGCTCACTCTCACTCAGCTACAGCCACTGTATCTGATCCTGGACACTTGCATACAATTGCATATGCCCACGGGCAAGCTGACCAGAATGAACCTGGTGTATATGGTGATCTTATGGATATGAATGGCACAAAGAGTTCGTCCACTAGCACAAACACAGCAGTTACAGGAGTTTCTGTGGCAGTGAGTGTTGGTTCTACAGGAGGCGGCTTAGCCCATGCTAACTACCAGCCTGGTCTGGGATGTTACTACATTATGTACATTCCTTAATGTAAACAAATAGATGTCTAAACAAAACTGTAATCCTTGTAATCCTGAACTAACTAGTTCTAACGATGTAAAGTATGATGGGCCTAACCTCCCGTGTACAGGCGTCCATACGTGTGACTCACTCACTGTATCTCTCCAAAAGATAGATCAGAGGGTTTGTGCATTAGGAGGTAGTTCTGGTACTAGTGGAACTAGTGGAACTGATGGTACTGGCGGTAGCTCAGGAACCAGTGGAACCTCAGGATCTTCTGGTAGTAGCGGCTCTAGTGGATCTAGTGGATCTAGCAGTACCTCTGGTACTTCTGGAACCACAGGTACGTCTGGTACCTCAGGAATTACAGGAACCAGTGGAAGTTCAGGGTCTAGCGGTTCGTCTGGTACACGAGGAACCAGCGGTACGTCTGGTACAACTGGGACATCAGGTACAACAGGAACTTCTGGCTCCTCAGGATCTTCAGGGTCTTCAGGAAGCTCTGGAACAACTGGTACAGGAGGAACATCTGGAACATCTGGGAGTAGTGGTACACGAGGAACTTCTGGGACATCTGGTACATCTGCAACAAGCGGCAGTAGTGGAACTACAGGCACAAGCGGAACCAGTGGTAGTACAGGTACATCTGGAACCAGTGGGACATCTGGCACGTCTGCCACTTCTGGTAGCAGTGGTACAACTGGTACAAGTGGTATAGATGGTACGTCTGGTAGCTCTGGAAGCAGCGGAAGCAGTGGAACGAGCGGTACAAGTGCAACTAGTGGAAGCAGTGGTACGACAGGTACTTCTGGTACTTCTGGTCTTGAAGGTACATCTGGTACGTCTGGAACAACAGGAACAAGTGGCACCACTGGTACAAGTGGAACAGGAGGTACGTCAGGCACTAGTGGTGTAGATGGTAATTCTGGGTCTAGTGGTACAAGCGGCACTACAGGCACTAGTGGTAGCAGTGGAACCAGTGGTACTTCTGCTACGAGTGGAACTTCTGGTACAACTGGCACCAGTGGAAGTAGCGGTTCCTCAGGAACATCTGCTACGTCTGGTACATCTGGACTTAGTGGTGATAGATATGCTACAACTTCTTCTTCAACTTATACATTACAAGCTCCTGGTGGAACAGGTACAATCACTGTAGGTACAGGATTGTCTTATTCCCTAGGACAGTCTATTATTATAACATATTCCCTAGATGCCTTTCAACATAACGAGGCAATCATTACAGCTTACAACCCAGGAACAGGTAGCTTAAGTTTCTCCGTAACAGGCATCACTGGCTCAGGTACATATTCATCTTGGGAAGTGAATCTTGACGGTGCTACAGGAGGAGATGGATCACATGGTACATCAGGTACCACGGGAACCTCTGGTACATCAGGTACTAGTGGAACAAGTGCAACCAGTGGATCGTCTGGCTCATCTGGTACTACAGGTACTAGTGGCAGCTCAGGAACATCTGGTACAACAGGCGTAGATGGAACTTCTGGTACATCAGGAATTGATGGTACAAGTGGAAGTAGTGGTACAAGCGCTACTAGTGGCACAAGTGGCACAACTGGTATTGATGGCACTAGTGGATCAAGTGGAAGCAGTGGAACCGATGGAACAGGAGGCACCTCTGGTACTTCTGGTAGTTCGGGATCTAGTGGTTCCTCTGGAACAGCTGGAACGAGTGGTGTAAATGGTACATCTGGTACCACAGGCACTTCTGGTAGTTCTGGCACTTCTGGTACAAGTGCTACAAGCGGTAGCTCAGGCACAACAGGAACATCTGGTACCACTGGTTCATCAGGTACAAGTGGATCTTCAGGAACATCAGGAACCAGTGCTACAAGTGGTTCGTCAGGTACAACAGGTACAAGTGGAACATCTGCTACAAGTGGTACGTCAGGAAGCTCTGGTACATCAGGAGCAGGCACTATTAGTGGCACCCTTAATTATGTAGCTAAATTCACCCCCAATACAACAACTGTTGGTAATAGTCAGATATTTGACAATGGCACAAATGTAGGAATAGGTGTTACATCTCCTGCTTATAAATTAGATGTTGTTGGTTCATTTAGTTTTACAACAGGCGGTAACTATTTACAATATGCTAGCGGTATTCTTTATCACGGAAATTATTATCAATATCCAAGTGGTAATGACTACTTGCTTTATGCAAGAACAAACGGGGCATTAGTATTTGGTAGCAATGACACCGAGAGAATGCGTATCACATCAGCAGGTAGGTTAGGAATAGGTTTAACATCACCTACTCAAATACTATCTGTAAGTGGTAACCAAGTGTTCACAAATGCGAGTGTTGATGGTGTTGCAAATACTGCCATAGCTGAAATATCATCACAATCAAGAGGCTATTCTAACCAAGGAGCTAACATGGCTTCTATACAATTTAGGAATGCTTCCGATGCTTGGTATTGGGGAGAGATTGCCTTCTTGACAAATAGCACTGATGGCACTAACCCTGCTACTCCTGCAACCGAGAGGATGCGCATAAAGTATAATGGTAATGTAGGTATCGGCACAACAAATCCCGGAGCTAAGTTAGACATCATTGGTACATCAAGCGACCAAATAAGATTAGCAACAGCAGCATCAGAATATTATAGAATAGGCAGAAATGCCTCAACGGGTTATTTAGATTTCTATGGTAGCCAAACTGGATATACAGGATATACCTTTGGAGGAGTTGATGGGGAGAGGATGAGGATTAACTCAAGTGGTAATGTTGGCATTGGTACTACAGGTAGTTCATGGGAAGGTGGTTATACTGTTGTACAACAAAATGCAAAATATTTCAATGCTGCTGATGGTTCTGCTAACTATCAAGGTATTAATGCTTATTATAATGCAGGATGGAAATATATATCAAGTGGTACTGCTCAATATTTTGAACAATATAATGGCGGTTTCAAATGGTACAATGCTTCGTCAGGAACAGGAGGTGGTGCTATCACTTGGACAACTGCAATGTTTTTGAACTCAAGCGGGCAATTGGGTATTGGAACCACAACTCCTAATGTTTATGGTATTACATCAGTAAGAGCATCCGATTCAGTATATTATCAAGTACAATCAGGAAGTGTAGTAGCATATTATGGAGCAGCAACAGCTTATGGAACGGCTGTAGCAGGTACTTTCTCAAATCATGCCTTTGGCTTTTATACCAATTCATCTGAGAGGATGATAATTTCCACGAGTGGTAATGTTGGCATCGGAACGAGCAGCCCTGTAACTCCATTACAAATTAATAATACAAGCCCATCAATAAGATTACAAGAAACATCTTCGGGAGGTGATAAAAGAGTAGAGTTGAGTGTAGACAGTGTTGGAGTAGCAAGGTTATCAGCAAACCAATCAGCACAAAACTTAGCTTTTGAAACAGTAGGTACCGAGAGAATGCGTATTCAATCTGATGGAACTGTTAGAATAAATGCAGGTGGAGCAACCACATCAGCAACTTTGCAATTCTATGCCGACCCTACACCTTCTAATGGAGCAAATATATCAGTTAGTTATTTAGGTTCAGGCTCTTATGGCCCCTTGACATTTAGTACAAGTGGTGGTGAGAAAATGCGTATAACACCTGGGGGTAACGTGGGAATTGGAACGACAAGTCCGAGTTCAAAACTAATGGTAAGTGGCACAGGAGATTTATCATATATCTATAATTCAGGAGCAAGTACAACTGATGCAAACTTTTACGTTTACAGTGCTACTAAAGACCATTTTATAATTCGTAATAGTGGTAACATAGGTGTTGGTACTGCAAGTCCTGATAGTAGATTGGTTTCAAACTACGGAACACTTACTACGTTTAATGGTTCTGATATAAGAACTACAACAGCTTTACTATTAACTGCAAGTGATCCTACAACAACATCAAGTAGTCATGCTGTATCTCTCGCATTTAGACCTATTGTAAATAGGGGCGCTGCAGCTACTATAACAGTATTTAATGATAGTGTTAATAAAGAAGGTGGGGCTGTATTTACATTCAATAGTGGAGGAGGAGTATACCCATCTTCTGTAACAGAGAGGATGAGGATAACAGGTGGAGGTGATGTAGGAATTGGAACAAGTAACCCTACAGCTAAACTTACTGTAGCAGGAGCTAACAATACCACTCAAGGTTTAATTGTTTCAGGTGCTGACCCTAATCAGGGTAATGTGGCTAAGTTTGTAAGAGGTGATAGCGAGAAGAACTTCTATATTGGTGCTACAAATAATGCAATAGTAAATCTTGCAACAGAAGGGTCTATACATTTAAAGACAAACGTAACAGTAGATGCTCCTTACACGAGTGGTACTACTACTATGGTCTTAACAAGTACAGGCAGAGTGGGTATTGGCACAACAACTCCTGCAACAAAACTTGAAGTTAGAAGCAATTCAGCAGGAGTAGAGGCAGCAAGGTTTTCAGATAGTAACTATGCTGATTTAGCGATAGGTTTTCCAACTGCAGGTGTTGCATCAATAGATTTTGAATACGGTGCAGCAGGAGATTTAGCTTTTAGAAGTGGTACAGGTAAGAACGAGAAAATGCGCATTACTAACGCAGGCAATGTAGGTATAGGTACAACAACGCCTTTGACAGCCCTTCATGTAAACGATGGAGTAAATGTATCTAACTTAACAATGCTTACATTATCTCAACTTGGCAATACAGGCAATAGAGACGTTGTTAATTTAAGAATGTCATTTAATAACGGGAACACTCCCGGCATAATGTTAAGTGCTATTAAGCAATCAGATGCAAGTTCCGCATTATCATTTTCAACAGGTGCTGCATCTAATGGAGCATTGGCCGAATGGATGAGAATTACAGGATCAGGTAATGTAGGTATTGGAACAACAGCTCCATTAGGCAATTTAGATGTATCTACCTCAGGGAATACAGCAATAAACATTACGGCAGGAAGCACTGCGTTATCAAGATTAATTCTTGGTACTACTTCAGGCAACAATAGAGGATTTATTGATTATGATAATACTTCTTCTGTAAGAGCGATGATTTTCCGCACAAATGAGGTAGAGAGAATGCGTATAACAAGTGGAGGTACATTACAAATGTCAGCAGCCACTATCTCAAATAACAATGCAACATTTGGAGCAGAAGTAAATGGAGGATATAAATACTTCCAAGGAACTTTAGCAAATGGCGAAAAGTTTGGATCACAAGGAGGTACATACGTACAAGGATTTTTCCTTATTTCTTGGTTTGATGGAGGATCAGGTAGAGGATATGCATTGTACGCAACAGTTCAACCTGCTGCAAATGCTGGAACTGTATTAATTTCTAGTGGAGGAACATATACAGCTAGTGCTTCTTATAATGCAGCTGCTGCTGTTTCATTAGCATTTGATGGTAGTCAACGAGGTGCAGTGTTGTCAAATAATACAGGTGTGTCACTTACATTCTATGCTTATGTATTTGGAGGTGTTTAATAAAACAATTAAATAAAATAAAAATGGCAGTAACAGTATTTGAATGGGTCATCAGCCAATTAAATTGCGCTGTAGAATCAGAAGGTTTACCAGATGTAATCAATGTGATACACTGGAGATATAATGCAACACAAGAGTATGAGGGTAAGATTTATTTTGCAGACACTTATGGTGCATCAAGCGTAGCACAACCAAATCCACAAAACTTCATTCCTTACGCGGATGTAACAGAAGCTGAGGTGATTGGGTGGCTTGAGGAAATACTTCCTGTAGAAGAAATGCAGGCAGGCTTAGAGGCTAACATTGCACTACAGATTAATCCTGTGGAGGTAACACTTCCATTACCTTGGTTGTCAACCACGACCACCACCACCACGCTGTAAATTATTAAAAATCCTGTTTTGTTGGTTTTACAGGATTTCTCCTGGGGCTTCGGCCCTGGGAGTTTTTGTTTAAACTCTAACCAACTTGGTTAGAATGGATAACTGGAAAGGTTAAAATAATTTGGAAAATACCAAAAAACCTTCGTACCTTTATGCCAATTTTAATTATAAAAAGTTGCAAATGCCTGAAAATCAATCTCTTCTGCAACAGCTGGAGCAAATGCTTCACTGGAAAAAGAGCAAAAAGTTCTATGCAGACAAACTAAACATCACAGAAAATGAGGTGGATGAGTTAATGAGGGAGTTGAAAGGGTCAGAAGAAATACAGAATGATGCTGAGATTTCAAACTACATTGGAGAACTAGAAGACCATGTGGTAAGGTTTTTGGAGGATGTGCAGAAGGGAACAGGTGAGGTGGTGTTCAACTCCAAAGATGAAATCAAGAGCTTAGATGAGTTGATTGAGAAGTGCAATATTGACACAGAAAAGTGGGAGATAACTAAATACGTACAGAACTACTGGGGTAATGGTAACCAGCCTCACTGGCAGGTGAAAGCTTGGTTGGGTAAGAAGAAGGATGAGCAAGTGTTTCAAGACAGCTTTGTATCCTTCCTAGAAAGCTATCAGCCAGCATCTCCAGAAATAATGGCTCCCAAATATGAGAAGGGTAAGAAAGATGCTTGCCTAATCATTAACAAACAGGATTCCCATTTAAACAAGCTAGACATAGGAGGAGAGAACGATATAGACCAACGCTTTGGTGATTTCATCCAGAGGGTGGAAATAATCCTAAATCAATCTTCTCTATCTAACAATCTCACAGACATCAAATACATCATTGGTTCTGATGAGTTCAATAGTGAATTCACTAACACAACTACAAAGGGCACTCCCCAACAAAACATCCTTTCATACCACGATGCTTTTCAGGCAATATGTGATCATGAGGTGAGCGTGATAAACCTGCTCCTTCAGAAAGGAGAAAATGTGGATGTTATATTTGTAGCTGGTAATCATGATGAATATGTAGGATGGCATTTAGCCAGTTGGTTACGAACCTACTTTAGAAACGAGGAGCGTGTGTTCTTTGACATCTCTCCAAGATATAGGAAGTATGTAAGCTATGGCACCTCAGCATTGATGTTCAATCATGGAGATGCTCTGAAGCCTGCAAAGCTTGCTGGTTTGTTCCCTATGGAATTTAAGAGTGAGTGGTCAGATCATGAGAATTTCTACATATTTACAGGTGATAAACACCATGAAATGAGTCTTGATTTCAATGGTATTAAGTTCTATCAGCTCCCTGCATTCTCTACAGCCAAAAGTGGCTGGGATGATAAGAATGGATACACCATCACCAAAGGTGAAGTGACTGGGTTCTTGATAGATTTACAAGACGGAATAACGAATATATTCAAACAGTATTTATAATGTCAACTTTTAGGAAGTTAGTTTCAGATGTACGCTCTATGCACAAGTTGCTCTCCACGGACAACTTGATCACGGATAGAGCTGTCATGTCTGAAATTAAGAACAATGCCTTCCTCCTGATAAAGCGTGAGACTAATCTGAGGAAGTTATGGGCAACCGATACAGTTTTTACCACCATTCCCTGCTTGGAGATGGTGGAAGTTCCTATTTCTGAGTGTTGTGATTATGTTGATCCTTGTACAGTGGCTAGAACAAAGTTCAAGCTTCCTAGGATTACAGAGGGTAATTATCAATATGTCATTCAGGGTGTTTATTCAATTAACGCTATGAGTGGTCAGGGAAAGAAACTTAAGGAAATAACCATCAACCGATACGTAAACTTGCTCAAGCTTCCAATCATAAAGAAGGAAGAATACTACTGGATTTCTAATGGATATCTGTATGTGAACAACCCACTCCTAAAAGCAATCAGATTTGTTGCTCTTTTCGAGGAAGATGTTCCAAATGAGATAATGTATCCAGAATGTGGATGCGGCACTCCTGATTATACACCAGAACAACTGTGTGTAAATCCATTAGACAAAGAATCCCCTGTTCCTGGCTACCTGGAAAAGCAGGTGTTGGAACTCACTTCTCAGAAGCTTCTCTCTACGTATTTCAAATTGAAGACAGACATCACAAGTGATGGCGTTGATGGTCAAGCACCTAACGCTCCAAACTTGAGATAAGACATGAGAATAAAGATAGACTGGAGAAGCGCCAGCAAAGAAAACTACAACAGTTTCTGTAAGAAACATCCGTCCATCAAACTCACTTTCGATCAATGGAGAAACATCATCTATTCATTTAATGAT
>Ga0315909_10009274_pt1 | contig 10660 bp, 29 predicted proteins | sample LakEriMetagenome_11_FD_203527 | JGI IMG/M metagenome (GOLD analysis project Ga0315909, IMG submission 203527) | Freshwater fungal communities from buoy surface, Lake Erie, Ohio, United States - Buoy 2 MA125 | ecosystem: Environmental > Aquatic > Freshwater > Lake | place: USA: Lake Erie, Ohio...
CTTCTTTAGGTGCGTAAACGAAGTAGTCTGGGAAAGCTTTGATAAGGGTTGGGAGTTTGGCAAACAAAGGTATAACACTTTCAGCGAAAGATTGAGAATCGCTAACAGCATTAAGACCAAGCTTCCTGTAAAGATAGCCACGACTGTTGCAATAATTAACGAAACGATCTTCACTAATGTTAAGATAATTCTTTGTACGATTTTCATAAGACTCATAGTTAAAGTTCTCAATGTATTTCTTGTCATTCATTTATCTGCTCAGTTCACGATTAGTTACTAACCATGATCTATAAAGATCAACCCAGCTTTGTAAGTTAGCATACTTACCTTTTAAAATAGAATAGTTCTTTTCAGCAACTAATAAACCTTCAATAATAGTTTTATAGTTCTCATCTGAATAAGCCCACTTTTCAGCTTCAGCTACCGAGCAATTCTTTTCTATTTTCTTTGTAAGAGTAATTTGACTGAACGTAATCTTCTTAAATTCTTCACATCTTCTAAATGTGTATAATGCTTCTGACATTTCTTCAGAAATTGTATCTAATTCAGCTTTAATTTGGTCTGGGTTTTTTAGAGCGAGATCGTGCATACCTTCCTTTACAGTTTATAGTTGTACTACTAACCTAAGCTAGTAATTCTTCAAATTTCAAAACTACTTTTGTTTCTAAAGCATCTTTAAGTCTTTTTGCCTTTTCCATTCTATGCTTTAGTTCAAAGTATTTCATAGAAACTCGGTGATGCCGATCTCTAAGGTTTTGAACTTGATGTTTTGTTTTCTCCATCATTTTCTAATTTAACTTTAGTGGAAATTAATTTTGTAGCTACAATTTTAACATCAACTAAAGTGCCTTCTTTTTTGTTTAAAGCTTCTTGTGCATCTGCAAATCGTTCAAACACACTCACAGTTAAGTCTAAAAGCTTTTCTCTTATAACAGTCATTATATATATTTTATAATCATTTTGCAAGGATATGGCAGGTGGAAAAGGGGGAAAATGAAATTAAACCAACTGAGTTTAAAAAACCACCTGCCATAAAATTTCTAGTTATGAAAGTTCATTTGGAATAAGAATTTTAAATCCTTAATCAAAATGTCTAGTTCCTCTTTTGTAACATTTATTTTACCAGATTCAATAGCTGATTTAGCCAAAGCCATAACAAACATATATTCATCTTTGTTAATAGACTTCTTAGGTTCAACTATTAAGTCAGCATCAAAGTCTTTTGCAACCTGTTGCAATTCCTTTTCTAACTCATCTGGGTTAAAGCTAGTATCTGGTTTAGCACCATTAGGTAACTCCTGTATCATTGGACTTTTATCTTCTTTTGTAAGAACGAATAAACTCCCATTCTTTTTAGAAGCACCACAAGTTACAGAAACAGTTTTACCCTTAGCAATAGCTGGGTGTAAAATTGATGACCATAACACTATTTCTTGTTCGCCTACTTTAAATTTGAAATTCGGGAATTTATTAGCCACTCCGTCTTTTCCAAGTCTATTATCGTAAACGTATTTTATTACTCCTTGTACGTTCATTTACTTTTCTCCTTTTTGGTTTAGGTAGCGATACATTTTTAGACAGGCAATCGCCACTTCTTCCTGTTCATCTCCTATTGGAAATTCCTTAATATTTAATTTGCCTTGTTTAGTGCAATTAACAATAACACCTTGTTTAACATCAATATTTAACTCCTCAGCTATGCAAATTTTATAGAGGTAAATTTGGACTAAATGACTTTGCCTTATGGCAGATGAACTTTTCCAATCATAGATAATATGTTCGCCAGATTTGTTTTTAAAGATAGCATCAAGAGTTCCAGTAAATCTATGAATACGACTAAGTACTTTACGTTCAGTAAATACAATCTCTAAACCTTCTTGCTTATCGTACCATTCTTTAAACTTACCAAATGACTTTTTAATCTCAGTATTTATAATCTCAGGAACTATTCCTTTGTGAATATAATCTTCAATTAAGTTATGTACTTGAGTACCAACTAAACCGGCATCACCCATACTTTGATTTGGTGCTTTTTTAATTTGATCTGCAATCTTAGTTAGTTCTATTTCATCATAGCTAACACCTGCTCTAATTAACTTCTTAAATTCTTCAGAACATATTTTAGCAGACCAAAGACCAATTACATTAGCTGGAGTTAATAGTTTTGTAATTCCAGTAGCACTAGGCAACTGTTCATCATTCCAAAAGTATTGATGTGCAACTGGGTCAAAGAATAAAGTCTCCTGACCATTATATAGTTTGATTTCTTCCATTTTCCCTTCCTGTTTTTTTATATTTTAAACTTACTTATAATAAATACTAAAATAATAAACAAAATAAGTATTGTTATTATATCAAGCATAAATATCATATTTGATTGTTTTCTTATAATCTGATTTGATAAATTCTGCATCAAATAAATTATCAACACTAACTTCAAATATTTTAGCTATCTTATAAACTTGTGTAGCTGACATTTGATTAGTTCCAAGTTCAAACTTACTTACTTGTTGAGTTGCAGAACCCATAAACTCAGCTAAATGTCTTTGGGACATATATTTAATTTTGCCAGTCATTGGTTCTTCAACTTTAGTGTTATGTCGCAAGTGCCTTAGATTACTTGCTAGTGTATTTACTATATTGTTTCTTGTTTCCATATTTCCTTCCATCTTTCATTTTGTTTTTTCCAATAATCACAATCACGATCAGGATTGTAATAAGGGAATTGTTTATAAAACTCATTTAGAGTTATTGTTTTATCTTCAACTGAACACAAGTCAAAATAGTATAGTGCTTCATTAGCAACTATACTTGGGTTCTTTTGAGACTCTAAAAACAATCTATTTATTTCTTCTTTTACAGTTGTCATATTTTCTCCTAGTTTAAAACAGAATGTCCACGATTGTTTAGACATTTTCTGATATAGTTTTTTCTAGTATCATCAGCTTTAGAAACCACTCCTAAAGATGCTGGTCTTAAAACATTATCAATAATCCAAGCTTGTGCTTCCTGACTATCTGATAAAGTTTTTTCTGCAAACTTCTCACACAAAATAATATCATTTGTAATATCTTCTGCTTTTGCATGAGGAAATGTTCCTGATCTACCAGCAGTATCTACAACTGGTTTATATGTAGAGCAATTAGTTACCAATATTAGTAACAAACCTAATAACATTTTCATTTTTTTTCCCTTTGTTGTTTAAATATTCAATAGTAAACGCATTTAGTATTTCTCTTTTGCGTAAGCTTGGTTTTTCTCTCCAAGCAAACATGATGTACTCCAAAAGAGTTTCCCATCTGGCATTATCTATTAAATCTTGTAGAACTAATCTTGCGTAGTGTTTATCCGACTTTAGTTTTTTCATTTGCCTTCTCCAGTTGTTTTTTTTCCTTTTTAAGTTCAGCTTCTTTTAAAGCTTGTCTAAGCTTCTCAGCAAATACTGATTCACCAAGTTTTGTACTTAAATCTTTATTTGAAAAGTTCATCTTTTTTCTTTCCTTTTATAGCTAATTTAAGTGCATTGTAAATTGCTTTCTCATAGCTTGATATTTTAGAACCTGAAAATTCCTGCACAACAAAATACTTTTGCATAATTTCAGCACAACCATTCAGTATATCAATATCAACAGTTTTTTTCATAGCTAATTAATTATCCAGTTTAGTAATAAAATGCTTGACCAACCTAAACCAATAACAATTAAAAAAGCTATTCCTTCTTTAGTTTCTCTAGTCATTTATTGTTCTCCCATATTAAAAATGCCAAAAATATAGCAAAGCAGAAATAATAAAACCCTATATCTTTTATAATCTCTAGCATTGTTTTGACATCATATTGTTAAGTTTACTTATTAGAGTGGTGATACGTTTTTTTGTATGCTCACCTCTAACTTCATTGTCCAATAAGATTCTTGAAAGAACTGCTGTCATCAATTTCATTTCATAGTAACTCATTGAACAAATTACTCCCACGTCTTGTCTAGCCATTACTTCTTCCTTTTCTTATTACCAAAGCAATCCCATTTCTTATGATATGATTTGAGTAATTTTGCTAATTGTTTTTTATACATTTGTGTTCTCATATTCTTTTTCTAATTGTTTCCAACTAAACTCAATGTTTCTCATTATTTCTTTGCTTGGCATGTAAAGCAAAGCCGACATTAAAGCCATTTTAATTTCCACACTAGGTTTTTTCATCATAGATAAATTTTCTATGTATTTATAAATTAAACCTTGTTTTGATAGACTTGCGTTTTTCATATTATATTTCCTAAATCAATTTTTTGTTTTGCTTCTTTTACAGTTAAAGCTTTGTAATGAAGCTGTTTATTTTTCCAAACCTCATAAGTTCTTATGATGGCAAACCCATGAGGTTTTTCTACTAACTTTATTTTGTGGTTTTTATATTGTTCTACAATCATATTACCTTCCTTTGGTTGTTAAGTTTGTTTAACAAATCATCAACAGAATTTATTGGTATATATTTTTCTGATGAATAATTTAATTGTCGTTCTTCGCTTACTGGTATTTTCCAGTAATAGTATTCTGCATTATGGTCATGTAAAAAATCTCCATAACATAGAATTTGTTTATTTACCAAAGAACCAAAAACACCTTTTAGTGTTTCCATTGACCAACCAAGTTCTTTTAAATCCATAAATTGTTCTGAACAAATATGTCCATCAGAACCATCTGTGTTGTTTAAAAGATACTCGGTAAGCTTAGTCTCTTTATCAGTTAGTGTTATCATATTTTCCCTTTATGATTTGTTAATATAAAAACAATATAATTATAAAAACATTAACTTCAAGCTTAAAAGTAGTAAGATGTGGATAATTATACAAGAAATATATCAATTAAATCAATGACTTATTCGTTGCCATTTTGTTCTATATTTGATACTAGGGATTGTGGGTAAGTGCCTTCCCTTACCCACGTTATATAAAACAGGAGAAATAATGCCAATAATCAAAGGTTATTCAAAGAAATCAATTAGCAAGAATATTAGTAGAGAAATGAAACGTGGTAAATCACAATCACAATCTGTGGCTATTGCATTGTCAGTAGCTAGAACTGCAAAGAAAAAAGCTAAGAAATATAAATAGTGGAAATTCGGAAGGCAAATATAATTCATTCAGTTAAGCATCAGAAGTTCGTAGCTTCTTTTCCATGTGTAGTTTGTGGAAACAATACCCAAGTTCAATGCTGTCATATAAGATCAATTCCTAAGTTAGGTAATGTAGGCAAAGGCATTAGAGATGATGCTTATTGTATTCCTATGTGCTTCACTTGCCATAACCTTCAACATGAAATGGGAGAACTTGCTTTTTTCTATAAATTTAATATAAATCCAATTCATATCGCTATGAGATTAAGTGTAATATCTCCTTGTGATAAAATTAACAAAGGAAAGGCAAGTGGTAAATACAATGGAAAGCTTAACTACTCAGAACATTACAGAATCAACAAAAAAGATTCTTTGCGATAAGAAACTATACAAAGACATTAACTTCTTTGCAGTCCCACATAATAAAGTTTTACTAGCAGTAATTAGATCAATAACTAAAAAGTCTTTTGCACAGATTGGCAAAGATTATAAAAAGTCTTGGTTTAGCATTTACGCATCAGTAAAAGATACCCAGAAGAATGGATTAAAGTCTTTTACTAATAAAGTTATAGAACTTGTGAGGGAAGATTTAAAATGACTGATGGTTGGATAGCTTTACACAGGAAGATTTATAATTCTAAAGATTTTAACAATCAGCTAGAAGTTGCTGTATTTCTTTATTTGGTTTCTATGGCTTCGCACAAACTAGTTAATGTTATTTATAGAAAAAAGAAATTAACTTTAAAAAGAGGAGAAGTTTCAATTGCTTATAAAGATTTAGCTAAAAAATTTGATTTATCTGAACGTAAAATAAGAACGATAATTTCTAACTTAGTTCATTCAGGCAATCTGAATCAAACTTTGCACAAAAATTTAAGCATCTATACCATTGTAAAATATAGCAAATATCAAGATTTGCCACCCAAGACGGATCAAACTTTGACAGACAGAACAACAACCATATATACTAATACTACTAGTATAGATAAAAATATGTTAAGTCTTAGCAGTATGACTAATAAACCTAAGAAAATTACCTTACCTACCTTGCAAGACTTAAAAACCAAGATCATTGAGAAACCCAAAGAAAAGAACGAATATGAAATTATGCGTGAAAAACTTGACGCAGAAGATTATGAGAAATGGGTTCTACACACATTAAACTCTTGATTTTACTAACTATTTAATCCTTTAAAAATTATATATTTACATTACCCATAAATATCTTTATTCGGAACAAAAAACTAACTGGAGAAATAGTTATGAAAATAGAAAAGGTAATAGCTAAACTTGAAAAGGCACAAGACAAAATAAATCAAGAACTAGATGCTTTGAGAGATATGTTAGAAGATCATCTTGAAGAAATGGAAGCAGATGAAACTTATGATGAGTCTGAAGATGAAGATTATCTAGACGAAGATCTTGATTCTGACGAGGAATAAACTCAATCACAGATAAGCTGTAAAGCTGGAAGGTTATCTAACCTTAAATCAATGAATACTAAACTACTGTCTATTAGACTATGGGAATACTCATGTATTTGTCTATTCTTGTTGTCTGTATTTGTGCTTGGCACATTTTTTCCGAATGACCATACTAAGAACTTAATCAGACAAAAAACAATAGATGAAATTAGAAAGATAGGTTTTTTTGAACCTAAGATTGAAGTTATGTCTAGCGAAAGGTTTATTGAAAGCATGAAGAAATGTATTGCTTATCATAACCTAGACATAAGGAAGGAACAGCAGATACCAAGAGAATTAATTATAGCACAAGCAATCGTAGAATCTAACTTTGGAACATCAAGATTTGCAACAGAAGGTAATAACTTATTTGGAATTAGAGTTTGGTCTAAGAATGGAATGTTGCCACTTAAACAAGACGCATCAATAAACTGGAGAGTTAAAACATATAAATCAAAATGCAGTTCTGTAAAAGACTACATAAACGTATTAAACAATAACCATCACTACCAAGAGTTTAGACAAATTCGTGAAAGAACAAAAAACCCTATGATATTAGCTGATACATTAGACAATTTTAGCACTAGCAAAGAATACGCAAATCATGTTAAGCAGATACTAACCAAATACAAAGGCAAGTTATAATGGCAAATGAAACTACATCAACTTCGTTAAACAAACTTTACACAAACAAAGTTAAAACAAAAGGTACATACAGGGTTTACAAACCCAAACCTTTAAAGATGCCAAGAAAGAAAAAATGAACTTAGATAAGATTATCTTTGGAAGCAGGATAGTTAATCTAAACTTTATTGACAAAGAACAAGCATCTAAGAAAAAAATTTTTGGCGAATTTGACTCAGACACAAACACCCTTACCTTAGACAAATCACTAGACCATATTCAAATGTCTAACACTATAATCCATGAAATCTGCCACCTAATACATGACGAATACAAATTAGATTTACCATTAAAAGCTGAAGAACTAGTATGTAATAGTCTAGCTAATGGTCTATGCCATATTCTTTATCAAAACCAAGATTTATTAGAGTTCCTTTACAAATCGTTAAAAAAAGCTTAATAGAACATTTAACGAACATAGTCGGTTAATATGGATAAAGAGATACAACTAATAGACAAAGGTGGGCGACCAGCATTTGAGTTCACACCTAAGGTATTGCAACAAATACACGATTTAGCCAGTTATATGTGTACTAAGGAAGAAGTAGCAAATATTATAGGTTGCCACAGGACTACTTTGTATAGAAACGAACAAGCATTAGAAGCTTATAACAAAGGGGTTAATGTAGCCAAACAAAAGATTAGAAAAACCCAATTTGATATAGCTACTAAACTAAACTCAAGCATAATGGCTATGTGGTTAGGTAAAGTTTATCTTGGACAAACCGATAAGATACAAAATACTGATGACAATGCACCACTACCTATTTATGATATTATTGAACATGAAGAACCTAAAGAAGTTATTGAATTAAAGGAACTTAAAAATGAATAAATGCTTATTTTGTAAGAGACCAATGGTTAATAAGCTTGAACAACACATCAAAGCTTGTCATAAGTGTATAGTTGATTTGCTTATGAAAAAGCACAATCTCAAAGTAAAGAAACAAGCACCTGTAAATTTAAACACTAAGAAATATGAAAAGATTTAGTCTTAGAAAGTCTGATAAGAACCCAAGAGGTGGATTAACTTCTTCTGGTAGATCAAGATACAATCGTGCAACTGGAAGCAATCTAAGACCACCAGTAAAAGGCAGACCAAGTTCGGCATTACAACTAAGACGCAAAGGTTCATTCTTAGTTAGAATGGGAAGTGCTAGAGGTAGATTATTTGACGAGAAGGGTAGAAAGACTAGATTGAAACTATCTTTAGAAGCTTGGGGTTATAAAGGTAAAAGTAAATCTGAAGCAGTAGCTTTAGGCAGAAGGTATTTAAGAACTTATCAAAATAGAAAGAAATAGGAAGTGGAACAAATGTGTGGTCGTAAAAAACCTAAGATGCTAGATAAAAGTTTGCGAGGTACTCATGATCTTGAAGTAACAATCTATAATCTTAAAAAAGAAATAGACAGATTAAACGAGGAAGTACAAGCAAAGGATATAGAAATTAAAAAGCTACAATCCAATGATTAATGTCTTTATTGGATATGATAGCAAAGAGAAAATAGCTTATCACATACTAAGCGAAAGCATACTAAGACACAGTTCAGTACCAGTTAGATTCATACCACTTCACCTGCCTAACCTTAGACACTCATTCACAAGACCAAGAGACAGTTTATCATCTACTGAGTTTTCATTTAGTAGATTTATAGTTCCTTACCTTATGAACTATGATGGTTGGGCATTGTTCCTAGATTGCGATATGTTATTTAAAGCTGACATCAAAGAACTATGGGATTTAAGAAATGATGATTATGCAGTTATGGTTTGTCAGCATGATTACGTTCCTAAACACTTATCTAAGTTCGGCAATCAAATACAAACTGTTTATGAAAAAAAGAACTGGTCTAGTCTAATGCTAATGAATACAGCTAAATGCAAAAAGCTTACAAAAGAATATGTAGATAGTGCATCAGGATTAGAACTTCATCAATTCAAATGGACTGATAAGGTTGGTGGTTTACCTTTGGAATGGAATTGGTTAGTTGGCGAATACCCACACAACACTAATGCTAAGAACATACACTTTACAGAAGGTGGTTGTTACTTTGAGAAGTATGAAGATTGTGATTACTCATCAGACTGGTTTAATGTTTATACAAATACTGTTAGGATTCAATTATGAAAGCTTTTGTAACTGGTGCAGACAAAGATTACATAGACATACTAGATTGGTTCTTAGAAGGTTATCACAAGCATATTAAGATTCCATTATACATAGCTAACTTTGGTATGCTTAAAAAATACCCTAATGAAATAATGGTAGCATCAGATGGTAGAACTTGGTTCTATAAACCTAAAGCTATAATGAAAGTTCCTGCAACACAAATAATCTGGTTAGACTGCGATATAGAAATCAAGACAGATATATCAGATATGTTTAATATGCTAACAGACGATTATCTAATTAGCAAAGACCATGCTGTTAGAGGAGATAGATGGCAAACAGGCATAGTAGGAATCAAAGACAAGAAGATATTAGATAAATGGTTTGATAGATGTGAGATGAGACAAGAACGATCAGATCAAGAAGCTTTTAACAAAGTAGCACATGAGTTTAAGATTCATAGACTACCAGACGAATATCATGGTTTAAGATTAGGCAAGAATCACGATACATCTAAAACATTACATTGGACAGGAGATGATGGAAAAAAGATTATTAGAGAGAAGATTCGTAAGTCAGAACAGAAATCCAAACATAATCTCAGTACCAATTAAGTTCATCAAATACTCTAACCAATTTAATAAACATAATTGGCTTAGTCTAAAAGTAAGATCAGAACGAGATAACTTATATCTGAATGACAATCTAGCTAAACGCAGATTAAAAACATTACCTGATATTGATAATCTATTTAATCCATTAATAGTCTGGGCTAATGATTATCTTATCTGCATATTCGGCAACAAAAGACTAAAGACAGCTATTGATAAAGGTTATACCCACATTGACTGTTTAGTTTATACAAACTTGGGTCATGCAGTTAAGGTTGGCACAAGTATATGGGAAACATTTAAAGACCATAAACTATCTAAAGTTGATTATTTATTAACAACTGATAATCAAGCTATAACTGAAATTTCAAAATATATGGTGGAAGAAAAACAATTCATAGATGACTACGCAACACATCAGCAGATATTAGTTAGAGAAGCTTTAAAGTGTAATGCAGATATAATGGAAACAGGTTGTGGTTATTATTCAACACCATTATTAGTTGAGATAGCAAAAGCCAAAGGAATTAAAGTAATATCATTTGTTCAAGAGATTAACTGGGCTAGAAGATTTGACTATTTAATCGGTTCACATTATCAGCAAATACAAATAGATTTTGAAAAAGAAATACCATTAACACAAAGGTTTGGAATGTGCTTATTAGACCATGAACAATTAGTTAAA
>Ga0315909_10009276_pt1 | contig 10659 bp, 20 predicted proteins | sample LakEriMetagenome_11_FD_203527 | JGI IMG/M metagenome (GOLD analysis project Ga0315909, IMG submission 203527) | Freshwater fungal communities from buoy surface, Lake Erie, Ohio, United States - Buoy 2 MA125 | ecosystem: Environmental > Aquatic > Freshwater > Lake | place: USA: Lake Erie, Ohio...
TAAAGGGGGGATCTGTGTAGAATGGAAAAAATCTCAGGGGATGATTGGGCCGACATTGTCGGTCTCGCCAAGAAAAAACATGCGGGCTATTGACATTTAAAAATTGTATGGTAAGATGATTGTGTAGTCGGTTGCTGTGATCGACGGAAAAAACTTTTAGTAAGGATTGAATGATGAAGAAATTGACCAAGTATTACAACGTTCGCATGAATGGCATCGACACGCGAGCATCATCACTTCCAGAAGTGAAAAAACTAATTCATGGAAAGAAGGAATGGCGTGTGTCACTTTTCGTCACTGATGGAACCCTTGGCGGCATCAAATGCCTTGAAACCACATGGTATAACTTTTACGAGATATTACGAAAAGGAAAGTGGGAGATCGATAAATCTTCGGGTCTTGATAGATTTTCTTTGTCGATCTATAAGTCGCGAATAGCGAAGTAGAGCATGAAACAAAAACCCCTCGCAAGAGGGGTTTTTTTTATGCCAAGAAACGCTGGAATGGGCCGACTTCGTCGGTCTCGCCCGCTGTCAATAACCAAAATTAAACTTTTTTTATTTCTATATTTGCTTGACAAGCCCGTATGCTATGTTATAATATAGGTGTAAGGTCGAAACGATAACTTCAGAGGGTATCATGAAAGTTTGTGAAAAATGCGGTGATGAAATTTTTACCAGAGACGGTGAAAATCGCTGCAAAGCTTGCGAAAAGAAAAAACGCAAGAAAAACACCTTGACATCCAAACAAAAGGATGATATAATGGCAAGCATGGGGCTTACCAAGGTTCGCGGTGCAATGGGTGGAGTGTACTATGAATAAATTCACACAGTCTTACATTGAAGCGGCGTTATGGTCATCTACTGACGATACCGATACACCGCTTGACAAGCGATTCGGCATAGAGGATATTTCTAAGGAATGTCTCGATCAAATGAAAAAAGACTGTGAGGATTTTCAATCACAGTACAAAGATCTCATCTCATGCGATGAAAAACGTGCTGGACATGATTTCTGGCTCACAAGAAACCGTCATGGAGCCGGGTTTTGGGATGGTGATTGGCCTGAGCATGGTACAATGCTAACGGAAGAATCTCATGCTTACGGTGAGGTAAATCTATATGTCGGTGATGACAAGAAGATTTATTGCTGATATGACGAAGGAAGCCTCTCGCGTGCGGGTGGGCCGACTTCGTCGGCCTCGCGATCTGTCAATAGCCAAAATAAAGTTTTTTTTGTGAGTCTAAACTCTTGACAGCCCGAAATCGTCGTGTATAATCAGTGCATCGCCCAAAAGAACTCTTTCAAGGAGAAAAGTTGTGGAGAATCTTAGTGCTGGTATTATCTGTGATCCTCAAATTGAGGATACTCAAGAGTACAGTGATTACATCGATTCTCAGGAATCGGCACAGCAACATCAGATTAACGGTGACAACGACGCAACCGAAATTGTCGGAGATATCAACTTCGTTCAGAATCGCATCAATAAGTGGCAAGAAAAGTACGGTGTAAATGCCACAATGCAGTCGGCCATCGTCGCTCTCACCACGGTCAAAAACAAACTCGGTAAAATCCGAGGATAAACCAAGTGTGGTTAGCTGTTGGATCACAATACTTGACTGGCGGGTTGTACTGCCAGCGAATCGTCAGCAGCTTTTGTAAAAAAGTATCAACCTCTGCTTTTTTGCTTCTCAAACTCCATCGCAATCGGAGATAAATAAAAACATGGCAATCGCCAAAGCAAGACCACCGCCCTAACGGGTAAAATTAGTAAAATCTTTATTGTCGGAGAAGGAAGCCCGCTCGCATAGAATTACGTTATGCGGGTGGGCCGACTTCGTCGGCCTCGAATCTGTCAAGTGAAATAAAAAAGTTTTTTTTATTGCCCCAAACCATTGACATGTCGAATAGGTATGTTATAATGATAGAGTAGTCGCGAGGTTATTAAAAATTCTTTGGAGGTTTTTATGAGCAAGCCAAAATATAGAGCTATGGGTTTTTGTTGCGCCCCAGCTCTGATTGAAAACACCCAAGATTACAAACGATCTATGGCGTTGATACACAAGTCCGGTAAAAGTGACCACTCTCTGGATTTGGAAGAGAGCGAGTTTAAGCTCGCTCAATTATGGAAAGTGATACGGCCCGACGATGTGGTTGCATACGTACTCGCTGAAAACGTGAAATCTGCAATTGCTCAGGCGTGTTGCGGCGTGGGGGGCTTTGAAGAAGAACGTGAGTTCGAAAAGCGATGTTTCGCCGTTCGCGTGCCTCTAAGAATTCAGGGATGGGGCAGCGAAGAACTGTAAAATCTGTGAGTGCGAGGCCCACCCCTAGCTAATGGGGTGGGCCGACTTCGTCGGCCTCGGCGCATGTCAATAGACAAAAAATAAAGTTTTTTTCTTTCTGTAACTGCTTGACATATAAAATTGCTATGGTAAAATAGTGGCATAAGACAACAGGCCAAGGAGAATTCAGATGATTCATGATATTAAGTTTCATGGTGATTGGAAGCGTCCGGGAAATCGTTATAGTGAGTTGGATCTTAAGATCCTCACTAACGAAAGATCACAACACCGCCTCATCGACAAGTACAAAAACTGCGGCACTGATTTTAAGTTCCATTTTTACAAAGGAACGAAAAACCGTTGGGGTACATCGTTGGAGGGATTCAAAAACCCCGAATGGGTAAAAACTCACTTTGGACTTGACATCCAACCAGATGATGATAAAATCTCTGTACTGGTAACAAACAACATCGGCTCGCCCAAGTATCCACTCACACCTTGGATTATCGCACACAGAATGAGCCATGCAATTTTTCGCGATGTTTCATTTGATATATACCGACCCTCGATGATGGGAATTGACAACTTTTTTGGTTGGCGTGTAGGTTATGAGAAATGGTTGGGTTGTGCCATTGGTACAACCAGATCTTGCAGGAAAAGAACACTCTCCAGAACTGGAGAACTCTATCACGAACTTTTCGCACAATGCTTGCTCACAGGTCGCGTTCGTCTTAACCATGTCGAAGATAGAGTTTTAAAGCGTATGCGTGGTAAGAATCCCGAGTACATACATTTAAGGGATGGTAAACCTGAAAGACTCAACCACCTTATCAATATGATGGAAAATGAAGTTTATCATGTGAGAAGTAAATTTGATTGTGGTTGCGGTAAGATTCTGGTAGTATGAAATTTGCTGATGGGTCGGCTGGGCCGACTTCGTCGGCCTCGATGCGTGTCAATAGCCAAAATAAAGTTTTTTTTGTTTATGCAAACGCTTGACATAGCGAAACGGTGTGGTAAAATCATAGCATCAAACTGATCGCGACAGTGATGATCGTAGACGATAAATGGCGTAACTAACCAACGATAGCGATTCGATACGCTAGAGGATATCAATAACATGCTAACTGAAACCCAGCTATAGAGGTTAGGGAATTGCATGGCGTGGTAGCTAACCCGAGCGACTCGAAAGAGTATTAGAAATTGTGAATACTGCGGTAAGTCACAAGCCGAACAATAATTATCGCCCACCATGGCTAGCCATGGTGGGTTTTTTCGTTGAAGTCTGCTTAGGCCGACTTCGTCGGCCTCGCGGGAATGTCAAGACCAAAATCCAAATAATCCCAAGAAAAGTAAATTCTAAAAACATCCCCCAAACGCTTGACATATTGAAACGGTCGATTATAATTGGGGCATAAGAAGCGAATGACAGTCAAACGCTTCAAGACGATGGTTCTCATGTTAAGGGTTTGCATTATGCCTGTTGTACGACTTTCTGGTAATGATCTTGACAAAAACGCTGGACAATTCGTTAAGACGCTACAAGGTAGCGTTGGCATCGGTTTTGCTGACGGGTTCCACGTACACAAGGATTGGATGGCACAGACCATAAGCTTCGATGATGCACTCGACCGGGCTGGGCAAGCCGAGTCCGAACGTACCGATTATATCGCGGGTATCAACGATATCGCGTTCAAAGTGAGTGATGGGGGCAAATTCGTGGTCGAAATCGGTGGGAAACAGTTCAGACCGACCGAGCACAGCTTCCCACAGCTTTCCCAAAAATACGGCGTATTGTCATCGTCAATCCTTCGAGAAATGGATTCCGATGAGGGTTCCGACCGGCAGGATGCCGAAACTATGGTACGCATCGCGAGTAATGCGATCCGTCGCGTCAAGGACGATGCCAAGTTTTTCCTTCGTACCTATGAGGACGGAACACTCCGGGCGGTGTTTACCGAGAAATACGCACCGATCAATAACCGATGGTATCTTGAGACACTCAAGGAATTCCTACCATCGGCCAGATTATCGCACTGGAAATCCGACGAGGACACGCTATGGGGCAATATCCTGATCCCCGACAGCATGAAACGAGTTGCTGAGGATGAGGATTCCGACTTCGGTTGTATGCTATCGGTCGCAAATTGCGAAATCGGCAAGCGTAGCATTAACCTACTTCCATCGATCTTCCGATCAATTTGTCTCAATGGCAACATCTGGGGGCAAAAGGAGGGGGTTGGCATGAAGCGGAAACACATGGGCAAAATCGATCTAGGCGAATTCAAAGCCCAAATCGGTGAAAAAATCACCCAGCAGCTTCCGATTGCGGCGGCGGCGATTGATAAATTTCTCGACACTCGAAGGCTTGCAATCAAGAGCAATGTTCGAGACGTTATCGCGGTAATTGCATCCGATGCCAAGTTTAGCGTTGGAGAAGCTCAGCGAGCCCTAAGGGCTCATGAATTGCTCGAATCCCATCACGAAAGCCTTTTCGGTGTGGTTAATGCGATTACTCGCATGGGGCAATCATACGATCCGGCCCGCCAGTACGATATGGATATCCTTGGTGGACAATTGGCTCAAATGACCGCCGACCAATGGAATCGTATCAACGACAAATCCCGCAGTATCAATACTGATGATATCATCAAGATCTACGGTTTGGCAGTATGATAATAGTTTTGCTGATACTACTCTTGATAGTATTCAAAGGTAAATAAACCAACCAAACCCCCCGAAAGGGGGGTTTGTTGTTTGGAGATTTTTTAAAGAAAACGCTTGACATGCGGCTGGGCCGACTTCGTCGGCCTCGTTTGGTTGTCAATAGCAAAGTTTTTATTTTTTTTATGATGCCTAAATGCTTGACATACTGAGAACTCGGTTTATAATTGTGGCATAAGAGCAACCGAGTGGTTGACAAGTGACAGGTGATGGTTGAATTTTTTTGAAGGGTGCATACCATGAATACGACTGGTAAGAAATTGAGTACGTTTGATCGATTGGTTTCCGAGGATGTTTCTTCCGAGGCTGTAAAGAAGGCTTTGGAACAACACAAACAAAAACAACAAGAACGTGATACCGAAAGGGTAAGAATGGCTCTTGAGGTTTACGATCAACGAATTCAATTCGCAGTTGACCACATTCGGTCGGCACGAAAGGCTGAAAAGGCTGCGAAGGAAAGTATCGAAAAGCTTGAGGCTGCACTTGAAGCTTTCAAGAAAGATGGTAACATCGAAGCGTTTCGGCTTGTAATCCGATAACATCGTGATAGCTAGGGACAGTCCCGTGAAGGCCGGGACGAGCATTGCCAGCACCCCGTATGGGGTGCTGGCGGGATAGTGCTTCTCCGCTCAACATCACTTATATTGATGTTTATATTAGATAAATTATAAAAAGGGGGTGCTTACTTTTACGTCTAGTACGAATTGTAACCAAAGAAACATTCATTGTTATGCACCATGAAGTAGCTACGAATCTTAATGGTAGTGGCTACTTTAACCGACAGTCAGCCTACCTCTAAATGGGGTGGGCCGACTTCGTCGGCCTCGTTTTGCGTCAAGTGTTATTTTTATTTTATTTTTCTTTGTGCAATCGCTTGACAGGCCGGTGATCTATGGTAAAATCATTGCATAAGCGAGGATGAGAGTAATTAACTCAGATATGCTTTAGCTAGCTACAGTGAGAGCGTGAACTGTCTAAAAGTGACGCAAATTCAGTATAGTAATTTGGCATCTATTAGTGTAGTGGATAGCACCGCCGGGGTATCCGGTTAGGGTTGAGTTCGATTCCAACATAGATGCTTCGTGAAAAGTGGTGGCAGAATTGACTGCAAGGATTTTAGAAGCCTTAGCGGTTCCCCTCTAAGGGAATACGGCCACGAAGTAGCATAACACTCAAGAAAAAAAAGGAAATTGCAATGTCAAAGCCTATTATTGTTACACTCACAAATGAGCAGCTAGAATCTATTGTTCACGATGATGACAATCAACCGTTATATCCTGAATGCCATCTCATGAATGGTAGCCAAGTAGCATACACGGTACGTTTATTCTCTGGAAGAGGAAACGTATGGTATGGATACACAACACCCGAAGCGGAGTTTCGAGAAAACTGGCTTATCACTGACATAACTTTGGAAAACGGTAAATTGTTCGCAACCTCATATCATAGGGCGTAATCATGCCTAGCGTCGGAACCGTCATCGGTAGGATTAAATGTAGAGTCACTGGAAAGATTTTTCCGCTCTACAAATACATCCAGCTAAAATCTGGAATACGAATGTATCAAATCACTCCAGAAAATTGCCAAGAAGAGGCAGATTATATCGTATGGGGTCTATACATTGCACTACACCAAAATGTAGAGAATTTGGATGCCGCTGCTTTTGCCCTTGTTAGATCTAAAGATCTACTATCAAGCATTGAATTTCCACCAAACTTTATACTATTGGGTGATTGGGTGATTAAATAACATCATGAGTGAAGCACAATTAATTGGTTCAATATTCAATTACGTTCGAAGTAATGGAGAATTAGTTAGGCAAGCAAAAACGTCTTGGGGTGCTGATGTATGGAAGTATAATAACATATGGGCATCGCTTGAAGATGATAGTTGCACCCAAAGGGTCGAAGCTGACGGTTTTTCTCTTGACGTTCGAAATACTTGTGGTAGAATTAAATTCGCAGAAGGATCAATCGCGAATCTTCAAAAGTTGTACGACTCTATTTTCGAGTAAATAAAATGGTAGAAATTATTTGCAAATGCGGTTGTGGTCGCAAGAAAATGGTAAAGCAAGCTGATTTGAATCGCGGTTGGGGCTTGTTCTTCAACAAAAGTTGCAAGGCCCATCATCAAGAAAAACGCACCGGACAGTATGCAAGGTACTTGCAAAGTCCGAGACGTTCCGAGGAATTTTTTCAAGTCGGTCAAGAACCTTGGGACGATCACAAATCCTATTAATTAGATTGAAATGCTAATCTCGTAGAGGTTGGGCCGACTTTGTCGGCCTCGCAAAATCCTATTTTACCCGCATTCTTCTAATCGGCAGGCCCCATTACCTACCGATTTTCTTTTCGTTACGTTCTACTAGTTTGTTTTTACTAGTAGTTCATCTAGAACGTGTAGTTCTTCAAACGTCTGCATTCGTTGGTGGTAATGGTCGTATTGCATATCATGGCTATAGCACATAATATTTAGATCGCCATTATCCTTGAAAACCTTCATTTTACGGCCAGTTGCTTTTACAACTACTTCCGTATCCTTAGGGAATTCTGGACGTTGAACACGCTTGATCGTTTCGTATTCTACTAATTGTACTTCCGGCATAACTAATCCTTTCGGGCAAAGCCCGTGTAGAGTAAAAAAAATAACCAGTGTTGGTTTACGCCTTGATTATACCACGCTTGCGGGCCTTGTCAAGCCTTTTTCAAAAAATTCTCAAGTGCCATAACTTTTAGTAGTCTCATGGCTTGATTGTGTTGTGTAGTATCCCTTTGTCTTTTTAGTTGCTCTCTTTTAGTTTTAGCTTTGGCGTGATATTCCTTTACGGATTCTCTCCATGCGGGATTTTCTACCGATGCTAAATCTAAATATGCCAGCGGGCAACTATAGTGGTATGGCCCCATCGATTCATCTAGTGGCTTGTTATACCATTGTCCGTTTCTATATTCTAATATATCTACGGTAATGAATGTTTTAGGAATAATGTCGCATTCCCATACTTGCCATAAAACGCCCGTAAATGCGTTACCCCTATAACAATGCCGGATACATTTAGTTCTATTGTTTCCCGCTGTTAGTTGTTCGATAACATATTTACGGTTTCCCCTATTACTATACCATCCCATATTATTCCTCTTTGGGGTTAAGGTGACGTTTCCATATCGATAATAACCATAGTTCTACAATCCCTACGTCGAAGTAAATCCCGCGAGAATTTAAGTTGCCTTGGACTCTTTTAGCCGTAGCCTTAATTCCGCATAATCTAATTTCGTCGATGAAGTTGTATTCCATGCGTGCATTTTACCATGGCGTGATCGATCTGTCAAGCCCGAAATTAAATAGAATTTTTTTTCTCTATATGCTTGACGTATACGAAAGCCGTGTTAAAATAGTGGCATAGTCGCAAGTGACCGTTTCCTTTAACTCATGGAGAATAATATGGCGTTACTGACTGCGGGCGATAGTTCTGCTAAGATTGCGAAAAGTAATCTTGCTGACAAGGGATACTATAGTAGTATTATGTATCTTGCACCATACAAGCTGAGCGGATACAATGTTTGTTCGTCGGCTAGTCCCGGATGCATTAGTGGTTGCCTTAACATTAGTGGTATGGGCCGTATGAGTAATGTTCAAGAAGCACGACTCAAGCGTACCAAATACTTTTTCGAGGACAGACCTAATTTTATCAAGCAACTATACGAAGAGATTCGTACTTTTGTAGCCAAGTGTCGCAAGCTTGGATTAAAGCCCGCACTACGACTAAATGGAACGTCGGATATTATGTGGGAGCAAGTGTTGCCACAAATTTTTACCGATTTTCCCGAGATTCAATTCTACGACTACACTAAGATTTATAAGCGTATGCTTAGATTTCTCAACGGCGAACTACCAGCGAACTATCACCTTACTTTTAGTCTTTCGGAGATTAATTTGGAGCAATCGCTTGACATTATCGCTAAAGGTGGTAACGTAGCAGTAGTGTTTCGTAATAAGAATCTACCTAATCAGTGGCTAGGAATCACAGTACACAACGCCGATTCTGACGACCTTAGATTCCTTGATATGCCGGGCTGGCAAGGATTGTACGCCAAGGGTAAGATGAAACGCGATACCACTAATTTTGTAGTGGAGAACTAATGAAGATTATTTTAATCATCGTTATTTTACTGATTTTTTGCAAAGACACTTGACAAATAATTTTGCCATGTTATAATGATATGGCAGTTGGGACTATAGCTCAATTGGTCAGAGCACGAAACTCATAATTTCTAGGTTCTCGGTTCAAGTCCGGGTGGTCCCACTTTACAGTTTTGTTTTATTACTATTAGGAGATAACATGAGTATTCACGACACGTTGGTTAAGCTTGATTCGGCCAAGATTGTATCCTTGCGAACCAAGACACAATGTAAGCTACTGGCTGCATCTAAAACTAAGTTCCCGAAGGGTGTAAGCAAGATTGCTACACGCAATGGAATCATCGGTGCAAGCTATGAGAATTCGGTCAACAACTCGCTTAGGCGTGGGGGTGAAGTACCGGACTTCAAAGCCGAATCGCTCTGGAAGGGCCGGGGACGTAGTATTAATAAATTCCTCGTCGAGAATACTGAGACTCACAAGCAGTATCTCAAGTTCCTACCAAGAACTAATCCTGACGGACACAATATTACAAAGTCGATTTACGTCGATAATGCCACCGACCTTGAAATTGATTATTCCGAGATTCAACCATTCATGCCATCGTATAGTGCTAGCACTAGCGGCGTGAACTGGCAAGTTATTGAACTTACTAATGTTATCGGTTTGAAGTGCGGTGACGTAGAATATAATGCGTAGGCAATTTATGAATAAACCTACACCAAAACAATTAAAGTATTGTAAGGATATTCACGCAAGAATTGGTAGTGCTCCCTGCGATGAATACGGGGAGCCACTTTATGAAAAATCGTCCGAGAATGCTGACGCATATATCAAGGCGAATAAAAAAATGAATGCTGGATGGTCCTATCAAGAACAAAGAGAGTTCGAAGATAGAAACCATCCTAGTGATTGGGGAGTGCCAAATCATTAGTCCTATGGTTCATTAGTATAGTGGTAGTACACCAGACTAGATTCTGGGAGCGGGGGTTCGATTCCCTCATGAGCCTATTTTTTGTTGACAAGTACAAACGTTCCTTTATAATGTAGAGAGGAAAAAATAACATGAGTAATGACTGTCGTTATTTTCAATGCATGAAGCCTGAGCATAAAAGCATTCCTTTTAGCGGGCATAGTTGGCCTGAATATACACCGCTAAAAAAATGGGAAGTACACGGTAAATTTTTGCCAGTGTCATACCATAGAACTGAAAGTGCCGCAAGAAAAGAATACGAACGGCGTATGCGTTTGCCTGATTACACACCAATCATAGGAAAGTAACATGAATAATTATCACGTTCCGGGAAACAAGATAAACATTTTTGGAGTTGATATTGTGCCAATTCCAAATAAACCAAGAAGAGTTCTTGAGTGGCACTATTCAATTATCATCAATAAATCTGATAGTTATTTTGTATCTGATAATTTAGAAGGTGCAATTATACATATTATCGCTGTAAAAAATGATCGCGTAGATATGACTAAGGCTGCTGCTTTACTATTAGATGTAAAGTT
>Ga0315909_10009278_pt1 | contig 10657 bp, 6 predicted proteins | sample LakEriMetagenome_11_FD_203527 | JGI IMG/M metagenome (GOLD analysis project Ga0315909, IMG submission 203527) | Freshwater fungal communities from buoy surface, Lake Erie, Ohio, United States - Buoy 2 MA125 | ecosystem: Environmental > Aquatic > Freshwater > Lake | place: USA: Lake Erie, Ohio...
CAGCCTCTACTCGGTGTGGGTCGTCGGCCTGTCCGTCGTCGCCTTCATCTGGCCGTGGACGATGCTCTGGTTCGACCGGCCCTGGATCTTCTGGGCGCTCGCCGGCTCGATGCTCGGCATGGGGCTGACCCTGAGCCTCGACGACTTTCGGCGGATCGCGCGGATGCCGTCGAGCGTCGTGCTCGGATTCGCCTGCCAATACACGATCATGCCGCTGTGCGGCTGGGGCGTGGCGACGCTGCTCGGCCTGGAGACCGGACTGGCGGTGGGGATCATCCTCGTCGCGAGCTGCCCGGGCGGAATGGCGTCGAACATGATCACGTACCTGGCGCGGGCCAACGTGGCGCTCTCGGTGGTGCTGACGCTGGCGTCCACGTTCATGGCGTTTCTGTTCACGCCGCTGTGGACCCGCTTCCTGGCCGGCACGTACGTGCCCGTCGACGTCTGGGGGATGTGCCTCTCGGCGATCCAGCTGACGATCGCGCCGGTGGTCGTGGGCGTGGCGATCCGACGGTGGTTTCCCCGGGCGGCCGACCGGATCGGGGCCTGCGGCCCCACGTTCGCCGTGCTGGCGTTCGCGTTCGTCACGGCCGGCATCGTGGCGGCGAGCGCCGACGAGATCGCCACGCACGGCGGCCGGCTGGCCGCGGCGGCGACGCTCCTGCACGTCGTCGGGTTCGCGCTGGGCTACGCGGTGCCGAGGCTGCTGCGGTACCCGGAGTCGGTCGCGCGGACGGTGAGCATCGAGGTGGGGATGCAGAACGGCGGCATGGCGGCGTCGCTGGCGCGGCAGCATTTTCCGACGCTGCCGCTGGCGGCGGCGGCGGCGGTGTTCAGCGGTGTGATCCAGAACATCATGGGCGGCCTGATCGCCTCGTATTGGAAGCGGCGGCCGACGGAGGAACCGGCGGCCGAGCCGGCGGCGAGAACCGGCGGCTGACCCGCGGCCGTGGGTCGCTCGCGCGTCGGGATCACGGAGCCGGCGGCGGCCCCGGCCCGTCGGGATCGCCGTAGAACCACGCCGTGTCGATGACCGCCACTCGGAGATCGATGACGTCCTGGAGGCTCCAGTCGGGCAGGTACTCGCAGGTCCAGTAGTTCAGGATGGCGCGGCCCTCCCGGGTGAAGCGGCAGCCCGGGTTCGAGAAGGCGCGTTTCGGGTCGGCCTCGATGTCGCGGACGTGCCGCCAGGTTCTGCCGTGGTCCTGCGACACCGCGGCGGTGAGCGGGCTGCGTCTCCCGAAGTGCGACCGGAACAGGGGATCGAACGTGTTGTTCCAGATCATGAGCAGATCGCCCGTCGACGGGATGCGGGTCAGCTCGGGGCAGGACTCGGGCGACACCAGGCCGATGCTCCGCGGCTCGGACCAATGCAGGCCGTCGTCGGCGGACTCCGAGAGATGGAGCGTGCCGAGCTGGTTGCGCATCACCATGAGCACGCGGCCGTCTCCCGCCTGCTCGACGTGCGGCTCCATCGCGCCGCGCTTCGGCAGCGTGAGCCGGTTCGCGGCCTCGGCCCAGGTGCGGCCGTCGTCGTCGCTGGAAAGCACGGTGGCGGCATACTTGCCCCATGGACCGTGGTCGCCGGGCACCGCCGCACTCACCGGCAGGAGCAGCCGGCCGGACGCGAGCCGCTTCACCGTGGCATTGCAGAGCTGGTGCTCCCGCCGAGCAAAGAATTCGGCCAGCGGCGCGAACGTGCGGCCTTCATCGGCGGACGTCCAGGCGTGGAGCGTGCAGCTGGCGCCGCCGCCGGTGCCCTGGTCGTGGTTGCGATGGAAGAAGAGCAGGATGCCGCCGTCCCGGCCGCGGATCAGGTTCGGCGCGTAGACGTTCACGTCTCCCGGCGCGGTCTCCGTCACGACGCGTCGCCCGCCCCAGGTGCGGCCGCCGTCGGCCGACTCATGCGCCACCAGCCACGTGGTGGCGAAGTCGTCGCCAGTCCCGCCAAATTCCATCGAGATCAAGAGCAACCGGCCGTCGTTGAGTTCGATCACGTCCCCCTCGCCCTTGCGTGGCAGCTGGGGCGTGCTCGCGCTGACGGTGACGACGGTACTCCCGCCCGCGGCCGGCGTCGCGGCGGAAGGGGCCTGCGGCTCGGCGGCGAAAGCCGGCGCGAGCAGGGCGGCGAAGAGGACGAGGAAGAAGCTGGCGCCGACGGCGGCGAGGCCGCCGGCCTTCGGGAGGAAACGGCGGTCGGGTCCGGGGCCGGTGAGCATGCGGGGGTGGTGGCTGGCGGAGCTCTCGTGCGCGCGGGTAAGGCCGGCTACGGCGACGGTCCCTCCGCCACGCGGCGGCCGAGGCAGACGCGGAAGCCGTCGCGCGAGTCGGAGTAGGACACGCCGCTGATGCCCAGTCGCACGGCGCAACGGGCGTTGCCCGGCACGTCGAAATAGTTTCCGCCGCGGCAGACGGGGCGGGTCACGGTGCGCCGCTCCGGGTCTTCGTAATGGATCTCCTCGTGCCCACCCGTGGGGTCGAAGTGATCGATGACGAACTCCCAGACGCCGCCGCACATGTCGGCCAGCCCGAAGCCGTTGCGGCCCTTTGCGCCGTAGTGGTCGACGGGCGAGACGAACGCGAAGCCGTCGCTCCAGGGGGCCTTCGCCAGCGGCCAGGCCTTCGTGCGGCCCGGCAGCAGGTCCAGGGCGGAGATGTTCAGCCGGCCCTCGCCCTGCTCCAGTTCGTTGCCCCACCAGAACGCGAGGCTTTCCTCGCTGCCGCCGCGGCAGGCATACTCCCACTCGGCCTCGGTGGGCAGCCGATACTCGAGGTCCTCCGGCAGCCGTCCGGCCTTCCGCGCCCGCCCGGTGAGCCAGCGGCAGAACGCCTTCATGTCGTTGTAGCTCACGCACACGACCGGAAAGTCGTCACGGTTCGGAAAGGCCCAGTCAGGGTCGCGCCAGCTCTTGCCCTGCACCGATTTCCACGGATGCACGATCGTGGTCGTCAGGTGGTAGCCGTCCCATTCCGGATCGAACACCTGCGTCGCGCCGCCGGGGCGCTCGGCATCGGTCACGTACCCGGAGTCGGTGGCGAAGCGGCGAAACTGCCCGACGGTGACCTCCGTGCGGCCCATCCAGAAACCCCGCGGCACCCGCGTCGGCCTCGGCCGCTCGCCCTCGAACGACTCCCGGGTCGTTCCCGGCGTGGCTCCGCCCTCGATGCCCGTGGCCCACGCCTTCTCCGCCTGCGAGCTCCCCATCAGAAAGTCGCCGGGAGGTATGAACACGACCTCGAGCCCGACGCCGTCGCCGAGATCGACCCGGGTGACGTCGCCCTGGACCGGCGGATCGTTCGCGAGGCCAGCAGCTGCGTTCAGGAGCAGACAGCAGGCGCACAGGCCGACGAGGGCTGATGGGCCGGGCCGGCCGGCGAATGTGACAGCGGCTGTCATCATGGGTGGTCTTTCCGGGGCTTGGAAGGGGGATCGTCCGTGCGCCGCCCGCTCTTCAGAAAGGCGGCCGCCGAGCGGAGCAGGTCGCGAGCATACCGTTCGGCACCGTCGGCGTCGCGGGACCGGATCCGCGTGAGCATCGCCGCATGGTGTGCCAGCGTCGATCGACGGATGTCGTCGGCGGTGAGCACCAGCCGCCGCTGCGACACGGCGATCCAGAGCAGAAACTGCCCCCGCAGCAGGCTCCACACCGCCATGAGCCGCGGCTGGTGGCTGGCTGCGGCCACCAGGTCGTGAAACTCGGCGTCGAGCAGCGAGATCCTCGCCAGGTCGCGGGCGGCCGCCAGGCCGGAGAGATTCCGCTCGAGACGTTCGACGTCCTGCGGGAGACGCCGTTCGGCGGCGGCTCGCATCACGGCGGGCTCGATGATCCGCCGGACGTCGAGGATCTCGTCCATGTCGTGCTCGGCGAGGCTCTGCACGCGCAGCCGTCCGGTGGCGGAGCGGACGACGAGCCCCGCCCGCTCGAGCTCGACGAGCGCCTCGCGGACCGGCACCCGGCTGACGCCCAGCCGCTCGGCCGTCGCCTGTTCGGCGATCTTGACGCCCGCGGCAAGCGTCCCGGCGACGATCTGCTGCTCGAGCATCCGCGCGACCCGCTTGGCGATCGAGTGCGAGCGGCCGGCCTCGCCGGCGCGTGACGAGGTGGGATTCGGTTTCATCGCAAACGGTCTCCTCGACGTGATCTCTCTGGAGGTGATCTATGATGAGTTGATCTCTCGAGATGCGATCTGTCGGGCCGTGATCCATCCGGATATGACATGCATCCCCCTTGGCATGGTCGGCCGCGACCGCGGTCGGCTCAGGCGATGATCTCCCGTACCACGCGGGCACCGGTCACCTCCGGATCGGTGAGCCGCTCGGGGCGGCCGCTGTGGGCGAACGCGAGCCGGGTGTGGTCGATGCCGAGCTGGTGCAGGATAGTGGCGTGGAGGTCGGGCACGCTCATCCGCCTTTCCACCGCCTTGTAGCCGAAGTCGTCGGTCGCACCGTGCACGAGGCCGCCGCGGAATCCGCCGCCCGCCATGAGCAGGCTGAAGGCATGGCGGTTGTGGTCGCGGCCGTCGGCGTTCTCCGTGATCGGCAGCCGGCCGAACTCGCCGCTCCACATCACGATCACCTCGTCGAGGAGGCCCCGCTGCTTGAGGTCGGCAATCAGCGCGGCGCTCGGCTGGTCCACCTGCCCGCAGATCGTCCGCAGGCCGCCGGCATTGTCGCTGTGGGTGTCCCAGGGCTGGAACGACGGCTTGAGCGGCGGAAAAACCTGCACGAATCGCACGCCCGATTCCACGAGCCGCCGGGCCATCAGGCAGCGGCTGCCGTACCCGGCTGTCGCGGGGTTGTCGAGGCCGTAGAGACGGCGGGTCGCCTCGCTCTCCCGCGAGAGGTCGAGCATTGCGGCAGCCGAGGCTTGCATTCGTGCGGCGAGCGCGAAGTTCTCGATCCGGGCCTCGAGTTCCGACTCGCCCGGATGCTCGCGCAGGTGCACGTCGTTGAGCTCGTCGAGCAGCCGGCGCGAGCGGGCCTGGAGCGCGGCGGAGGTCTTCCTCGCGGGCTCCAGGTGCAGCACCGGCGCCCCCTGCGAGGCGAACTCAGTGCCCTGGTAGATGGCCGGCAGCCAGCCGCTCGACCAGACCAGTTTGCCCGACGTGTTGTAGCCGGCCGGGTCGCGGAGCACGACGTAGGCCGGCAGGTCACGGTTCTCCGAGCCGAGCGCGTAGGTGATCCAGGAGCCCATCGCCGGGCGGCCCGCGAACACCTTGCCCGTCTGGAGGGTATTCAAGGCGAAGGGATGGTTGTTGTTGTCGGTGTACATCGAACGCACGAGGCAGAGGTCGTCGGCCACGCCGCCGAGATGCGGGATCACCTCGGAAAGCTCCATGCCCGACTGGCCGTGCTTCGAGAACGTGAAGGGAGAGCCGAGGAGCACGTTCTTGTTGCCGAGCTGGAACGTCTCCACCTCTCCGGGATAGGGCTGGCCGCTCCGCTTTGAGAGCTCCGGCTTGGGGTCGAAGAGATCCATCTGCGACGGTCCGCCGTTCTGACAGAGCTGGATCACCGCCTTGGCGCGGGCAGGAAAGTGACCGGGCCGCGGGGCGAGCGGCGATCCGCCGGCCGGCGTTGCGGCGGATGGGGCGGAGGCCGCGGCGTGCGACTCGTCGGCCAGCAGGGCGGTGAGTACGAGGCCGCTGAAGCTGCCCCCGAGGCTGCCGAGGGCCGCGCGGCGGGAGATGCCCGAAGACCGTTCGCTATGCAGGTCATTCGACATGGAGAAACTCGTTGGAGGCGAGGAGCATCTGGCAGAGGTCGGCAAGCGCAGCGGGCCCGGACTGATCGGCGGGCCGTCCCGCCGCCACATGGTCGGCGGCCTGCTCGGCGAGAAACGTCAGGACCCGCGCGGCCTCCGCGGCCGACGGCGGCCGGCCGAAGGCGAGGCGATACGCCCGCTCGATCCGCAGGGTTTCGGCGGCGGCAGTGGTCGCCGGAGCGGCGCCCGCATTCCCCGGGCCCGCCGCCTCCGCCACCACCCGCGCGGCCATCCGCTCGCTCTCGGCCAACAAAAAATCGCTGTTGAGCAGGGCGAGCGACTGCAGCGGCGTGGCCGACGTCATCCGCTCCGTGCAGTTGACCGCCATGATCGGTGCGTCGAAGAGTTCGAGGAACTTGAGCGGATACACCCGTCGGGCGAAAACATAGATGCTGCGGCGAAACGGGCTCGTGGGCGTGGGCTCGGCCTTCGCCATCGAGAGGCCGTCAACCGGCGTCGTGATCGGCACCGGCGGGCCGCCTGCCGTGCGATCGAGTGCCCCGGAGACGGCAAGGATCGAGTCGCGGACGATCTCCGCCTCGAGCCGCCGCAGGTTCATCCGCCAGAGCAGTTTGTTGTCGGGATCGATCCGGGCGGCGAGCGCCGCAGGTGCATCGGCGGCCGTCGCGGTCGATTCATCTCCCGCCGTCGGCTGTCGCTGCGAGGCCTGCCGGTAGGCCGTCGAGAGCATGATCTGGCGGTGCAACCGCTTCGTGCTCCAGCCGTGCTCGACGAAGTCCACGGCCAGCCAGTCGAGCAGCTCGGGATGTGTCGGCAGGCTTCCCGACCGGCCGAAATTGCCGGGCGTGGCCACGATGCCGCGGCCGAAGTGGTGGTGCCAGACGCGGTTGACGTGAACGCGGGCGGTGAGCGGATGGCCGGGCCTGGTGAGCCAGTTCGCGAGCGCCAGCCGCCGGCCGCTCGTCTGGCCCTGCGGACCAGCCGGCGCTGATGACGCGGCCGACGCCACCGTCCCGCCCGCCGCCGCCGACGTCGCGCCGGTCAGCCACTCCTCGATCGGCCTGGCCGACTCGCCCGGCGGCGCGAGCACCTCCGGAAATCCAGGCTGCACGAGCACGCCCGCCGCCGCCACGATGCCGCGGCGATGCACCCGCGAGACCGGCGGCTCGCCCATGTCCCAGAGGGCGGTGATCCTGCCATACGACTTCTTCTGCTTCGGGAGCGAATCCCGGCTGGCCACGAGATCCGCGAGCGTCTTCTTCTCCGTAGCGATCAGGGCCGCCTCCACGTCGGCGGCCGGCAGCTCCTGCGTCTTCTCATCGAGTCCGAGATCTCTCGTGACCTTCGCCACGAGCTCTTTCTGGGCCGCCGTGCGGTTGGCGGCAGCGACGAGCACCGCCTGCTTCGCAGGCTCACGATCGGCCTCGGGCAGGGCGGTGAGGCGGGAATCGAGCAGCCGCCGGCCGGCCGCGGCCCGCGTCTGGCCCTCCTGCGTCTTCGCGGCGGCGATCTGCCTGTCGAGCGCGGCGTTGTGCTCGTCGATCGCCTGCCGCTCGGCCGGCGACACGTCGAAGAGAAACCGCTCCTTCGGCGGCTTCCACGCCGCGACGTTGTAGGCCGGCTCGAGGAAGGCCATCAGCCGGTAGTAGTCGCGCTGCGGCAGCGGGTCGTATTTATGGTTGTGGCAGCGGCAGCAGTCCATCGTGAGGCCGAGCAGGGCCGTGGACAGCATCGCCATCGTCTCGTTGAGCACCTCGTACCGCTTCTCGACGCCATACTGCGGCTCGTTGGTGTGGTCGTCCACCGTCCGCAGGAAGCCCGTCGCGGTGAGCAGTGCGAGCGTCTCGGGCGCGAACCGCTCGGCCGACCGCCAGTCGACGAGCTCGTCGCCGGCGAGCTGCTCGACCAGGAACCGATCGAACGGCTTGTCGTTGTTGAACGCGCGCACGACGTAGTCGCGATACCGCCACATCGCCTCGTCGCTCGAGTAGATCGTGGCGAGATCATTGTCGAGCTTCGAATCCACGTAGCCGGCGGCGTCGAGCCAGTGGCGGCCCCAGCGTTCGCCGTAGTGGGGCGAGGCGAGCAGCTCGTCCAAGAGCCGCTCGTAGGCATCGGGCCGCTCGTCCGCCACGAACGCCTCCACGCGGGCCGGATCGGGGGGCAGGCCAATGAGATCGAAGGTGGCCCGGCGGATGAGGGCCCGCTTCTCCGCGTCGGGCGAAAAGGTGAGCCCCTCGGCCTCGAGCTTTGCGAGCAGGAACGCATCGATCGGCGTCCGCACCCGTGCGGAGTTCTTGACCGTCGGCACACCCCGCTTCCGCGGCGGCTGAAACGCCCAGAACTCGCGGTCTTTTTCCGTGATCTGCGCCCGCGGCGGAAGTGACTCGACCTGCTCCGAAGAAGCGGCGCCCGTCCGCACCCAGCGGCGGAGCACGGCCAGGTCGCCCGCGGAGACGGCGACGAGCGGATCAGAAGCGGCGTCCGGCGGCATCTGCCGGCGCGACACGAGATCGACGAGCAGGCTCGCCGCGGGATCGCCGCGGACGATCGCCGGGCCGTTCTCGCCGCCGCGGAGGATCTCGGAGAGCGTCCGCAGGTCGAGCTGGCCCTCCTGCACGTCCTCGCCGTGGCAGTCGTGGCAGTGCCGGGCGAGGATCGGGAGCACGTGCGTCTCGAACGACGGCGGTGCCGGCCAGCGCGGCTCCCGCACGGTGAGCCGCACCTCGAACCGGGTGCCGTCGCCATGGTGCGGCGTGGCCGTGCCGTCGGCCGCGGCATCGACGATGAAGTAGACGTGGTCGTCGGCCTGCACGGCGAGGTCGCGGAACTCGAACCGCCCCCGCTGCGTGGGCGAGCCGAAGTCGCTCTCGCCGCTGGCCAGCGGCTCAGGCGTGAAGCCGCGGACTGCGTCGGGCGCCGGCCCGCGCTCGACGTGCCAGTTCACCCGGGAATTGACGCCGCAGCACGACTGGCCGTGCTCGAACACGCCCTCGATGTCGAGCGTTCCGGCGACGGGGCTCCGCCAGGCGATGACGACCGCATGGTCGGGCCCCGGCGCCATCAGGATATCGCCGGGAGCGAACGTGAGACCGAGATCCTGATGCGCGGTCACCCGGCCGATGGCAGGGGCGAGCGGCTGCTGCGCCTGGTAGGCCCAGCCGTCGAGACTGACGGAGAAGAGCTTTTCGCCGGAGTCACCGAGCGGCACATACTTCCCGTCGCGGAGCCACGCTCGAGACTCGACCGGCCCCGCGGAGGAGGTCGTCCGCAGGAAGTGCCAGGCCGGCTCGTCATGCTCGTCGAACGCGGGATTCGCCCGGTCGGCTCCGGTGCGGAAGTCCTCGCCGAGGGACCAGGAGAGCGTTGTAGGTCGCCCGCCGGCCGCATGGCTGGTGACCGGCGCGACGAACGCCACCGCCACGACGGCTGCAAGCGGAAAGGAGCGGATCCTCACGCGAACGCCTCCCGCACTGCGCGGCTGCCTGCCCGGGCAACTCGCCGCCTGGGTCGGATCGTACATTACGGTATACCGAAATGCAACGGTCCTCATCCCGATGGCAGTCCCGCAGAGAGCGTCGGCAGAGGACATTCCTGGCCGGCCGACGCCATCGACGTGCGCTCGAGGCGGGGTGCGGCGACGGCGGTCTCACGGCGTCCGCGGCGTCGGCTTCGCGATCGGCGTGCCCGTCAGCTCGCCCGTGATCCAGTCGAGGCCCTCGAGGTTGTCGAGCAGACGGGCCTCGGCGTCGTCCTGCGTGTGGCCGAGGATGCCGATGGGGCCGTCGTAGCCGCTCTCGCAGATCGTGCGGGCCAGCGCGAGGTCGAGGTCCCCCTGCCCCAGCACCAGGATCTTCTTTCCCTTCTTGTCCCCCTCGGCCGTCATGCCGTTGAGGTTCAAGAACCGCAGGTGCGGCAGCATCTTCGCGAGCAGCTCCCTGAACCGGGGCAGGTGGTCGTGGCCATGGTGCTGATTGTAGACGATGCCGACGCTCGGCAGCTTGAGTTCCTCGATGACGGCGATCTGGTTCTCAGGTTCGCCCCCCCAGCCGCCGTGGTTGTAGATGTCGACCCGGCAGCCGGCCTTCGCCGCCGCCTCGGCCACCGGCCGCAGCGCCGCCGCCGCATGCTTCACCTTCGCCGCCTGGTCGAGCCCGTCGGGCGCGCCGATCATCACCCAGAACGACGGCTTCAGGCCCCGCTTCGTGAAGGGCTCGAGCGACTGGGGCATGCCGGGCGGCACCGACCAGAAGGCGTCGAGGGCGATGCCGCGCTTCGCCAGCGCGTCCCATTCCTGCGCGAACGTGGGCACGTGCTCCTCACGCCAGTCGTAGGCGAAGTGCTTGAAGCCCGCCTTTTCCAGCATGGCGGCACGCTCCTCGGGGCCGCGCTTCTTGGCGTCGAAGGGCACGATGCACCAGGCCACGAGGTTGTCGCGGCGGAACAGGTGCCGGGCGCGGGCGGCGACGTCGGCGGGCTCGGCGGCGGTCGCGCCCGTGGGAGCCGTCGCGAGACCGGCTGCCACGAGCAGCGCGACCGCGAGGCAGGTGGTGAACCGGCCGAAGATGCGCGGGATCGACATGAGAATCACTCCAGGGCGGATGCGAAAGCCGTTCACGGCTCCACGACGAGGATGCCGTTCATCAGCTTCCAGTGGCCGGGGAACGTGCAGAGGTAGGGATAGCGGCCCGGTTCCTTGGGCGCGCGGATGTGGATGGTCTGCCGCTGGCCGGGCTGCACGATGTCGGCGTAGGCCAGCACGTCTTCCGTCTGCGGCACGTAATGCCTCGCCACCGACTCGGGGTCCGCGATCGCCCGGTCGGCGAGCGTCCCGACCGCCGCGAGCGTGTTCGGCCGCACGAGCACCCAGTTGTGCGGCACCACGTCGGGATTCACGAACGTGATCGCCAGCGGCTCCTCCGGCTTCGCGC
>Ga0315909_10009284_pt1 | contig 10653 bp, 14 predicted proteins | sample LakEriMetagenome_11_FD_203527 | JGI IMG/M metagenome (GOLD analysis project Ga0315909, IMG submission 203527) | Freshwater fungal communities from buoy surface, Lake Erie, Ohio, United States - Buoy 2 MA125 | ecosystem: Environmental > Aquatic > Freshwater > Lake | place: USA: Lake Erie, Ohio...
AAGTCGTCCATCTTATAAAATTCTCTCGGAACTTCTCCTGCTTGTAGTTCGTCAATCTGAAGGTTATGAGTGGTATATTCGAATGCGTTTTTAAATGCCAAGAATTTCCCATCATTCAATATGGTCATCGCATCGGCAAAATGAAAACTGATTTCAGTGAAGGTGGGATAAATTTTGAGTTCATCAAAATCATTATCATATTTCTGAAATGTGGCTAGTAGAACATATTTTTTATGTTCGAGATCAACTGGTGGTTTAAACATCCAGTTGTATGGTAAATACATTTCTTTTCTCAAGACTAATAGATTTTCTTTATAAAAGATACAAGAAAATTTACAAAAGATAAATAAACCAAATTCTTAAATGAAATTCCTGCATCTTGGGCAAGGTCCGATCTCAAAAAATTATCAATTTTTATTTCTTCAACAATAGGTTTGTCCTGTGAATAAAAAACAACTTTATTTCCATCGACAATCCCAAAAAACTCATCATCATCAATTATAAAATTTAACTTATCATTTTCACCCCACATTCCAATTACATGACCGTTGGATTTAAATTTTACATATGGATAATTGTATAAAACATTTTTTAGGTTTCTCCATTTATCCTGATTTTCATCACTTGAATAATCATTTCTTATGGATTCAATTACATCTGAATCTAAAAATGACAGATAGTCTTCTGATTGTTGTTTGTTCATGGTGACATCCAAATTATCATAGAAGACTTCACCACCATAATAATCATCTACATATATCGCCACCTTATTCCAATTTTTCATATCCAAAGGTTTTCTTGATATGATATAATATAACTTTCCAGTGGAAGCATATTGTTCGAATTTGTTTTTACCCTCCGCCGTAGCAGAGGTACACCACTTCGTATTGGCTCCATAATAACATGATGCTTCACGGGTAAGTGGTCGAATAACCAAAAAATCATCCGTGTCAAGTAATACTTTTTTTCCCGACTTTTTTTCTTCTTTGGTCGATCCGTAGAATTTGAAGATATTCAAAAGTTCATCAAGATCCTTGTATTGGTTGATGTCTTTTTTGATCAGGTTTTTACTTATCTTATCGAACCTCTCCACTATATTGGATAATTCTTCGAATGAATAATCTTCGTTTTTGTTATACTGGTCGAAGACCCAATTTAAGTATTTATAATTTGTTTTTTTATGAAAAGGAGTATCTACTTCTTGTTCAGAAGGTACTCTGAATTGTTCAGGGTCTTTGGTGAGTATATCTTCTCTCCTTCCTTCTTTAATGAGTGTATTTTTTGTCATGAAATTCTAAAAGCATAATAATCCTTTCCGTCCATATTATAATAGTTGTAATCACCATCATATGTAGATAATGATGAACCATATTCACCGTCACTTACTAAATCTTTGATTAACGCTTCAGTATTTAGAAAATCCCCTAAATCCAACCCTATATCCTCAATCCAATCTATCAAATCACTCCTCGATACATCATACCATTCTTCATCGATTTTTTCTTCGATCTGATCACTATTTGGTTCCCTTTCAGCATTTTCTTCTATCTCTTCAATTTCCAAATTAATTTCATCTATTCTTTCTTGATGACTTACAATGTCCTCATCACTCATCTCTTCATTATCTATTTCCTGTTGAAGAGAATCTTTTTCACTTTTTAACCTATCAATTTTTCTTTGGTCGTATGAATTGATGGGTAATTCTTCAACTTCGAAATACGATTCGAGATCATCTTTGATTTGGTCCTCCATAAGTGACCAAAAATATTCTTTGATTTTTTCTTCATCGAGAAAACGATTTAAATAAATTCGACTAAATGCTTCTGTCGGATCAACATCATCAACATAACTTTCCCAATATTGTTGTGATTCGTTGTCCGCTTCTTCTTGGTTTAAAACTCTGAAGACCACACCCTCCCCTTCAGGTTCTGTACTGAACTCAGCATAACCGTCCCAATATAAGTCGTAAATATCACGTAATTCTTCAAAACCTGCATTACGATAATCCTTAGAATATTCGAAAGCCGCCTTTGCTCTGTTTCCAATATCGGTTCCAAACCAAGCATCCTCTTGTCTAAGTTTGTCTTGATTTTGTTTAGCTTTTTGTTCAATACCTTCCAAATTAAGATCAATATATTTTTCTTTCAAATAATCATCTTCAAAGATATTAATTATTTTTTTGAATTTTTCGTAAACAAAGTCTCTACATTTTTGTAAAATAGATCTATCAATTCGATTTATTCCGATTCTTGTACCCCCCTTGTCGAATATCATAAACTCACCTCCAAATTTATATGTTATTTTGTAAGTAAATTCACTACCATTTTTGGGTATTAAATAGAAAGTGACACCATATAATTTTTCTTTCAAATACTCAATTTCATCTTTGGAAACAGAATATGGATTATTGATCAGACCCCCATATAATTTAGCGGAGGTAAAGTTTTCAGGATAAACCAAAACATAATTTTCATCTTCGTAAACTTTAATTACATCAGCAGATGTGTTCAAATTTAACATATCTTTCTTTAAATTATTTAATGCTTGTTTCAATTCTTCTGAAGAACCATACTCCTTCAAAGACTTCTTATCCAAAAATTCTTTTACTTGTTTGAAATTAACAATCAAATCCTTTAATTCAAATAACTGTTCATCACCGTATAGTGAATCTAAATTTTCACCCAAAAATTCAATTATATCATTTTGTTCTAAAGATCTTTGAGCAATACTTTCTATTTTACGATACCTTCGCGAATCAAACTTTTGTTTGAATTTCTCATTCTCTAGTATCAAAAAATCATAAAATTTCATATTAAATTTTATTTATAAATATGAAGGATTTACACTTTAAAAGAAAGATCTTAATATTTATAGGTATATAAACCTCAAAAAAAATTTGTAAAATGGGTTGCGGATGCAAAAATAAACAAAACCAAACTCAGAATGTTCAAACACAAAATGTAACAACTGAGTCAACTAACCAAGACGTTATCAAAAAGACTGTCGAGAAATACTACAATAAATCCAACGACGCTCAATAATTGATCTTGGGTTAATTTATGAAATGGAGGACATTGTCCTCCATTTTCTATTTATAGTTTATTTAAAATTAAATAAATTTATAAAAAATTAATCATGAATTTAGTATATTCAAAATATTCAGACATACACCTCCTCAACACCTTCGTAGACTTTGTTGTCGACGAATTCGAACTCTTGGATGACAAAGTGTTATGTGATCTCCAATGTTTATCTTTTTCTAAAATGATCCTTGTTTTAGGGAATTGTGACAGTAAAGAAATATTAAATATGGGAGAAGTATCTCAAAAGTTTTTTGAGAAATATGGTAAAGACTTTGAATTAGAACACCCTTTGAGTGTTGTAGATCATATCGAATACGGTGTAGGTTCAGTAGTCGAGAGATTTAATTTCTACGTGAATATTAGTGATAGAGGTTACACTACAAAAACAAAAAAAGAAGTCGTGATAGAATCAGAATTTCTTAGTAACAGGTTAAATAGATATAGTTTTGAAACCGATGGAAATATCACTTTTTACGATTGCCCTAATTATCTTTTAACTTCGGAATATGTAGTTAGAACCAATCCTAAATTCAAAAGTTCAAATGAATATCATGGATTATCATCGAAAGCAGGTAGGATAGTTGTTTACTATCTTAATAAAATTGCAGAAGAATTAATTCGATATAATATCAATGACATAATTCAACTCAGATATAATACATCAACAGATCTTTTTGATATAGTCAATTACGATAATTTAGTGTATTCAGAATCGTATGTTAGAAATATAATTGAGGATTACTTTGATTTCGACTTTGAGTCCTTCAGAATAAAGTATAAAAAAGAAATGAGTCACTCTGAAATGACTTTCAAAATGACTCATAGTATTACAGAAGATAGATTAATCAACGACCTGATCGTTATTTGATCCATTGTCGATGATAAGATCGTGTTCGTGGTAGTTTACAAATTCAATTACTTTAGTTAATGCTTCATCCAAGTCTTTAAAGTCGGTGTCAGGACAGAGATAAACTAACTTTTCAGCCTTACTATCTTCTTTGAGGACTTGTGGGAGTCTCATCATCACCATCGCAGGAACAAGATCGTTCTTAGTTACGGTTTTGAATTTAGCGTATTCATAAGCATATTTTTCGATAGGTCGATCAATAAAATCAATATTAGATTCTGTCAATTTTTCTTTAAGTAGTTTACACCAGGGACAAGTTTCCATAGAGTAAACAAAAATCAAATTACCATTCATCAGTTCAACATATTTTGATATTCTTCTTTTATGATCTGATTAGAAATCATACCCACCCTTTGTTTGAACTCTTCACCTTCTTTGAAGAATTTGATGTACGGAATACTTCTAACTCCGTGTTGAACAGCAAATTCTCTGTCAGCTTCGATGTCGAATTTATAGATAGGAAAATCTTTTTCCTCACTCAAAAGAGTTGTTAAATTTTGACCCAACATACGGCATGGACCACACCAGTCAGCATAAAAATCGAGGATAAATGTTTCCTTGTTACTCAACTTTTGTTGGACTTCTTCTCTTGTTAAAACTTGTATCATTTCTTTTTTCTTAGTTTATAATTTATATGAAATAGAACTTCATCTACTTTAGATCTTTGGGTTATGTAATAAATATCAAAATTATTACGTTCTTTATTTCTTTTTATAAAGATATTATAAGTCGACTTTATGGAAAGTAAAACTTCATTTATTTGTTTATCTGATCCGACAAATTCAGAGATCTCGAAGACCTTTTCCGACTTTTCTAAGTATTCACCAATAAAGTCGTTGTCAACGTTTTGAAAATAAAAAACAGAGGGAACCTCGTTCCACTCTGTTGAAAGTCTTTGAAATACTTCGGAAAACTCAATCATTATCGACCTTGACCTCGATATGACTTTTTATAGTTCTTGGATCGTTTATGATTTGATGTACGGCATTTCGAATGAATACCGGGACGATCAGTTTTAGTCCGACTAACATACTGACCCGCTTGTGCTGAACCTGCTTTTTTCATGGTTTAAAAATTAGTTGTAAAGTTGAAATTTTCTTCTTCAAAGATACTATAAGAATTCTTCGTTTCCAAATTTTTCCAAGATATTTTTTGGGGATGTGTATATTGGTAAAATTCGTTTATTATTGTTTTGGTGATCATTTCATATTGGAAGTCATCTGTTTTTTTGAAATACTTTTCTATTGTTGTATCCAACATAGATAATGCCTTTCCGTAGATATTCAAATCCACCTGTGAATTTGCGAATCCGTAAGTTTGTTTACGTATAACCCCATTATAACTTTTTTCATATTCAATAGTAATCCTTTTATCATCACTATCTCTGAGGGAAAGAATGAAACAATCTTTGTCTTTTGTGTATGTTTTTACACAGTTTCTTTGATGGTTTGATTCTTCAACGTATTCATCTGAATTTTTCAATAACTTAACTTCAAACCCATCAAAACTATCATAAAACAGTTTTTCAAATTTAGGGTCATAATTTCTAACCATATACCCATTTCTCATTTTATGAACCATATTGGATAATTCATAGTGTTCATTCTCAAATTCCTCCAATGATTTAAATACAAATCTTGGACTTGTACCTATTCTTTCGTGTAATTCATGAATATAACCCAAGTGATCATGCAAAGAATGTAAATTACGATTTCCAACCTCTAAAGACTTCAAGATATATCTATGTATATTCAATCTGTCTTGATTTGTTATGTATTGAATGAACTGACTATTAAAAAACGAAAAACCATGCAAATTTTCTTTCAAATCATTCAAATCATATTCTTTAAAATAATTTGGACCGACCAAACTTTTCAGAATTCTAAGGTTGCCGACTATATTTATCGCATCTAAAGGAGTAATGTCAGCAGTATTAAAAAACTTTTTATATTTTTTGGTATATATATTTCCTATTTTATCGTTTCTCATCAGGAAACAATCAACCAAATTATAATTGTTCAATTTTACATTTTTCTTATGTAAGTACATATAAACAAATGTTGTCCAATTATTTGGAATCTTAACATCATACTTTCTAAGTTTTAGAAGAAAAACAAAATCCGTTAATCTCATCTTTTCTCTTGGGTATCCAATGAAGTCTAGTACCTTGTTTTGGTATTGTTCCAAAATACCTCTGTATTCTACAACATAATCCTTCACAAATTGGGATTTCTTCCAATCGGAAGATTGTAACATCTTAAAAAGAACCCTCAGTTGACCAATAAATTTGTCAGTCATACATACCTGAGGAAAAGTTTTGATAGTTCCGACCATCTTCTTTTTTCTAAATGGTTTTGTATATTCACCAAAATAGAAAAGACCTGTCTTTTTCTTAAAAATAAAAACCAAAGTTTTTATCTCTTTCCTAAAATATACACTCTCAATTCTTTTGTTTTCGTTGAAGATGGACATCTTCAGTTTGACCATATCATCATTATCGATGATCTCCCAACTTAAAGAAACCTTAGTCAAAAGGAGAGGTTCTTTGAATAGAGTATAGAATTCCTCCTTTTCAATTTTTTCTAAAGCACATGTGTTCCCAAGACTCTTGAAGTAGAATGACTCGTAGTTTTTCATGGGTTTAATTCAAAAATAACGGACCGAAATTTGTCATCTGAACATAAGGTTCGGGGTCTTTGGGTTTGGAATATTGATTGTGAATATCAACCAATATCTTCAAAAGTTCTTGTTGCGTAAGGATATACTCTTCACCTTCATCACATTTCTTGTGAACCATATCCCTTACCTTACCATAAAAAATGTCCTTTTGGACATCACCAATCAGATTCCGAAGATCGGTTGGGTTGTTGTTAAAAAATGTTACAAAATTTTTGATATAAATTTCGCAATCTATGTTCATAGGTTCCTTTTTTATCCAAAATAACCAATAATATCTCCATCTTCAAGAGCTTTTTGGAGTTTTTCTGGTAATTTCAAATTTGGATTGCTTCCGGCAAAACTTGCTAAGGTAAGAGTTCCATCTTCAACCAATCTGTCAACTGATTGAGGGATTTCATCGATATCTTTTGAGTTTGTGACAGCCAAGAACTTAAGATTCAAATCACCCAAATTACTTGGGAGTGATGAGACCGCATTATGTAAATGAAGTGCTTTTAAGTTACTGAATTTTTTCACAAAATCCTCATCTATTTTTAGATTGAGTGGTGTATTACTTTTATTGATGACTTCGAATGTGGTGATGGAATCAGGAATAGAATCGATGATTGTATCCAATCCATAAATTGCCGCGTACTTAGATGCTCCACCTGAAGGATATTCCAATTTAAAAGTTTTGTTATTGGTATTTTCACCCTTCAAGAATATTTTACCAAAATAGGGTTTGAAGTATTCTTTGAGTTCTTCCATATCACCTCCCGGTCCGAAGAATTCAACCAAGTCAATTTGTCTATCATCGGGATCCATAAATTGTTGATCTTCAAAATGGAATTGATATCTTCTTGAAGGAAGACCTGAAACATCTCCTACATCTTTAGGACCAAACTTTGTATTTCCACCTTTTGGAATCAAAACAAATAACGGTCCTTTTCTGATGTAATTTTGGAAATAAGATAAACCCGGTGCAGATGTACACCAATTGGTTTCTCCTCTTACACTTTTCAATTGATTACCACCATAAAAACAAGCAGCTTCTTTTCCAAGCTCGTCTTGTCTTTCAATTTTAATAACATCCCAATTTGGTGTTTGAAGAACTACCTCCGATCCTGGATGAACCTTAGATTCTTTTCTTTCTGATTTTGTTGTTGTTGCAGTCTCCAAGGGTAAAGCTTCAACCACAGAATCCAATTCATCAAAGTTACTATATTGATTGATGTCTTTTTTCTCAATCTTATCTGTCTTTTTGTTGGCATGAAATCTGATAAGATTTTGTTTTACTTTGAAAAGGTCTTCAAAGAAGAGGTTTCTTGCCGCATCATACGCTTGTTGAAAAGCTCCCCTGTTTTCTTTAAATGGAACCTCTTGGTCCACCTTGATCGCCAATTTCCTTAACTGTGTGATGATCCACTCGGTATAATCACCAGGTTTTTCAACCGCTTCGAGACCAAGATCAATATAATCTTGAGAATCTTTTATCGTTGGGTTATATAATTGATTGACAACATTTTCGGGGCGAAGACCTTTGATCCTTGAGGTGGGGTCATTAGCTATGATCACCATCAACTCCTCAGGTGTCATCAAAGATCTTTTAACCTTACCTTTGTCTGATTTTTTTTCACCATAAGCATAAGTGTTTAATAGTTCTTCTGTATTTTTTACCTCAAGAACGAGCTGCTTTAAAATTTTAACAAATTTCATATCGATATTTTTTATTATAAATATATCAATAATTCATAATCAATAACTCCACAGCGTTATTTTGTTTTTTACCCTTCTTAGCGGCAGCCGCCTTTGCAAATTCCTGTGACTCCCAACGGTATTCATCCTTCGGGAACCATTCCGACAAAAGTGGAAAGTCATAATAAGACAGAGAGAACTTACCTTCAACACCCTTCAAAACATTTGCTAGTCTCTCATGGTCATTCCTATCAAAATCGTGATTGGAATAATAGTTCTCTGTTTTCCAATAGGGAGGATCCAAGTAAAGGTAGGTTGACTTCGAATCATATTTCTTTACCGCCAATTCAAAATCTAAGTTCTCCACATCACTGATCTTCAAGAAATGATCAATCCAATCAGGTTTAGACAACTTATCACGGAAAGTAAGATACTTGGATTTGTATTTTCCTTTGAGATCAATAAAGTTTGATGTTTCAGGTTTTGATCCACTGAAAACTTGTGTTAAGATATAAACATATTTCGCAGCAAGTTCATAGTCGAAATCTGAGATAACCAACTCCTTATTAAAGAGTTCAGACTGAAACTGGATAAATTGTTCTTTGAAGATCTCGGGAGTATTTTCAATTCCGACCTTTTGACAATCAATCGAATTAATAGCTTTGAGTAATTCAGATGGATTCTGAACACACTTGAATAAGTTATAATTCAAAGGATTAAAGTCGTTATATACAACCTTCTTAAGGTTTGGATATTTTTTCAGATCCATATTGAAGAATGTCCAAAACATTCCACCAAAGATCTCAATAAAAGTTTCAATATCCGTTGGGATGTTGGGTATAATAAGTTTTGGAGCGATCTTGCTCTTTCCTCCGATATAAGATAGCACGGTAATAATAGTTTGAGTTAAGTATAATAAATAAAATTTAAAAAGGCAAATTAATTATAACAATTTTTGTATGGTCTACAAGATGCCTTTTGTGAAAACCCCATCTCTGAACAAGGTGTAGACTTACAATAGGATTTACTATACTTTCTTGGTTTTTTATATTTCTCTTCGGTAGTCTCTTCTTTCCAAGTATGGAGAACCCTTTTAATAATATCTTTCATAATGATAAATACTATGACAAATTCAAATCAAAAAAAGACCTGTGAAAAGTGTAAAAATAAAGAAAAACAAACCATCGGTGAATTCTTCTCCAAACCTCAACAAATATTTGTTTTTGCATTTGCCTTTTATCTCTTTTATTGTGGCATAAAAGAAACTGTGGATATGATTCAATTGTTAATTAATTAAATCATTTAGAAAAAACTCCAACTTTACAAACAAATCACTTGAGTTAGGATCATATCCCTTCCCCCTTATTCGTAAGGGGGTTTTTGTTGACCCATTGTTTGGTATTCTTATCTTCATCTCACCATCAGGATGTGGGATAATAATGTGGGGATCGTTTTTTGCTTCGTTGATATTAATTTCTTTAGTAAAGACCAAGTTTCTTCCTTCTAATTTGAAGTTATTCTGAGGGACCAATGTGATAGATCCAATCAACTCATTATACATGTTAAGTTGTGGATTATAATCACCAGCATCTGTCATCCGAATCTTTTGTCCTTCACTAACTTGATTCGGTAGTTTAATCCTGAAGTTTGTCATATCTCTCTTAACCGCCGATCCTCCACAATCAAAACATGCATTTACCAGTTGACTTCCCATCCCTTGACATACAGGACAAGGTTGTTGAACCCGTTGTCTAAAGAAAGAACTTCCAACTTCCCTTACAATAAAACCTGAAGCACCGCAGTTTGAACAAGGTTTTTTCTCACCCCCAGTTCCACTACAAGACCCACACATTACATTCCTTGCATAATTCATATCAATTTCATTTCCGAGATAAGCATCAATAACCCCAACACTTATATTCATCTGCTGTTGTGGACGGGGTGGTGCTTGAGGTCTTGATTGATTTCTAAAAAATTCCATGAACGGATCAAATCCACCCGGTCCACCTTGACCAGCAAATGGATTCTTTCTTTTAAAGTCATAATCTCTTCTTTTGTTCTCGTCAGACAACACCTCATAAGCGTTAGATATTTTTTTAAACATATCTTCCCCTTGAGGATTTTTGTCGGGATGGTATATTTTAGATAACTCTCGGTATTTACGTTTGATGGTTGTACTATCAGCGTTTTCTTCAACACCGAGTATTTGATAAAAATCTTCCATAGGATGTATAAGATAGTCTTATTTAGAAATAAAAAATTAAAAAAAGTAATCCGTACCTACAAGAGTTATCAAGGTGCGTCAACTAA
>Ga0315909_10009286_pt1 | contig 10652 bp, 10 predicted proteins | sample LakEriMetagenome_11_FD_203527 | JGI IMG/M metagenome (GOLD analysis project Ga0315909, IMG submission 203527) | Freshwater fungal communities from buoy surface, Lake Erie, Ohio, United States - Buoy 2 MA125 | ecosystem: Environmental > Aquatic > Freshwater > Lake | place: USA: Lake Erie, Ohio...
CGCCAAGATTGGTAGAAATACTGTTAATGCCAATTGCCTGATTATTTCGATAAATCAAAGTTGCTGGGAAAAACAGGGTGATTGCTAAACTTAGAGCAACCATTAATGCGCCGGCTTTAAACCCCCGCCAAATAATTATCCACACAAGGTTTATTAATATCCCTGTCAACAGCAATCTAGGCTGGACAAATGACAGTAGGCCAAAAATTGCAGAGCTTACAATCAGATACTTTACAAACTTTTTATCATCTTTTTCAACAAAACTTTTGATCACAAGTGCTACGCAAAGTAATAATCCAGATGCTGTAAGTGACTCATACCCGACTGCAATAGAGCTAAGTGAGAGAGTAGGATTGAAAAGAATAAGTAGTAGTGTCAGGTAAGCAAACTTCTTCAATCTTGTTTGATATAGCTGCTTTGCAAAAAAGTAAACAGCATAGGAAAAAATCAATGATTGCACGATAGATAGTGTGGTTAAAACCCAACTCTTCCCGAGTATTGATAAAAAGAGAATTAAAAGGGGATATCCAGCAGGCCAGTAACTTAAAACACTTTCAGGGGAAAAGATTCCATCTCTGACCAGTGCGTTATAACCCATGAGGTAGTTCTCACCATCTGCTCCCAGCCAAGCACCATCTACAAAGTAAACCCGATCTCCAGAGCCTGCATTGATGCCCTCTATGCGAAAAATAATTCCTAGCTTGATGATAAAAACAGCCATCGCCCAGTAAAAAAAGTTTTTTGAAAGATCACGAACAGGAGCCATGCGAGCGCGCTTTGATTTACTAGCCATTACATCCCCTACTTTGAACCTGAATCTAGTTTACTCACTTGCGTAAAAAGATCCTTAAGATTTGCGTTTGTGCCTGATGCTGAAATACGACCCTTACGGCAAAACTCATCCCAATAGGTGGGGTTGCCAACTAATTCCATCAATGTATCCCCAGTCATCTCCACCACATTGGGTGGCGTACCTCTTCTATGAACTGCGCCAGAAACGCACTGAATTGCAGCATACGGTGGGATTCGAAGTTCAACTGAATTACCAGGTGCTACCTGCTGGACAATCTTGAGTATCTCTCTTACGCGATTCTTTACTTCTAAATCCTGCTTCATCTTAACTGGGTTAGTTCAACCTTATTGATCTTACTCTCCGTAGCTAACTTAATCTTTTTAGCAACAGATCCTGATTGCTCAGCTGCTAGGCCCGCAAAATCTGATGGATCTGCAATCAAATCTTTAAGTTGATCAAGTGAAAGTGGAAACTCTTTTTCACCTGCGAGTGTTTCCAAGAAATTACGTTCAGTAGTTGAATGTTTTTTAATTAATTGGTGTGCTGCTTCTCGGCCCATTCCAGCCTTAACGCACTCCAAAAGTATCTTTGTAGTTGCAAGTAATGGAAGGTGCTCCTTTAATTCCGCGTCAATTCTTTCTTCAAATGCACCAAACTCCTGCAAGATTGTCATAAATGTATGAAGCAAGCCATCTAAAACATAAAATGAGTCAGGAATTACAACTCGCCTAACTACCGAGCAGGAGACATCTCCTTCATTCCATTGATCCCCAGCTAGATCTGCAGCCATGGTGTTATAGCCACGAAGTAGAACCATCATGCCATTTATGCGCTCAGATGATCTTGAATTCATTTTGTGGGGCATAGCAGATGAACCAACCTGACCTGCTTTAAAACCCTCGCTAACTAAGCCGCTGCCAGCCATTAATCTAGTTGTGGTTGCCATTGATGATGGAGCTGATGCAATCTGTAATAACTTAGATACAACCTCAAAATCAACTGATCGTGGATAAATCTGACCAACTGAGCTCCAAGTGTTCTCAAAACCAAACTCTTCAGCAATATTTTTTTCTAGATTCGCAAAATCCTTACCCATCACATCTAGAGCATCTTGAGATGTCCCAACTGGTCCCTTTATCCCACGAAGAGGAAGGCGAGCAATCAATTCCTTTAGTGCGGTATGAGCAAATAACAACTCCTCGGCACAAGAAGCAAATCGCTTTCCTAGAGTAGTTACCTGAGCTGCAACATTATGAGATCTACCCACCATGTAGGTTTTTTCATACTTTGATATCTTTTCACTCAGTAAAAATAAGGTTTGTAGAACTCGATGCTCTATTAATTCAAGACCAGCCTTAATCTGGATAAGTTCAATATTTTCAGTTAAATCCCTGCTTGTAAGTCCAATATGAATTTTTTCTACTCCGGAGAGTGAGTTAAACTCTTCAATGCGCGCCTTAACATCATGGCGAGTTTTAATCTCTCGTTTATCAATCGATTCTAAGTCAACTTTATCGATCACCTTTTCATACGCTTTGATATCACTATCTGTAATTGGTAGTCCAGCTTTTTGTTGAAGTTTCAGAATAGTGATCCAAAATTTTCGTTCATTGATTATCTTATTTATTGGATCAAAGATTGCCACCATCTCCTTTGTGGCATACCTTGTTGCTAACACATTTGGCGTGATACTCATTTGATCAAATCCCTAACCACAATTGTTTCATCCCTTCCAGGGCCCACGCCAATAGCACTCATTGGAGCTCCAGAGATCTTCTCTAAGAACTTCACATACTCTTGAGCATTCTTTGGCAAGTCCGTAACATATCTAGCCTTTGAAATATCTTCCTTCCAACCAGGTAGGTACTCATATATTGGCTTGGCATGGTGAAAATCAGATTGTGAAGCAGGTATCTCTTCAACGCGCTTGCCATCAATCTCATAAGCAACACAAACTGGAATCTTCTCCCAGCCAGTTAAAACATCTAGCTTTGTTAGGAAGAAATCAGTTAAGCCATTTACTCGAACTGCATATCTGGCAATTGGTGCGTCAAACCAACCACATCGTCTATTACGCCCGGTAGTAACACCAACCTCACCACCAATTTTTCTTAGCGCCTCACCATCCTCATCAAATAACTCAGTTGGAAATGGGCCGCTTCCTACCCGTGTTGTGTACGCCTTAAGAATTCCAATTACGCGAGTGATCTTTGTTGGACCAATTCCAGAGCCAGTTGATGCTCCCCCTGCAGTTGGATTAGAGGATGTAACAAAGGGATAGGTTCCATGATCAACATCTAACAAAGTTCCCTGTGAGCCTTCAAGAAGAACAACTTTGCCTTGTTGCAGTGCCTTATCAAGTAGCAGTGAGGTATCTGTGACATAAGGCTTTAAAATCTCTGCATACCCTAAATACTCATCTATTACCTCTTCAACTGTAATTCCCTTGCGATTAAATACCTTAACTAAAATCTGATTTTTATCATGAAGTGCTGCTTCAATCTTCTGTTTCAAAATAGATTGATCAAATAGATCTTGAACTCTTATTCCAATTCGATTTATCTTGTCAGCATATGCTGGGCCTATTCCACGACCCGTTGTGCCAATCTTTGATTTTCCTAAAAATCTCTCTGAGACCTTATCTATTGTTCGGTGATACGGGGTTATCAGGTGCGCATTAGTTGAAATCTTAAGTTTTGAGGTGTTAATGCTTCGCTCATTTAATCCATTAATTTCCGTAAGTAATACTTCTGGATCAATCACAACACCGTTGCCAATTACTGGAATCACATTTGGAGATAAAATTCCTGAAGGTAGCAAGTGGAGTGCGTACTTTTGGTCACCAATTACAACTGTGTGTCCTGCGTTATTGCCGCCTTGATAGCGGACTACATAATCAACTCGGTCACCTAAAAGGTCAGTTGCTTTTCCCTTGCCCTCATCGCCCCACTGCGCACCGAGTAAAACAACAGCTGGCATCTTCTTCTCCCATTATTAATAACTTTAAAGGTGAGCTACTTTGCTTGAAACCTTTTTAGTTGTAATTTCCTTACGGGATTACGGCCAATTCCACCACATTTGGGGCGGTTTTAGAAATCACCGCCCCAATGTGTGCTTCAAATTGAGCCTTAATAAGCGCCAAGCAGAAGTAGAGCCTTTTTAAAGAGGGCTGACAGGGCTGTGGTTAATGTGCCAGAGGCAAGTAGCCGCTCCAGCAGGGTAATTAAGGTTATTAAAGTTGCGGTTAACATAAAGCTCCATTTCTTTTTTTAAAGTGCATGGGCTCTATCAGATCTAACTAGCCTATCTAAGGACTGATTCTAAATTGTTTTAATCTCCTTCTAGTGGGGAAAACTTATCGCTGATAACCTCATCCTTACTATGAGTAGTGAATCTTTTGAAAACTTATCTTATGAAGATCGCACTTTTGCACCTTCAAAAAGTTTAGTTGATAATGCAAATGCAAAAGGTGATCTTTACAAAGAGGCAGATACAGATCGATTAGCTTTTTGGGAAAAACAAGCAAATAGATTGCATTGGAATCAAAAATGGAATCAAGTTGTTGATTGGCAACTACCTTTTGCTAAATGGTTTATTGGTGGGCAATTAAATGCAAGCTATAACTGCCTGGATCGACATGTAATTGAAGGCAGGGGGGACCGAGTTGCTTTCTACTTTGAAGGAGAACCTGGAGATACTCAAACAATTACCTACGCAGAGTTATTATCAAAGGTTTGTAAAGCAGCCAATGCTTTAAAGGAGCTTGGGATTAAACAGGGAGATCGAGTTGCGATCTATATGCCAATGATTCCAGAGGCTGCGATTGCAATGCTTGCTTGTGCAAGATTGGGAGCAATGCACTCTGTAGTTTTTGGTGGATTTTCCGCTGACTCATTGTTATCTAGAATTCAAGATGCTGATGCCTCTTTGGTAATTACCGCCGATGGTGGTTTTAGAAAAGGAGCTCCCTTTGCGCTAAAGCCTGCTGTGGATGAAGCGTTAAATGGTAGGACAAATGTTAAGAATGTCTTGGTAGTTAAACGCACTGGGCAAGAGACAAAGTTTAATACTTCAAAAGATATCTGGTGGCATGAGCTTGTTGATAAGCAATCGGATAAGCATCAGTGTGAGTTCTTTGATTCAGAAAATGGTTTGTTTATTCTCTATACTTCAGGAACTACTGCAAAGCCAAAGGGTATTTATCACACTACTGGTGGTTACTTAACCCAAGCAGCATTTACCCACCATGCAGTCTTTGATTTAAAACCTGAGAAAGATATCTACTGGTGCACCGCAGATATTGGTTGGATTACCGGCCACTCATATGTGGTTTATGGACCGTTGATAAATGGTGCAACACAGGTGATGTATGAAGGAACCCCTGATATCCCAAGTAAGGGGCGGTTATTTGAGTTAATTGAAAAATATAAAGTGAGCATTTTATATACCGCACCTACCTTGATTAGAACCTGGATGAAGTGGGGGGATGAGTATCCAAACAAATCTAATCTTTCATCCCTTCGCCTACTTGGATCAGTTGGTGAACCAATTAATCCAGAGGCCTGGATGTGGTATCGAGAGGTGATTGGTAAAAACAATTGTCCAATTGTTGATACCTGGTGGCAGACAGAGACTGGCGCAATCATGATCTCACCATTACCTGGAGTTACTGCAACAAAGCCAGGCAGTGCGATGAAACCACTACCTGGAATATCTGCTGAGGTTGTTGATGATGATGGAAAAGCTGTTGGTAATGGCAGGGGAGGTTATCTTGTATTAACAAAGCCTTGGCCATCGATGATGCGTGGTGTTTGGAATGAACCCATTCGTTATAAAGAAACTTACTGGTCACGCTTTGATGGTATTTACTTTGCAGGAGATGGTGCAAAGCTTGATAAAGATGGTGCTATTTGGTTATTGGGCCGAGTAGATGATGTTATGAATGTTTCAGGACACCGCATCTCAACAACTGAGGTTGAATCAGCACTTGTCTCTCATGATGTGATCGCAGAGGCTGCAGTAGTTGGTGCAAATGATGAGATGACTGGGCAGGGCATTGTTGCATTTGTGATTTTAAGAGGCGGAATTGAATCAGCCACAGGAGATGCTTTAGTTAAAGAGCTACGAGATCATGTAGCAAAACAGATTGGTCCAATCGCAAAACCGCGTCAGATCATGGTGGTCGCAGAGCTGCCAAAAACAAGGAGCGGCAAGATTATGAGGCGTTTGCTTCGTGATGTTGCAGAAAATAGGGCGGTTGGGGATTCAACAACGCTTGCAGATCCAAATGTTATGAAATTAATCTCTGAAGGTTTAAATGCTGGAAAGAGTGAGGATTAATTCACTTTTTGTAACAGGTTATCTATCTCTGCTCTTATCTCTTTCATTACTGAAGGTAAATGTGATTCTGTGTTGGTATATATCTTTGAAGGCTTTATATGCTCATCTGCCAAACTCCAAGATGAAACAACCAATAAAGTAGAGACTAGATATAAAACAAAGGCGGCTCTTGCGACAGATAGACCAGCACCCAATAATGAATCTATCAACTTAAATGGTGGGACAAAAAGCACTTTTCGAAACAACGATCCAATTTTGCCAAGCAAAAACTCACCTAATGTTGCACCAAGCAAAATTACAAGTAATGCCAAGCCAACTTTCTGGAGCTCACTCTGCCAAGTTGATAAGTAATTAATTGCAGCTGCTAATCCCAAAACACCACCGGCGATGTAACCAATTGTGCTAAAAATAGATTTAATCAAGCCGTTCTTATAGCCACCATAGAAGGCTATAAACAAAATCAAGATAACAATAAGATCAAAGTAATTCACAGCTTGATCCCAAATGCTTTTTCAACCTGTTCAAATAATTGATCCTTATTTGTGTAAGCACCAATTTTTGTGGCGACATTCTCACCCTCTTCATTAATAAACCAGGTCACTGGTACTCCTGGGCCAAATATTGATTTTGATATTCCATCTAAATCTTCAAGGTGGGACCAGATCATGCCGCTCTTCTTAATGTATGCAATTGCATCTTCTTTTGAACTCTCCTCCACATTCACACCAAGCAGCTGTATTTGGCCAGATTCAAATTCTTTCGTTTTATATAAATCAACAAAGTAAGGCATCTCTTCTTTGCAACCTTCACACCATGATCCCCAAACATTTATCACCATAGGCCCTTTTAATTGATGAAAATTGATTGAAACCTCACCGCCCAAACATGGCATCAGCGTTGATTTATCTGCAGTGTCCAAGAGTTTTATTTGATCACAACCTGGTACAAATCCAGGTGAATTTATTTGAGTGGTTGATGAACAGGATGAAATCAATAAAGTGGTGACGACTAGAATTGAAATTTTCTTCATTTAAAATCTGCCTCAACCTTCACCATTCGCGCAGCCTTTGTTGGGTCCATCTCACCTACTCCAAAGGATGGACAGTATTTGGCAAGTGGGCAAGCACCACATGCTGGCTTTCTTGAGTGGCAAACCCTTCTGCCATGCCAGATTAATCGCTGCGACAAATTTGTCCACTCTCTTTTGGGGATTAAATCTGCCACCTCAAACTCAACTTTTACTGGATCTAGTGATTTAGTCCAACCAAATCTTCGACTTAATCTTCCAAAATGTGTGTCCACAGTTATGCCTGGAATGCCAAAGGCATGGCCTAAAACCACATTTGCGGTCTTTCTGCCAACACCAGGTAAGGTAATTAAATCTTCTAAGTTTCTTGGCACACTTCCATCAAACTCTGTAGTTATCTTGCTACTAAGTGATTTTATGTTTTTAGCCTTTGCTCGATAAAAACCAGTTGACTTAACCAATCTTTGGATATCTTTTATCTCAGCTTCTGCCATTTTTTTTGGATTTGGATACTTTTTGAATAAGGCTGGCGTGGTTTGGTTAACTCGTTTGTCAGTACATTGCGCAGATAGGACAGTTGCAACTAGTAGTTGAAACGGCGTCTTGTAATTTAACTCGCATCTAACATTTGGATAGGTTTTGGTGAGAATTCGATAGATCGCCCTTGCTCGAACTTTCTTTTGAGCCAGACTCTCTCGCATTTGCCCAAGATTACGCTGATTGGAGTTGAAGTACCTATCAGCAGTATCCTTAAGGCTATGCCCGCTAAAAATGAAGAAGAGGTGGTAAGAAGAGCCCCACTTTTTGCTGCAATTGATGATGCTTCAGCAGCTAGTTTGCGTGCTTCGATGATTGGTATAAAGATCTCAAAGGGCCAGGTTTTGTTTAAAGAGGGAGATCCAGGAGATCGCTTATTTGTTGTAGTTGAAGGCAAATTAAAACTTGGCACAACCTCAAATGATGGAAGAGAAAATCTCCTATCAATTTTAGGACCTGGAGATATGTTTGGTGAGTTATCACTCTTTGATCCAGGACCAAGAACAGCAACTGCTACCGCAGTGGTTGACTCTAAGTTGCTGGCCCTTGCAAATGATCAGGTAATTGGTTGGGTGACAGAGCACCCATCAGTCTCACTTCAACTATTAAAGCGTTTATCCCAACGTCTTAGAAGAGCCAATGATGTTTTATCTGATTTAGTCTTTGCTGATGTGCCAGGTCGAGTAGCAAAAGCGATAATTGAGTTAGGTGAGCGGTTTGGAACTAAAAAAGATGATGGTCTGCATGTAAACCATGAGCTAACTCAGGAAGAGCTTGCACAATTAGTTGGCGCATCCCGTGAAACTGTTAACAAAGCCTTAGCTGATTTTGCATCCCGTGGTTGGGTAAAGCTAGAACCTCGTGCTGTAATTGTTTTAGATTATGAAAGATTAGTTAAACGCGGTAAGTAATTACCTCATAAACAAAGCGTTAAGACGCTTAGTAGTAAAGAAAAGTCCCACAACAATCATCACTAAAAAGTAAGCAATATGTCCTAGTAAAGAGAAGTTAATAATTCCTAAGGTTAAATTTCTGATCATCTCAATAGCATGCCAAAGCGGAAGTGTCTTGATAACAATTTGAGCCCAATCTGGAAATACAGATAGAGGATAAAAGGAGCCTGAGAATAAAAAGATTGGCAGTAGTGAAATATTAATCAACCCCATCTGTTGGTAGGATTTAAAGTAAGAGGTAATTGCCATTCCAATTGAGGCAAAGCCAAATGCAATCAAAACAGCAGCAGGAATAGCTAATACCCCCCACCAACTTGGAATGAGCCCCATTGGGGTAGCAACTGCCATAAAACCAACTGCGTAGGCAAAGCCACGAAGAAGAGCCGTCAATATCTCACCTAGTGCAACATCTAGTGGACCAAGAGATGTAGCAAGCATTCCATGATAGATCTTTCCTTCATGAAGTTTGAAATAAACATTCCAGGTTGAATCATAAATAGCACCATTCATCGCACTAGTTGCAAGAAGGCCTGGGGCAATAAACATTGCGTAACTCACAACCTGACCATTTGAAACTTGGATATCACCAATCAGTGTGCCAACTCCATAACCAAATGAGAATAAATACAAAAGTGGCTCTAAAAATCCAGATACCACTGGAAACCAATTTGAGGATTTAAGTGCAACCAACGATCGCTCTAAAATTACATGTGATCGTCCTGCGTAATGTTTGGCCCCCATTCGGTTTGCCTGCCGCTCTGCAATTGCAACTGCTGCTGAGATCAACATTATTTTGCCAATCTCTTTGTGTAGTTACTAAATGCGAAGTAGAGACCAACAACAAGGAGAGCAAACATATAGATAAGATGAAAAATTAATGTAGTAGTTGATATTTGATGTCCATAGGTTAAAAACCTACCAAGATCTGTTGCGTGCCAAAGTGGTGAGATCCAGCCTATCCATTGCAAAAATGTTGGCATTAGTTCAAGTGGAAAAAATGTTCCAGAGAACAAAAACATTGGCATCACAATAAAGCGGCCAGTAATCAACATAAATACATCTTCATTTTTTGCCCTAGCAGCAAGTGCCATAATCAATGCACCAAAACTTGCCCCAGCAAATATCGCAGCAGGAATTGCTAGCCATGCTGTTGGTGAATCAAGAGCGCCAAAAAAGTAGAGTGCGATCCAATAAATAACCACGGTAAAGGTTGTTCTAAGGAGGGCTGCTACAAATACCCCGCCTGCAATATCGGTGCCAGTAAGTGATGTCGAATTCATTGCGAAGAAGTTTTTAACCCATTTAAACCCTTCAAAGGTCGGGAAAATTACCTCATCTAGCATTCCTTGAATTGCTGCTGTTGCTAACAATGCCGGAGCTAAAAAGGTTAAATACTCAACCCCGCCTAAGCCATCCTTGCTATCAATTAATGAACCGACACCTATACCGATGGATAGTAGATACAAAATTGGGTTGGCAATAGCTACGAAAATTATTATTCGAGTCCACTTGATCATGTTTAATACACGAGCTTCAACCACATACCTAAACCCTGTAAGTGAAACTTTTCTTATTGCTGTTTGTGATCTCATTATTCTATTAAGGATCTTCCGGTAAGGCGCAGGAATACATCCTCAAGTGAACTTCTTCTAACCAGTGATGTATTTGGATGAATATTTGCTGCCACAATTTTGGCAAGTAAATCCTCACCAGATTCGGTGTATAGCAACAATCTATCTGGTAGCTCTTCAAGACGTTCTGCAAAAGACTGTAGTTTTTCGACCATCTGTGAGTTTCTATCTGAACCAAATCTGACTTCAAGCACCTCTTTAGTTGAATACTTTTTAATCAACTCAGCAGGGCTGCCTTCAGCCATAATCTCACCCTTATCCATCACCATTAATCGATCACATAACTGCTCAGCTTCATCCATATGGTGAGTGGTTATAAGTAGAGTGACGCCTTTTTCCTTTAATCTAAATAATCTATCCCATAAAATATG
>Ga0315909_10009293_pt1 | contig 10645 bp, 12 predicted proteins | sample LakEriMetagenome_11_FD_203527 | JGI IMG/M metagenome (GOLD analysis project Ga0315909, IMG submission 203527) | Freshwater fungal communities from buoy surface, Lake Erie, Ohio, United States - Buoy 2 MA125 | ecosystem: Environmental > Aquatic > Freshwater > Lake | place: USA: Lake Erie, Ohio...
GACGTCCTACTAGAAAATCCAAGTTCTCTACGAGAGTATTACCTCGAAGGGATTGTTTACGTCTCTGAGGGGTACACAGCATGACTAACGTAACCATCAGCGAAACCGCCAACACGGTTGTCGTCGTCGATGAAAACACGCTCGTCGTACAGACCACCGGGCTAGGCCCCCAAGGCCCCGGCGGTGTCCTCGGCCTGTACGGCAACTTCATCGACACCACCGACCAACCAATAATTTCCGGCAGCGCAGCCCAAGTCGTTGCGATTGGCACAACGCTGGAGCAGCGTGGCGTCACAATCACCTCCGGCAGCCGCATCACATTTGAACTTGCCGGCACCTACTCAATTCTCGGTGCGCTCCAAATCACCAATTTCGGTAACACCACAACAGAAGTAGATGTTTTTCTCCGCAAAAACGGAACCGACATCACTAACACCAACACCCGCATCGACCTGGAGCAACGCAAGTCAGTAGGCGTCCCCTACCACGATCACGTTTCACTTGAGTATCAAATAACTGTCGCAGCCAATGATTACATAGAGCTGTGGTGGGCTTCGCAAAGCACCGATGTCCGGCTGGAGGCGCTAGCCGCCACCGCAGTACACCCACAGGCACCGAGCGTGCTTGTCAACGTGGCGCAGGTCATGTATTCCCAGGCGGGAGTACCAATCGGTGGTGCAGCCGGCGACATCCTCGTCAAATCCTCGGCCACCAACTACGACACTGCATGGACCGACGCCCCGACGGTAGACAAGCTCGGCCTTGACGTAGCTGCCGCCGAAACCATCTCTACCGGCCAGATCGCTTGGGACGCTGCAAATGCCACCCCAGTTGTCCGGCACCGTCCGAATGTCATCGGCAGGCTTGGGCAGGATCAGCACTGCCTGTGCAAGAACACATCGGGCGTGTCGCTCATTAAAGGCAGGGTGGTGATGTTCGCTGGCGCCGACTCAGTGTCGGGTCGCATTGAGATTACCCCACTGGTGGCGGACGGTAGTTTGCCTGGTTATGTCTATTTCGGCGTGACGGCAGAAGCAATTGCCGCTGGCGATTTTGGTATGGTCTGCACCTTCGGTTTTATCGAAGGCATTGACACTTCCATCTACCCGGAAGATTCAATCCTGTGGGCCTGCACGGTGAATCCTGGCGCAATGGTGTTGGAAGCGGATTTGCAACCCGCTCCTGCGTTGCACATTCCAACGGCAGTGGTGGTAAAGAGTGATGCAACGACGGGCGTCATTTTTGTCCGGGCAAGCACTGGCGCAGAACTGCGGCTACTTCACGATGTTTACGTTGATTACGTTGCAGACGGCGACGTTCTCACTTGGATAGACGCTCTTAATAGATGGGAGGGCAGGGCACCCGCAAATAACGCCCCACGCAGCATCACCATCGCGGGCCCCCAAATTGGAGACAGCTTCACGCTGTTCCGCACCACCCGCGAAACCACGATTACCAGCGCGGTTGCGTTGGTATCCGGTGGATCGGTCACCTATGAGCTGCGTTACGCCGCAGATCGCAGCACGGCAGGCACGCTCGCAACAGTGAGCGACGCCGTAACCAACACCACGACAGGCGATTCCGCGACTGTACAGAACCAACCGATTGCCGCCAGTCGCTATGTCTGGGTAGAAATTACGGGCGTAACTGGCACGGTTGACGAGTTCAACTTGTCGGTTGCGTTCTGATCTAGACTGGTACCACACGAAAGCCCCGTAAAGGTTCATGGCAACCTTCAATAAGTTCAACTCCTTTGTGGAGGCGCTGGCCGAGAAGGTCCACAACCTCGGCAGCGACACGCTGACGGTGGCGCTCAGCAACACGCTGCCGGTGAACACCAACACGCAGCTGAGCAACATCACGCAGATCAGCTACACCAACATTCAGAACGGCACCACCACCGGCCGCAACTTGGCTGGCGTGACCTCGGCCCAAACCACCGGCACCTACAAGCTGGACGCCAACGATCTGGTGCTTACCGCCACCGGCACGGTGCCCACGTTCCGCTATGTGGTGTTGTACAACGACACCGCCACTAACGATGAGCTGATCGGCTGGTACGACTACGGCGCGACCGTGGACCTGCTGAACGGCGAAACCTTCACGATCACCTGGGATGCTGCAGGCATTCTGACTCTGGCCTGATAACTGACACGGAGGCAGGACCATGGCTGTAGCCCATAGTGCTGCCTCGGAGTCCCATACAGGGGCAACAGGTTCAAGCAACCAAGCGGCGTTTTCGTGGACGCATACACAGACGGGTACACCTCAGGGTGTGGTCGTTTTTGTGTCCACTTTTGTCAGCAACGCTGACTTAATTACCAGCGTCACCTATGGCGGCGTGGCACTCACGCGGCTTGCTGGTGGTGCCGCACTGGACAACGCGGGTGAGACGGGCCGCATTGATGCGTTCTTTCTAGGCGCAGGTCTTGGCACCGGCAACCAGACAATCACGGTCAACCGGACCAACAACGCCACCGTCATGTATGCGGCGGCAGCCACCGTCACCGCTGGCGCCAATACCGCAGTCCCCGAGGCAACCATCGTCCTACTGCAGGGCGATGGCACGCTGACGGTCCAGAGCGTTGATGACACATCACCCGGTCAAAACAGTCTCCGCTATGCCGGCACCTACTCCGGTCTAAACACACCACCAACAGCCGGTACGGGCAGCACGCTGCTCAACTCAATCGACATCGGCAACTACGGCGCGGCGTTAGTGCGTGAGACCACTGCCGGTCAAGGCGCCCGGAACGTCGGCTTCACTGGCGCCACGGACGATCGTGCTGCAGTCCATCTCGCCATCCGCGAGCTGGTGCCACGGACTGAGACGCCCATCGTCGGCACCTTCACGTTTACGGGCAACGACGCCACCTTCACCAAGGCCAGCCCGAAACTGCTGACGGTTGACGCCGGCACATTCACCTTCACTGGCAACATTGCTGACTTTGCCAAGCAGTACAAGATCACCATTGATGCAGGTGATTTTGCTCTAACCGGCAATGACGCCACGCTGGAGCACAACCCAGCGATCACAGCAGAGACTGGCGCGTTCAGTTTCACCGGCAACCCGGCAACATTTACCAAGGCGGCAGCAAAAGCGATTGCTGCTGACGTTGGCACATTTGCGCTGACAGGCGGACAACCCACATTCCGCATAGGACGGAATCTGACCGGCGAGCACGGCGGTTTTGCCCTCGACGGCCAACCTGCCACCTTCCGCCGTACCTGGGTAGCTGCGGCTGACACTGGCGCCTTCAGTCTGACGGGCAATCCGGCCAGCCTGACTGAGATTGGTGCCTATGAGATCGACCCGATCCTTGGCACCTTCACACTCACCGGCCAACCAGCTCAATTAGCAAAAAGCCGGATTCTGTCCGTCGATGCTGGCCAGTACCAGCTAACCGGCAACCCGGCGATCCTTAGGCAGAACTACACCCTGACCGCAGAGGATGGGACGTTCACCTTCACAGGTAACGCAGCGACCTTTGCTGTCAGCCGGGCGATTGCTGCCGATAAGGGCACATTCACCTTTACGGGCAACCCAGCCACTCTCGCCAAACAAGCAGGAAAGCAACTCACTGCCGACACTGGTGCATTTGCCCTAGTCGGTCAGCAGGCCACTCTCCGCGTCAGTAGATCCCTGACCGGACAGACCGGCGTCTTCAGCCTTACCGGCAATAACGCGACATTTACCGAGGCCGGGGACTTCCAACTTGCTGCAGACACCGGAGTTTTCAGCCTGACCGGACTGTCCGCAACTCTTGCCAAGTCCACTGCCGGACGACGCCGTAATGTACTGATCTTCTAGTTACAGCGGCTTTCACTGTAGTATTAGATCGGTAACTCAAGTAAGCAACTCGTGCCCGAAAACCAGACCCCGGAAGTCACTCCTGTGGATGGCACTTCCCAACAGCCTGTGGCTGCCCCTGGTACACAAGATCTGGCCGGTCAAATCGAGGCTCTCCGTTCCAAGAACGCAGAACTGATTGCCGAGCGCCGTAAGGACCGCGAAAACCGCGAAACCCTGCAACAACAGCTTGACGAGTTGCGCGTCGCCCAAGAACAGGCTAAAACCACAAAACTCGCTGAATCCGGCGAGTACAAAACTTTGTGGGAAGAGGCCCAAAAAACTGTCGCTGAACTCAAGCAACAGTTGACCACCAAGGAATCCGAAGTGGAGCAAATCCGCCAAGGATTTACACAAGAACAGCTCCGAGCTGGCGCCATCGCCCAACTTTCCCAAGCTGGTGCATTAGCGCCCGATCAGCTGTATCGTTTATTGCAGGAGAACCTACGCGCCAAAGAAGGACAGCCTGTGGCTGTTGCCGGCGGCGTGGAAGTTCCGATTAGCGATTACATCGCTAACTTGAAAAATCCGGGTAGCGGTTACGAGCATCATTTTGCTGCAAGTAATCGTTCCGGTATGGGTGTAACGAGCAGTGCCCGTTCCACCGCCGTCCCAGGTCAGGCCAATCCTTGGTCTAAAGAATCCTGGAACGTAACCCAGCAAATGATGATGCTGGTTGATAACCCTGATATGGCCCGCCTTTTGAAATCAGAAGCCGGCGCCTAGCCCCTGTGGGGCACACCCATAAACCTCACTGGAGCTAATCCGTGTCTTTCAACGGCAACTTTTCTGGAGGGACATTTCTCTCCAACCTCGTTACTCGTCCCGAGTTCCTTCAGTACACCGCTGAAGGCATCTTCGAGCAGTCGAAGTGGATCCAGTCCGGCATTGTGCAGCGCAACGCTGCCCTTGATGCCCGCGCTGGCGGTACCCGTGTCCGGGTGCCTTTCTTCGACCCCATCGCCCCGACTGAATCCCAGATTCTGAGCAACTCCACCTGGGGTGGTGGCGGCGGCTATCTCGTTCCCTCGAACGTGACTGCCGACGAGCAGATCATGACGATCCTGCACCGTGGCTTCGCCTACGCCGCAGACGACCTGAGCAAGCTCGGTTCTGGCGCTGACCCCCTGAGCCATGTCCGCAACCAACTGACGGCTGCGATCAACAAACTGAAGACCGCCACCCTGGCTGCCCAACTCCTGGGTCTGTTCGGTGGTATCTCCGGCGCTGGTGTCCTTGGCCCCAACCAACTGGACAAGTCCTTCGCGGGTGCCCCCGGCTCCATGACGGAAGCCAACTTCCTGAACGTCGCCAACGTCGTTGGCACCAAGGTGAAGCTGGGTGAGCGTGGCGACGAGCTCGATTCGATTGCTATGCACTCGAACGTGGCTTACTACCTGCAACAGATCGGGATGCTGACCTTCAGCACCTCTGCTCTGTCCACTGGTGGTGCCGTGGTTTGGGGCGGCGGCGGTGTGGGCGTGACCCAAACCGAGTCGGCCTACTTCGCTGGCCTCCGTGTTGTGATCGACGACCAGCTCGTCGCTCTGACCGGCGGTACTGCCACCCACGCCAAGAAGTACCCTGTGTACCTCTTCAAGACGGGTGTGGTTTCCGAGGGCATCCAACAGGATCTGCGTCTCGCTGCCGACCGCAACATCCTGTCCATGCAGGATGTGCTGGCTGTGGATTACCACTACGGTTACCACGTCACCGGCACCAAGTGGGCTGCCGCTACCGACAACCCCCTCAACACCACCGCTTCCGACCAACTGGGTAACACCAGCAGCTGGAGCCTGGTGTACTCGACCACCAAGCAGATCCCCGTGGCTCGCCTGCTGGTCAACACCCCGTTCGATACCACCGCCTACGCCTGATAAGCGGTCTATCCAACAAAATTGGGGCCCTCCGGGGCCCCTTTTTTATGGTCGTTCAGTCAACACCAAGCCGAATCTTCTCCTGCGCCTCAAACACCACAGGAGTGTTCATCACACTCTTGTACGACTGGAGGATGAGCTGGTTGATGACGTCGTAGCTGACCTGCAATTTTTCACCGATTTCGGTGATGTTGAGGCCATCTTCTTCCCGAAGACGACGGATTTCCAGCGCCACGGGCTCCAACTGGCGCACTTCAGGGCCGGGCTCAAAACCGGCTTTAGTCTTCTCTACGCTGACAGCAGAGTCAACGGGTTTCCGGGCAGGCATGAAAGTAGTCCGCTTCTACATATCACAGGATAACCGTCACTGGCACGAGGACTTGCCCCACGCCCGCTACGAGGACCGTCTTGCTGAACTGGAGATGACTGGTGCCAACGTCTACATGGTGAAGGAGTTACCCCAGTTCCGCAAAGTGCCCAAACCTCCGCGACGTAACGGCCCGGCTGCTCATCTGTTCGGGTGACCTACACTGGACGTAACATCTAAATGCTGTAAGTAGCGACGAGGATTAACCCGCATGGCCCCTATCCTCGTCGCCACTCTTGCTGGAGCCAGCTCCAACTCGTACATCACGGTTGCTGACGCCACCACGTATTTCGACAACCGGCTCGACGCAAGCGACTGGACCGCTGCAACTGCTGACAACAAGGCCGCTGCACTGATTACGGCGACGAGCTGGCTCGACACGGTGGAGTTCTACGGCGACCGTTCCGCCACCACCCAGGCCCTGAAATGGCCCCGCACAGACGTCACCTGCGACGGTGTAGAAGCGACCGCCTCCTTCATTCCCCGAGAGATCAAGGACGCCACCTGTGAGGCCGCCTTGGCTCTCCTCCGCAACCCCACGATGTTGCGTGGCATCGTCACTGCCCCGGGCAGCTACGACGAGGTGGAACTGGGTGAACTGCGCGTGAAGTATCGCGGCCAAGGCGAGGTCGAATCTCTCCAGAGCATCACGGACGCCCTGCCCTGGCTCCGCAGTTTCCTGAAGTGCTGGGCCAAGGGCGTCACCGGGCCCTCCCCCATCCGCCTGTATAGAAGCTGATGAGCCAAGTCGATACCGTTTTTAACGCATTGCCGGGCCCGCTTTTACAGCAATGGGGCCAGGACGTCACGTACATCAAATTCAGCGCCACCGACACCTACGTCCCATCCCGTGGCGAAGTCCTAAACACCAGCACCAGAACCACCGTCCGCGTCCTGGTAACCCAACTCAGACCAGAAGAATTTGACAGCACTTACCAAACAACCGACGTCAAGATGCTCGTAGGCAATAGCGAGCTTGGAACATACACCCCCAGTATCCGCGACCAAATCGAATACACAGACAACGGCACCTTGCGCACAGGCCGCATCATCAACGTCAAGACCTACAAAGGCGAGCGCCCCATCATGCACACTCTCATCGTGAGGCCGCAGTAATGAATAAGCCGCTGAGTCAACTCAACCGCGACATACGACGCAAAACACAGAGCGCCGCCAGACATGCTGCCGCCGAAATAATGAACGGCCTTGCCGAGGCCGGTCCCCTGTGGAGCGGAGAATTTGCGAATAGTTGGGTAGCTAATGCTCCAGGTGTAGGCCCCGGCCCCAACGGTACGTATCCCTATTCAGTCCGCGATACCGCAAAACTCCCCGACACCATTGCCGCTGTAAACAGAAACCCCAAACTGGTCGTCGTTAACACGACCGATTACGCTACGCAGGCAATGGATCTGGAGGAGGGTTACTTTATAAACCCTGGGACAGAACCAAAAGGTCCGGTTGTGCTCGAAGGTCGCAGAAAAGGGAAGATGCGTACAGACATCGTTCCCAGCTCAGATGTGTCTACATCGCGTGCCACGGCTGTACGAGACTGGTTTTTGACGTATGTAAACGGAGGCGGCATGGCCAAGAGTCTTGGCACAGGCGTCCGCATTGCCTTTGCAAAAGAAAACTGATGAACTACCAAGCCATCCGTGCTGTACTTGAGGCCCCGTTGCTGACGGCGTACAACGGACTTACACCGCCGGTTCCGGTGTATTTCGACAACGTGATGAACGATGGGTCGGACAGTGCCAAAGAGTTCGTCGATGTGAACATCCAATTTGGCCTAACAACAGAAACAGCACTCACCGGAAACCCGAATTACGTCCGAGGTGTAATCGTCATTCGCACGTACACGCCAAAGGGCAAAGGCCCTGCCCGCAACCAAACCCTAGTCAACGTCGCCGCTACTGTTTTACAGGACATAAACAACCAAGCTAAATCTGCGTCGGGCATCTATCTCCGCACTGGTTCTATCGACGGCCCCGCATTTAGCCCCGATTACGGTGGCACAACACCAGACCAACAATCTCGTCGGGCGTTTACACCGTTCTTTATTTCACGCATTTCCGCAGGATTCCAGGCCCAGGTAATTTCCTAGTACTGGGTCACTGCAACAGCTAACCTGTATTAAGCCGGGCAGTGCCCGCACCGTCAACTTCCCCTGGTACTATCCATGGCCACCGTTCTCTCGGGCACTTCCGGCGCCCTGTATTACTCCCCTGCCGGAACTTCTGTCACCACTCTGGCTGCTAGTGCATTTCCTGCAACTGGCTCCAACATCACCGTCGGTTCTTATCTCGGCTTCAAGGTCAATGACCCTGTGACCCTGGCTTACCCGGTCGGCGCCACCGTCACCAACGCTATTCCCGCTGGCCCTTATTTCGTCAAGACCTACGTTGCCTCCACGGGCATCATGACCCTCAGCTCGACTGCTGGTGGTTCTGCCGTGACCGCAACCGCACTTCCTACTGGTTTTGGCGCTCTGTTTGCCAGCATCACCTACACCGCCCCCGTGGTTGTCGGGTCCGTTCGTGAGTGGAGCTTCGAAATCACTCGCAGCGAGATCGACGTTACAACCATCGGTCAGGAAGTCGGTCAGTACACGGCTTTCCGTGCTTACATCCCCGGTTTCGCGGACGGTTCTGGTTCTGCCACGGTGTACACCACCGACGATGACACCAGCCTGGCCAGCCGGATGATCGAGGACGTGATCCAACGTCAGCAAAGCGGCGCCACGATGAAGCTGTACATCGACCGCGTTGTTGCCAGCGGCACCGTCAACGAAACTGCCAGCCGTTCGATCACCGTCCCCGTGATCCTGACGTCTGCCAGCCTGACGGTGAACCCCGACGACGGCCAGAGCGTGGAAATCGCGTTCCGTCCTAGCGATGCTCCGACCTTCGACCTCAGCAAGTCCTGATAGTCTGGTCCGTCCCCTAAAACCAAATGGCCCCGGTTATGCCGGGGCTTTTTTCTTGCTACTGCGTTACACTAAACACGTCTTCTCTAGAAGTTTCCATGCCTGCCGCACTAAGCGCAATCGACCGCCTGCGCAAGGCCGCCAACCTGGAGCCCGCGAAAAAGGTCGTCGAACTGAGCGATGGCAGCAAGTTCGAGATGTGGGTGAGCCCCCTGACCATGGCCGAGCGCGAACGCGCCCAAAAACAGGCCAAGTCCGACGACGCCGGAGCTTTCGCTCTCCAGTTGCTGCTGACCAAAGCCTGCGATGAGACTGGCGCCCGGATGTTCAAGGCCGCCGAAATCGACGTGCTGAAGAACGAGGTCAAGGACAAGGACCTCCAGTCCCTGATGCTGGCGATCCTGACCGATGATTCGGAGGAGCTAGACAACAAAAGCACTTGAGGTCGAACTCAAGAAGGACACGTACCTGTACATCCAGTTTTTCGTAGCCGAGAAGCTGGGACTGACGTTGTCCGAGTTACGCAGCCGAATGACCGACATGGAGCTGATCGGCTGGCACACGTACTTCAAACTCCAGGCCGACGCCGAGAAGGAAGCGTACGACAAAGCCAAACGCCGCCGCTAACCCGGCGGCTTTTTTGTTGGGTAGACTGCTAACACGACTTGGTAGCGTCCGTGGCTAACTACTCGGCAAAAATAGACGTAATACTGTCGGGCCTGCGCGAGCTGTCGATACTGGAAGATCGCCTCGAAAAAATCGGCGGCATCATCAACACACTTAATAAAACACCTGTCGCATTAAACGTAGGCGGCAACAGTGCAAGTAGTTTAGCTAAAGGTCTAGAACGAGATCTATCAGGAAAGTTAAGTAAAGCGGTCAATGACTATGTACGTGAATGGGTAAATGGAGATAAAATTATAGGAAAATCTATAAATGCCGTCTCACAACAGGTTGACGCATTCCAGGAATTATTGCGGGAAACCGCAATGGTGCAACAAGATAAAAATCAACAAAACGCGGTAAAAAACCTAGCCACGGCATGGGCTGACAGTACTAAAGCAGCAGCGCAGTACCAGAAAACATTAAACGATATACAACGTGCGGCATTGGGCCTTCAGCCGCAATCTGTCCGTGATTTTGAAGTAGCTAGAAGAGAAACATTTGTTCAAAACGAGCGTAGACGCCAAGCAGGTGAAGCCGGAGCTGCTCAAGACGCTAAAAATGCAAACGCTACTTTCCTGAATAACGTAGCTAACTGGACCGACTTTTTTGCTACAGCAGCAAAAGCAGCCGTAGATGTAAAAGCTAATGCACTAAACACCAGAGCCAGTTGGAACGACTTTTTCAGTACAGCGGCACAGTACGCTGTAAATGTAAAAGCTAACGCACTAAACACCAGAGCCAACTGGACTAATTTCTTTGATACAGCAGCACAATATGCTGTAAATGTAAAAGCTAACGCACTAAATACCCAGAAAAGCTGGAGTGACTTTTTTGCTACAGCAGCACAATATGCTGTAAATGTAAAAGCTAACGCACTAAATACCCAGAAAAGCTGGAGTGACTTTTTTGCTACAGCAGCACAATATGCTGTAAATGTAAAAGCTAACGCACTAAATACCCAG
>Ga0315909_10009294_pt1 | contig 10644 bp, 5 predicted proteins | sample LakEriMetagenome_11_FD_203527 | JGI IMG/M metagenome (GOLD analysis project Ga0315909, IMG submission 203527) | Freshwater fungal communities from buoy surface, Lake Erie, Ohio, United States - Buoy 2 MA125 | ecosystem: Environmental > Aquatic > Freshwater > Lake | place: USA: Lake Erie, Ohio...
GACCGATGCGGCGGTGTATTTCGGTTGGTATGAGTGGAATGTGTGCGGACCATTCGTGAAGCCGGGTTTTCAGATGAAACGTGGCGCGGTGGCCGTGCATTTGCACAGTTTCAGCGCTGCCACGGTGCGGAGTGAATCGGCAAACTGGTGCGGGCCGCTGCTCGCGCGTGGGGCGGCGGTGACTCTGGGTAATGTCTACGAGCCGTACCTGGGCATGACACATCATTTCGATTTGTTGCAGAAACGTTTGCTCGAGGGCTTCAGTTGGATCGAGGCGGCGTATGCGTCCATCCCCGTCGTTTCCTGGCAGGGAGTGGTGCTGGGGGATCCGCTCTACCGGCCCTTCGCTCATCTCGGCGGCAGCGGGGAAAAGCTGCCGGAGGATCGTTCGTATCGTGCCCTGCGCGTGGCAAAACTCCTGCATGCCGAGCAAGATAGCAAGTTTCTCAGCGAGATCGAACGCATCGGTCGTGAAAAAAGCAACCCAGTTCTGTTAGAAGCGCTGGGCTTGATCCACGCGCAACGAAAACAAGAGGCGCAGGCGCTGCGGTTTTTCCTGGAGGCCAAGCCGTTTTATCAGAATGAAGCGGATCGTTTGCGCTGCGATCTGCATGTGATCGGGCTGGACCGCGATGCCGGGCGCACGGCGATGGCGGTGAAAAATCTGCGCCAGGCGCAGCTTCTGTATGCGGATCTGCCGGAGGCGGAGGCGCTGCGTTCGTGGCTGGCGATTCTCGATCCTCCTCCGCCCCCGCCCGTCCAGCCACAGCAAAAGTGACATGGGGAGATTCGGCTATTGTGCTCGAGGACGGGATGAGTATTCTCGCGGCGTATGCATTTGGGAATTGATAGTTCGACGCAGTCGTTGAGTGGTGTGGTGCTGGATGTCGCTACGGGATCCATCGTGGCGGAGATGTCGGTGAATTTCGGCGCGGATCTCCCGGAATACGGCTCGCCTAACGGATTTATCCCCGGTGGTGCCGATGGCGAGGTACATGCGGACCCGCGCCTGTGGCTGGCCGCGCTGGACCGGATGTTGGCCGGGCTGGGGGATTTGGTTGATCTCTCGCGCATTCGCTCGATCAGCGGCAGTGGGCAACAGCACGGTTCGGTCTATGTAGATGGAACATTTTCTGAGCGCTTGCAGACGCTGGATCCGCAGGCGGATCTTGTCTCGCAGTTGGCGGTCGCCCTCAGCCGCCTTTCCTCGCCCATTTGGATGGATACCTCGACCGGCTCGCAGTGCCGGGAAATCGCTGCGGCGATGGGGGGCGATGCGGAAGTGGGCAAACGCAGCGGCTCCAGTGCGATCGAGCGTTTTACCGGTCCGCAGATTCGCAAATTCTGGCAGCAGGATCCGGGTGGCTATGAGAGCACGTCGCGTGTTCATCTGGTGAGTTCGTTTCTGTGCTCGGTGCTCGCGGGGCGGCATGCGCCGATCGATTTTGGCGATGGCGCGGGGATGAACTTGATGAACCTGGCCGCACGGCAGTGGGATCACGCCTTGCTGGATGCCACGGCACCCCAGTTGATGGTGAAGCTGCCAGAGCTGGCGGCAGCGGGCAGCCCGGTGGGGGCGATCGCGGAGTATTTTGTGGTGAAGTATGGTTTTTCCCCGGAGTGTCAGGTGGGTGTTTTTACGGGGGACAATCCCGCCTCGCTGGTCGGCATGGGTGCGACCACTCCCGGGCAGGTGGTGATTTCGTTAGGCACCAGCGATACGTTTTTTGCCGGCATGGATGCGGCACACACGGATCCGCGCGGTTTCGGGCATGTCTTTGGCAATCCGGGCGGTGGTTACATGTGCCTGGTCTGTTTTCGCAATGGCTCACTCGCACGCGAGGCGCTGCGGGATCAGTATGGCCTGGACTGGTCGGCCTTCGATCGATCATCGCTTGCGCTCACGGAAGCGGGCAATCAGGGCAACCGCATGCTGCCGTTTTTCGGTCCGGAAATCACGCCGCGCCTGGACATCCAGCAGCCGCTGCGCCGTGGCAGCGAGGCATTCGAGCGGGGCGAGGATGCGCTGCTGCAGGTGCGTGCGCTGCTGGAGGGACAGTTTCTGAACATGAAGCACCATACCGACTGGATCGGCATCAAGGTGGATCGTATTTTACTGACGGGAGGAGCCTCTCGCAATGACGGCATCGCGCAGGTTGTCGCGGATGTGTTCGGGGCTCCGGTTGAGCGACTGGCCATTGCAAACTCGGCCGCTCTTGGTGCCGCGATCCTGGCGGCGGTGACGGATGGGCATGCGATGGAGCCCTTGCAGTCCATGTTCTGCCAACCCGCCGCCGATTCCCGCATGGAACCGACACCGGGCGTGAACTACGACGCGGCGCTGGCGGATTATGTTTCGCTGTTAGAAGAATACCGCAGCAAGGGATGCTGAGATTTTTCTGAGTCGCGATCAGGTAAGATAGGGCTGGGCGAGCGCGGTGTAGTCCTTTTCTGCGAGACCGCCTTGGCACAGCTCCGTCATGCGCTGGGAAACGGTTTGCATCGAAGGCAGGGCGAGTCCCATTTGCTGCGCGAGCTCCAGAGCATACACGGAATCCTTGCGCATGTTATCGAGCGAGAAGTGGGTATCAAAGTCCCCCGTGAGCATGCCGGGCAATTTCATTTTGGCGAGAGCTGATGCAGTGCCGTGCTGCGTGATGGCATTCGCGAAGGATTCCTGGCTGATGCCGTGCTTGAGGCACAGTGCCATCGCTTCGGACAGAGCCTGGATTTGGCAGGCGGCGATGAGGTTGGTGGAAAGTTTCACCACGGTGGCGTGCCCCATGTTTCCCATGCGGATCATCGCCGATGCGGTGGGGGCGAGAATGGTTTCTGCCCGTGCGATGTCCTCCTCCGCTCCTGCGAGATAGTACATCAGCTTGCCCTCGGTGGCGGCCACTTTTGAGCCGGTGAAAGGGGCATCGACGAAGCGGCAACCGATCGCGGCGCATTGCTCGGCGAGCCATAGCGTGGTGGGCAGATCGATCGTCGAGTGATTCATCAGAAAATGCTCTGTCGTGAGCACGGGGCGGATTTGCTCAAACACCGAGAGCAGGGCCTTTGCGTCTTTCAGATAGAAACTCAGTATGTCCGAGCAGCGGGCGGCCTCTGCGGCATCGGCGACGAAGTCAGGCAGCTCCTTGGGCGTGCGGTTCCAGCGAGTAACGGTATTGCCTGCCTGTTGCCAATTGTGTGCACAGCGCGAGCCGATGATTCCCATGCCAAATACAGTGATGTTCATGCGTGCCGCGATGATACATGCTTATTGCCCGTTTTCCAACTGGCTTTTGGTTTTGCGGCGGAATTGTTCGTCGCGCATTTTTTTCAGGTATTCAAAGTAGCGCTGCTGGGCATCGAGATCCGGTTGATTCGATGTCGGCTTTGTCTGTGGACCGTATTTTTTCCATGGTCCGAAAGGCACCTGGGAATCCTCGACAAAACGCCAGTGCACCTGACTGGAATTGGCGATGCCGAGGTAGTCGCGCACGGCGGGGGAAATGTCGATCCCGGCGCCTTTGTTGCTGGTGTTGATGGGACGTTTGTCACCGAACACATACGGCCAGTCATCCACCACAAAGGGACCCACGTCTTCCCACTGGGCGTAGCACGAGCGATTGTTCGAATAAACCTGCAGCCAGCGTCCTTTCAGTGTCGAGTTGCCATCTCCTGTGGCAACGCGATTAAACCACGGCACGACCTTGCTGGCCTCCGGGCGATAGCCACTGCGTTGTTTGTCGTTGTAGGGCAGGGCGATGTAGAAGGGATTGAGCTTGGGGACGAAATTTTTCGGACGGAACTCGCCGGTGCTGTGGGAGGCGATGCGTTTCATGGGGTCCGGATCATCGTAGCCACCATAATTGTCCGCCCAGTTCAGGTCCCAGGAGGAAACGTGGTTCGGCACCGGGTTGTTCTGGCTGGGTTGCTCGCCGATCCAGAATGCGGTCGAGGTGATGTTGAGTTTCCACGGATACAGCGTGCGCTCCGCGGGAGCGGCGGGGCGGGCGGCGGTGCTGGAACCACGCGAGGGCACCACGCGCATGCCGCTGGGAATGACCACGCGTGGGCCGCCCGTGCTGTTCTGCGCTTCCGCGATACCCAGCAATACGGCAATAGCCGTGGCGCCCGCGCGAAGTGCGCGGGAACATGTCCATGGTGCGGGCAATGGGAAGCGCATGGCGATGGAGGGGGCCCTGGCGCGGTGCGCATGGGTCGGGCGCAGGTTGCCACAGCGAACGGAGCGCATCAAGTAGTTTTTCCCTGTCCCGATTTGCAACAATTCTGTTACTGAGTTGTTTGAATTTTTGTTAGAGAGAGAATGTCATGAATGAAAACTGGTTTTGTTTAGCAACCAGATGCTGTTGATTGTGGCGAGAGGCTTTCGGGGTATGGTCTGTCCTTGTTCCCACTATCATGAAAGCAAAAACCACGTTTCTCCTTCTCCCCGCAGCACTGGTTGCTGTGCTCACAGTATCGTCCACCGTGGAAGCTGCTGTGTTATGGAAAGACAGCAGCGCCGAAAATTTGAATCTCGTCACGAGTTGGTGGACGACAGAAACCGGCACCACGGATCCTGCTGCCATCGCCGCGACGGACACCTTGCGTTTTGGCGGAAGTGGTCAGGCGGCGAGCATCAGTGGCATTGCGCTCGGCGGTGATTTGGCTGTGGGTGCGCTGCGTTTGGATAATCTTACCGGGACGCCGAATTACAATGTGGTGATCTCCGCCGGCGGCGTACTCACCTTGAACGCGAATAATGACTACACGAGTGGTCTTGCGCAGGGCATGGTGCTGAACTCGGGGACAGGTGGCTCGCTGACAGTGAATGCGAATGTTTTGCTGGGGAACAATCAGCGATGGGTCACCTCGCGCGCGCTGGCGGTCGGCGGCGACATTGATTTGAATGCCAAGTCTCTGACATTGTGGAATGCGGGCAATGGTTCCACCACCATGACGGGTGTCATTTCGAATGGCTCTCTCGTCCAAGAGTTCGGCGCTGCGACGGGAACGACCATTCTCGGTGGGAATAACACCTACGCGGGTGGAACCACGATCAAAATCGGCATCCTACGAGTGGCCAATCATGATACGGCGCTCGGCAGCGGCGCCGTCGCCTTCACGGCCAATGCGACTCTTGCCACTGCGAATGGCGGCGGCGCTCGCAACATCGCGAATGCCATCACCGTGGCGTCCGGGGCCACGGCTTCGCTCGACGGCGGCTTTGCGAATCTGACTCTATCGGGAGGCATCAGCGGAGCAGGGAGCATCACGGCCGTGGGAGCGGGAACGGTGATCCTGAGTGGTTCTAACAGTTACACGGGATCGACGGGGATCAATCAAGGTGTGCTTCGCATCAATGGCACTACCACACTTGGTGGCACGGCGGCCAGCATCGTCGATTTGGGCAACATTGTGTTTGGTTCGGGAAATGCGAATGGAACCTTGGAATTTGAGACAGCAGCGCAGCTGGGCGTGGCGGATCAGATTCGTTTCCGCAACTCTAGCGGCACCGCAGGAAACGGGGGGAATTTGAAATTCACCGGCAGCACTGATGTGGTGGTGGGCAAGACGATTTTTGGCGATTCCGGCACTGGGATGCGGTTGGAATCTGATTCCACTGCGGGATCCGTCACGTATAACGGGACTTTCCTTCAAACCAACCGGGCGCTCTATCTGGGAGGAACGGGGGCTGGCAACAATGCCCTGTCCATGAGCTACGCGGGTAGTGCGACTCTCACGAAACGCGGCACGGGCAAGTGGATTCTCAACGGGACCAATACCTACACGGGCGGCACCGAATTGATCGGCGGCACCTTGGAGATCGACTCCCTCGCGCGTCTTGGCACGCGCGTGGCACCTCTCGATAACACCGGCTACCTCGCGGTCAAATTGGGCGCCACCTTGCGCTATACGGGCACTGCCACCGAGAGCACCAGTCGGCGGCTTTTCATGGACAATGGCACGGCGACCATCGACATCGTCGATGCCAATGCCTCGTTGGTTTGGGACGATGACAGCAATGTCGCCAAGTCCGGAAATTTCATCAAAGCGGGTCCCGGCGCTCTTTCGTTAGCGGATCCCTTGACAGGTGCCGCACAGACCGTGACTGTAAATGCGGGAACGCTGACTCTGAGCGGTGTCAATACCTACACGGGGGCGACGACGATCAATGCTGGAAAACTTCTGGTCAGTCAGACGGGGCGTCTCGGTGCTGGTGCGATTGTGAATGCCTCACAACTGGAATTCGACTACGGCACTGGCCTGAATGTCATCGCCAGCAATGCCATTTCCGGCGCGGGCAGCATCGTGAAAGCAGGTGCTGGCAGTCTCTCACTGTCGGGGGCTGTCTCCAGCACCGGGCCGATCACGGCGCAGGGCGGCACCTTGCGGTTGCGCAACGAACTGGCGGCTCCCGTGACCATTGCGACAGGCGCGACCGTGGCGACGGGAACGAATGCGGCGATTGGCTATGCGGCCACCGGACTTGTCGGCACGTTGACATTGGCGAGTGGCTCGGCATCGGTCTTCCGCATTGATACCGGCACGAATCACGATCGTTTCTACATCGACCAGGATAATCAATTCACCATCGCCGGGCCGCACGTCATCACTCCGGTGATCGCGGGCACGCCTTTGTTTGATGAGGCGTTTCCGGTGTTTGATTACACCGGTGTGCTGCAGGGAAATGCCGCGGATTTCCAGTTGCCTGCGGGAACACGTTTCGAGTTGGTGCATAATCTGGTGAACACTTCCATCGATCTGGTATACAAAGGCGGTGAACTGCTGTGGACCGGTGGCACGGGTGACTGGGATGTAGATCTCACGTCGAACTGGACGCTGGCGGGCGATAGCACGAAGTTTTTCACGTCGGATCGTGCCTTGTTCAACGACACGGCGAGCACGGGCACTGTGCAACTGGTGGGGACCATCGCTCCCTCGGTGACGACATTTCAGAATGAAACGCTGGCCTATACTCTCAGTGGTTCGCCTCTGAGTGGCATCGGCACCGTGACCAAGTCCGGCGCGGCGACCACTACTTTCCTGATGAACTCGACCTACAGTGGCGGCACTACGGTGAATGGAGGTAAGTTGCGCATTGGCGATGGCGGATTGACGGGAGACATCGGCAGCGGGGCGGTCGCAGTGGCCGCCGGGGCGACGGTGGAATTCCATCGTACGAACGCAGTGGCGGGCGTGGTGGATCTTGATTACAAGACGAATGCGAAACTACGCAATGTCTCCGGCGCGGGTGATGTGATTCTTACGGGTGGTGCGATTTTGTTTAGCTATCCGGGCAGCGGCATCGGCTTTACCGAGTCGAATTCCTGGAGCGGATTTTCCGGCAACTTTCGCGTGAGGGGTGGCTCGGAATTCCGCACCATTCGCAATGGAGCCACGGCGATGGGCACGGGGACGGTCATCCTCGGGGACGGTGGCAGCAGTGGCAGCCTGGCGCAGATCGAGGGCAGTTGGACATGGACGAATCCGGTCTCGCTCGTGGGCGCGGACAATGCGATCATCAATCGCTCTGGGGCGCTGGCGGGCGGCAGAACGCTGAAGTTGCAGGGAGTCATCTCCGGTGCCGGTGGTCTGCGTTTCCGAGATGTTACGCCATCGATGACGGATGTGAACAAAGGCTTTGTCCTCACGGGTGAGAACACGATGAGCGGGACGCTGACGATCGAAGCAGGAGTGCCTGTGAGAATCGGTGGCGTTCCGGGAAATACTGATGTAACCTCACTCAATGCGGATGCCTTTGGTTCGTTAGGAGCCGCTACGGTGCTAAACAATGGCTCGCTGACCTTTTCCCGCACCGATGCCATCACGGTCGCGAATGGAATCAGCGGCACGGGCCAGTTGCGCATCGGCATACCCGCCGCAGCCAATCTCGGCAATACTTCCACGCAGGTAGTCACTTATACTGGACAAGCCACCTATGAAGGAGCGACGACGGTGAACAATGGGAGCTTGCTTCTGGACGGGGGTGCCAGCATCGCCGGCACGACAGTCACTGTGGCAGCGGGAGCGACGCTCGGTGGTTCCGGCACAGTCACCGCGGCGGTCGCAGCGGCGGGCATCATTTCCCCCGGTACCGGTGTCGGTACCTTGACACTCGGAGCCACGACGCTGAGCGGCACGTATGTCTGTGACGTCAGCGGTGCGCAGAGTGATCAAATCATTGCCGGAACCCTCGACCTGACCGGCGCCACCCTGCAAATCAATGGAACTCCCACCGCGAACAGCTACACCATCGCCACCTACACGGGCACCTTGGTGGGCAGCTTCAGCGGGACTTTGCCGCAGGGGTATGCATTGAATACTTCCACAGCGGGTGAGATCCGCTTGGTCAAATCCGGCACCGACTTCAGCAACTGGATGGCGGGCTTTTACCCCGGCGAGACTGATCCGGCGATCATTGGTCTCAATGCCGATCCCGATGGGGATGGCGTGCCGAATGGTGTCGAGTTTGTGCTGAAAAACGGACATCCCGCGCAGGCCAATGGCACGACCATGCCGTCGGTATCACGCGTGGGTGATACACTGTTCTTTAGCTTCGAGCGCGACGACCGCGCCAAGGGGCCGAACTCGGGCATCGTGCTTACAGCGGAAGCCGGAGCCACCCTGCAAAGCTGGCCGAAGTCCTATGCGATCCCCGCCGCCACGCAGGCGCCGGTCACCATCACCCAGGACGGTGATTCCGGGCCGGACACCGTCACGGTAGCGATTCCGCTTGAGGGCGCTACTTCCCAATTCGCCCGTCTCAAGGTCGCGCAAGCGCCGCAAAATTGAACAAACCCTGCCAACATCCCCCTTGCCATGTGGTGGTGATCTGTGCATGGTTTGCCCGCTCATGGCTGTTTCATCCTTCCAATCTCTGCCCGGTTTTCGCGACTTCCTGCCGCGCGATTTTGCGGTGCGTCAGTATCTTCAGGAAACCTGGCGTGCCACGGCGCGGCGGCATGGATTTGTCGAGTATGAAACCCCTTTGCTGGAAGACACGGGATTGTATTTGAAAAAATCCGGCGGTGAGCTGTCCACGCAGTTGTTCCGTTTTTTCGATCAGGGCGGTCGCGATGTCACCCTGCGCCCGGAAGTCACTGCCTCGCTGGCGCGGCTGGCGGCGGATCACCAACGCGATTTCCCCAAGCCGCTCAAGTGGTTCGAGATCGGCCAGTGCTTTCGCTACGAAAAGCCGCAAAAGGGCAGGGGACGCGAGTTTTTCCAGTTCAATGTCGACATTCTCGGCGAAAGTGCGGCGCAGGCCGATGCCGAGCTCTTGGCTGTGGCGATCGATACCATGCGCGCCTTTGGTTTTGAAAAAGAGGACTACCAGGTGCGCGTGTCCGACCGACAGGCCTGGGCGGATTTTGCCGCCAAGCGCGGACTGGATGCTGAGCAGCTCGCGGCGTTTTTGCAGATCGTGGACAAGCTCGAACGCGAGCGGCCGGAAGTTCTGACAGAAAAACTGGCGGCTCTGGGGATTTCGCTCGACGAGGTGAAAGACTTTATCGCAAATCCCGAGAACGCCTCCGCGTCGTATCGAACTTTGTTAGACGATCTCACCGCGCGCGGTCTGGGGGACTTTGTGCGCTGGGATCTTTCGATTGTTCGTGGTCTGGCGTATTACACCGGCTTGGTGTTTGAGGTGTTCGATGCCCGTTCCTCCATGCGCGCCGTGGCGGGTGGCGGTCGTTATGATACGCTGGTGTCCACGATTTCCGATGGAAAAATCGACCTGCCCGCCACGGGCTTTGCGATGGGGGATTACGTCATTCGCAATTTGATCGAGGAAACGCCGCACGCGCTCATGCAGATGGAGGTCTGGCTGCAGCGGAATCAGGCGGGCTGCGATGTCTATGTCGTGGTCGATCAGGAAGAAAAACGCGGCACGGCGCTGCGCTTGGTCACGGATCTGCGCACGGCGGGCGTGTCCGTGGATTTTTCGCTGATGCCGATGAAATTCAACAAGCAATTGCAACGCGCCGAGCAGGCGGGAGCGCGTTTTGCACTGATCGTCGGTGCGGATGAGGCAGAGTTGAAACTGAAAATCCTCGCCAGCCGCAGCGATGTTTTGCTTTCCGCAGAGGGCATCGTGGAGGAAATCATCCAGCGGCTGCACCGCCCCGATGGCCCGCTGCTGGCCTGAACGGAGGCAGGAGAATTCGGCAGGAAAATTTTTCGACAATTCTTGACCTAGGGGAATCCGTCCTCTAGTTTCCGCGCGGAAAATTTTTCACCAAGCGTATGAACATCCACGAATATCAAGCAAAAGAACTCTTTGATCGCTTCCAAGTCCCTAGTCCGAAAGGGCGCGTCGCCTCCACTCCTGCCGAGGCGGAAGCCGCTGCACGGGAATTCGCTGGTTCTCCGCTGGTGATCAAGGCCCAGGTGCATGCCGGTGGTCGTGGCAAGGGCACTTTCAAAAACGGCTTCAAAGGCGGTGTGCATTTGATCGAGTCTCCCGAGCAAGCGGCGGATTTTGCCGGAAAGATGCTCAATGAAACGCTCGTCACCGTGCAAACCGGGGAAGCAGGACGTCTTGTGCGCAAGGTGATGATCGCGGAAGCCGTGGACATCACGCATGAATACTACCTCGCCATCCTCATGGATCGTGCGACCTGCCGCCCTGTCATCGTCGCTTCCACG
>Ga0315909_10009299_pt1 | contig 10642 bp, 13 predicted proteins | sample LakEriMetagenome_11_FD_203527 | JGI IMG/M metagenome (GOLD analysis project Ga0315909, IMG submission 203527) | Freshwater fungal communities from buoy surface, Lake Erie, Ohio, United States - Buoy 2 MA125 | ecosystem: Environmental > Aquatic > Freshwater > Lake | place: USA: Lake Erie, Ohio...
GGATTTGCGATATTACCAACCATTAAAACCAAACCATGACCATATCTACCTTTGGCTTTTTTGGACATTTCAATTAAGTCCGACATATGACCATTCGCAATATCAATCAACGCCAAGAACGGTAATTCGAATTGAACAGTTGGGGAAGATTTTAAAAAGATTCTTTCAAAATCTTCCATTCCGTATGATATAAACTCTGAAGTTGAAGTGTAATCTAAATTTGGAGATTTAATTCTCGGTAGAATTGGTATTATCCCATTCGTCTTGAAAATTTCCTTATTCTCAGGACATATCACCGTATCCATTGGTGCGGTGAATAGTGGTAACATCCCGCCGCTATATCTTGAATTAATCTCACTACGTGAACATATATCACTCTTAGTCGCCGGTTCAATCAAAATATCATCAAAATCAAAAAGTTCCATACAGAATTAGGTTTTAAATCGTTATTGTATGATGAAATATAAGAAATAAATTTCAAATAAAAAAACACCCAAACCAAAGTATTTATAGTATTATGCGACACAAGATTAACGAAGAGGTGGTAATGGAAGCCATTAGAAATGTTCTTTCAGAGGAAACAAAGAAAGTACGCAGAGAAGATTATAATAAGGTCCAATTCAAGTTAGATGAACTTGAAAGTCAAATGAATGAGACCGTCAAAGAACTTCGTAAAGTTCAGGATACCATGCCCGAAGGCTTAAATCTTTTGTGTGGTGGTAGAATGAGGAATATGTCGCAATGTCTCTCAGATGCTCAGAAAAACTTAAAGCAACTAAAAGAAAAAATCAGAGAACATAAGAAGTCAAAGTACCAATCTACCCAAGTAGAAGAAAAGAAAGACAAATAATGAACTTAACTCAATTAATAGAAGAGATTGACCCAACATTAAAAAAGAATGACCCAAGTTACAAGAAACTAATCAAGACGGTTAAATTTCTTGAGGGTCGTGAAAAAGTGTTGTTTCTAACCACATCAAATCGTGGAGGTTGGGCGGTAAAGGAGTTAAATGAAGAACCAAAATCAACAAAGTTAGCCAAAGCCATTCAATCCTACTTAGGTAAAAGTAAATGTACCCTAATTGAGGTACCCGATTTAAAAATCTACGCATGTGAAGGAAACGTATCTCACATGAAGGGAAATGAATGTGGGTTACTGAAAGCGTCACTAAAAGATAAAGATAAGAACCCCACCGGTCATCACAGATGTTGGAGAAGTATCAACAACCCTGATGACGAGTTATGGAAAATCAGTAAGGAACTTTTTGAATCTGATGCTGTTTTATTCTTCGGTTCAATTAGATGGGGTCAAATGAACGCCATTTATCAAAATCTAATTGAAAGATTAACTTGGTTGGAGAATAGACACACTACGTTAGGTGAGTCTAATCTTTTAAAAGATGTTTCATGTGGTATCATTGCTGTAGGTCAAAATTGGAACGGTAAGGACGTTGTAGATATACAAAAACAGGTACTCTCTTTCTTCGGGTTTGATGTAAGAGACGAACTATCATGGAATTGGCAATACACCGACAATGCTAAAGATGAAACCAAAGAAAGTTACAAGAAATCAGGTGAAGATTTTATGGAAACTTTTGAACTAACTTGATTTTTTCTTTTTAGATTTTTTCTTTTCCTCTTTTTGTAACTCGTTTGCTATTTTTTTACCAAAATCGGTAAGGAAGAATCTTTCTTCATTATCCTCACCTTCAATCGAGTCAATAATTCCATCTTTTTGTAATTCATCCAAGAACGAACCTGCGACAATTTCTCTAAGACATTTATCCATTTCATCATCGGTGAACATGGGTTCGTCTTCGGTTAATTCCCCACTTATAAACTTTTGTGTAAGAGCGTCACAAAGGTATGTTCTTGCATATTCTTTATTTTGGATTTCATAATCCTCAAAAAAAAGAGTTTCCTCCAAAACCTCCATTATTTCATTGGCTCTAATTAAAACAAGAGGTTGGTAAATACGATTCATTAGTTTATAGTCTTTCCCATAATATACAAAAAATAAATGACATTTCAAAACAATCCTTTACTATCACACAGTAAAATGATATTTTTTGTATAAATAAAATTATAGATGGTTAAGAAAGATAAGATTTTTATTCAGATTGCGTCCTATAGGGACCCACAGTTGGTGCCAACCATAAAAGATTGTATTGAGAAAGCGAAACATCCTGAAAACTTAGTGTTTTCAATTGCGTGGCAACATTCTTCAGAGGATTCTTGGGACAATATTGATGAATTTAAAAATGACTCACGTTTCAAAATTGTTGACATTAATTACAAAATGTCAAAAGGTGCGTGTTGGGCTAGAAATCTTTTACAGCAACAATATGATTTTGAAGAGTATACATTACAGTTAGATTCACATCACAGATTTATAGAGGATTGGGATGTGGAGTGTATTGATATGATTAAACAGCTACAGGAGAAAGGACATTCGAAACCTTTATTGACATCATATATCTCCTCATTTGACCCCGATAACGACCCGGCCGGTAGAACTCAAGTTCCTTGGAAAATGAATTTTGATAGATTTATTCCCGAAGGTGCAATTTTCTTTTTACCAGCATCGATTGATAATCATAAGGAATTGACAGAACCAATACCTGGAAGATTCTATTCTGCCCATTTTTGTTTTACTCTTGGTCAGTTTGTAACAGAAGTGCCTCATGACCCCAATTACTATTTCCACGGAGAAGAGATTTCAATTGCAGTAAGAGCATATACTTGGGGTTACGATTTGTTTCACCCACATAAAATCATTGCATGGCACGAATATACCCGTAAGGGAAGAACCAAACAGTGGGACGATGATAAGTCATGGCACAATAAAAATTCCGAGTGTCACAAAAGAAATAGAAAACTGTTCGAGATGGATGGTGAAGTAAAAGATATTGATTTTGGAATTTATGACTTCGGTAAGGTGAGAACTCTTCAAGATTATGAACGATATGCAGGAATTTCCTTCAAGAAGAGAGGTGTACAACAATATACTCTTGATTTTAAATTACCACCAAACCCAATGGTCCCAGAAGAAGAGTATGAAAAGTCATTCTTAACTATTTTCAAACACTGTATTGATATTTACCCAAATCAAGTACCTGAAAAAGATTATGAGTTTTGGGTTGTGGCTTTTGAAAATGAGAAAGGTGAAACAATCTATAGACAAGATGCTGACACCAATGAATTAAAAAGAATTCAGGCCGACTTCGGAGATAACTACTATAAAGTATGGAGAATCTTTAATACTGATGGTAAACCTAAAAAATGGGTAGTATGGCCATACTCAACTTCAAAAGGTTGGTGTGAGCGTATTGAAGGACACCTTTCGTAAAACTAAAAATATGAAAATAATATTTTTGGCATTCACCTCCAAAAAATATGATGGTCACGGAATTAAAATTGACCGAGCGGATTTGACTCGTAAAATGTCGTGTTTAGAAACTTGGGTTCCACGAATTGAGGAGTTAGGTCATGAAGTTATATTTTTCGATGGTAACAATGATGTGACACATTTCGATTCTAAAAACAAGATACTTCATACTACATCAGATGACAGTTACGATTATCATTATCTACAAGAACAGGGTCGGGGTTCTTTGATGTTGGAAAGGTTGAAATCGGCAATTAGTTGGGTTTTAGAAAACAGAGAGTTCGATTATATTTTTAGAACTGACGATGGTTCATATGTAAATGCTTACGTCATAAATGAAATGATTAGAGACGTTGAGGGTTGGGATGTTGTTAGAGGTGATGGTGGGGGTGCTGGTATATTTTTATCAAGAAAAACCTGTGAAAAATTAATTAATTTTGAAAATAAAACAAATATCCACATTGAGGATGTTGCTCTTTCATATTTTTTCAGTGTGACTCCAAATCTTAGGGTTAAAAACAGTCGTCTTTTATGTTTTCAATATATTCTGAGTGAAAAATATTTTACAATCCACTATACCAATGGGAAGCGACAATATACTACGGATACAATAATCTCATATTATCACGAAGGTTCCCCAATGGACAGGAAGGTAATTTTAAATTATAACTTAGATTATCTAATACCTCAAAAATGTAATAGTTGGGACAGTAATTGGGATGTTACCCCACTCTATTATTCTTTTGACCGAGACAAATATAATTGGGAGCATTATGGTAAAATCGCAAGGACAAGCTTCCATGTAACATCAAATTGCCCATTTGCAGAAAACTCAATTAAACACCTATTTTTCTACGATGTGAATTTTTCAACTGAAAGAGAAATTAGGATTTTAAATGACTATATCAATTCCGTAAAGCAAGGTGGGATGATTTATTTTTTTCACAAAAATACTGAATTGAATAATGAGATAATGAACTATTTAAAATTAATCGAACACTCAACATTCATTGATTTGGAGGTTGAGTATATTAAAAACCACAACGGAAACTTTTACAAATTACAAAAAATATGAAAGTAGTAATCACTCAATTTTGGACACCTAATTTATCTTATTCTAAATTCACAAAGGCAATAAATGAAAAATATTGTGAGGATAAAGGATACACTTATCACGTTGAGACTGACGCTGAAAAAATAAGAAACAGTATCGGCACAAGAGCATTCACTTGGTATAAACCATTTTTACTTTTAGATGTATTAAAAGAACATAACCCTGATTATGTTTTGTTTTTAGATGCGGACGCAATTGTTGCGGACGATTCGTATAGAATTGAGGACTTTATCATCGAGGGTAAAGATATTGTGGTCACAAAGGATTACGGTCCGAGTTCGATGAATGCTGGTGTGATTCTAATTAAAAATACGGAATGGGTTAAATGGTTTTTACAAAGATGGTATGACATATGTGATGAATTAGAAGGTGGAAAACCGTTACGTAAAGGATTTTATTCAAATGGATTATGGCATGACCAAACATGTTTTTCTTATCTATTAATGAATGAAGATAGTTGTAAAGAAAAAATAACGGTGATTGACAATAAAGTTTTAAATGGTATGTATTTTAAAGATGTTGTACATAAGAACTTTATTTTCCACGCATTTCAATATGGGTTATTACCTAATAGAACAATAGATACCGCATATTACAATTTATTTAACATACCTATTCCACAGTCTGAAGAGTTAATCGATATGGTACAGTATTATAATACCGATAAACATTATGCACATAGGTATTTTCAATTAATTTATAACGAACTTTTTAAACCATTAAGAACTGAATGTAAAATCTTTATGGAGATTGGAATTTATGATTGCGAATCAATTAAATTATGGAGAGATTATTTTATAAATGCCGAAATTGCGTGTGTTGAATATAATCTACCATATAGTTTGGAGAAGTTGGGGGATACTCCGAGAGATAGAATGACTTTTATCGATGCTGACCAATCCAAAGAAGAGGATTTGATTAAACTTAGTGAGCAATATTCAAATGTTGATGTGATTTTAGATGATGGTTCTCATAAAATGAGAGACCAACAAATAACTTTTGCTAAACTGTTTAAGTCATTAAAACCGGGTGGGATATTCATCATTGAGGATTTACATACCAGTTTAGAAGTTAGTAAACCAGATAAGGCGTGGTGTGATTGGGGTGACTCTAAAAAAACAATTACATTAGATATGTTAAAGGAATTTAAGAAAAGTGGTAAAATCTATTCAGATTACATAACGGAAGATGAAATGGCGTACCTAAATAATAATATCGAATCGATTGAAATTTATCAGTCAAGTCCCGATTGGAGCATAACAAGTGTTATTAAAAAAAAAATAAATGATTAATATAGTATACCATTGTTATTTGGTTGGTAATTGGAGACAAATTGTTTCAAGCCAACTTCTAAGATTAAAGAGTTCCGGTTTATACGACGCCTCGGAAAACATTTACGTTACTGTAAATTTATCAGAAGGAACTGAAGATGAATTTAATGAATTAACTAAAGATTACAATAAACTAAAAATAGAATTTTTTACGGACAATAGAGCCGAATATCCGGCAGTAAAAAAAGTTAGGGAATTGGGATTAATAAAAGATTGTAAGATTCTATACTTACACACTAAAGGTGTGAGTAACACATATTCAAAATATGTGTCAAAGGAAATATCCTCCGAAAAAATTGAAAATATTTTAGCTTGGAAGGAATGTTTAGAATACTTTCTAATTGATAGGTGGGAGGAATCGGTAAACAAATTAGATGAGTATGATAATGTTGGTGTGACATGTAATGGTGGTTGGTTTTGGGGTAATTTTTGGTGGACACAAAGTAAACATCTTCAAAAAACAAAAGAAGTGTCTATGGGTACTCGTTGGGCTTATGAGGCGTGGTTAAATGAAGGTGTTAATGATGTAAAAAATTATGAATGGTATAAATTTACATATAACCCATATGTAACTAACATGGACCCATCGTGGTATAAAGAAGAATCAAAATATAGAGGACAAAAAATTATATTACATAGTGCATCATATGGAACACCAAAATTTGAAATCGATGAGGGATACACCAACTCGGTTCTTGATGTTGTAAATGATGTTACAGGTGTTATTAATGATTTACTTTTAAATGAAGATAATTTACAACTTAATATTCACGTTGATAATACAACTATGGGCGGAGACCCAATATACATGACAAGGAAATTTTTAATGTTGGAGTTTTCACCTGAAAGCGACCCAACTAAAATTTTTAAAATTGGGACTCATGAAGGAATGACTTTAAACTTTAAATTTTAAGATGAATCGGAACGTAACAATTGTAACAGGTTTATGGGACCTCGGAAGAGGTTCAATTGATGGATGGGGTAAAAGAGATTTTAACACTTATAAAGAGAAATTTTTTGAAACACTAAAAGCGGATGCTTTTATGGCAATATGGATACCGAAAGATTTGGAAGAAGAGGTTTGGAACATAAGAAGTAAGGATAACACCAAAGTTTACACCAAGGAGGTGGAAGACTTTAAAACATGGTTTCCGTTCTTTGATAGGTTACAGGAAATTAGAACAAATCCTGATTGGATAAATTTTGCCGGTTGGTTAAATGATTCCCCACAAGCGGCATTGGAATTTTATAACCCAATGATGATGACCAAAATGTTTATGCTCCATGATACAATGATTTATAACCCTTTTAGTTCTGAGTATTTTTATTGGATGGACGGTGGTTTAACATCAACAGTTAATGTGGGTTATTTTACAAAAGATAAGGTATTGGATAATTTAGATTACTATTCTGATTTATATGAGAAGTTCACATTTATCACATACCCATATACCGCAAATGATGAAATACATGGTTTTGAAAGAAAGAAAATGGCAGAATATTGTGGGGTAGAGTATGTTGATTATGTTGCTCGAGGAGGTTTCTTTGGTGGTAAAAAATCATTAGTATCTCAAATGAACATGTTGTACTATAATGTTCTTGAAACCACTATGAAAACGGGACATATGGGTGCAGACGAATGTTTGTTTACCATATTGTGTCATAAACATCCCGATTTAATCCATCGATTTGAAATTGAGGGTAATGGATTGGTTTGGCCATTCTTTGAAAATTTGAAGGACATTAAAGACAGAGTGAAGAAAACATCAAGAGGATTAAAACCGTTCTCCGATGTCAAGACAACATTGTATGTTTTAACATATAATTCACCAAATCAATTTGAAACTCTTTGTAAATCATTTGAAGAGGTTGATAAGAATTTCTTAGATAAACCAAGAAAGGTATTGGTGAATAATTCTATTGACCGAACAACCGACGATGAATATAACAGAATATGTTCAAAATATGATTTTGAGATATATAATTTCGATAACATTGGTATATGTGGAGGGAGACAATGGGTTGCCGAACATTTCCAAGAGAGTGATTCGGATTATTACATATTTTTTGAAGACGATATGTTCTTACATCCAAAAACGACAGACCTTTGTATGTCGGGATTTCCAAGATATAAGGATAACTTATTTAATAAGACTCTACGTATAATCTATGAGAACGATTATGATTATTTGAAATTATCATTTTCCGAGTTCTATGGTGATAACATGGTGCAATGGGCATGGTACAATGTACCTCAGTCAATTCGTGAAGAGTATTTCCCCGAGAAAAAACATTTACCCGTTAGAGGTCTTGACCCCGATGCACCTCGTACAAAATTTGGTGCAATGAAAAGACATCAAGATGTAACATACATTGAGGGTGAAGTACATTATTGTAATTGGCCCCTTTGGGTATCTCGAGACGGTAATCATAAATTATTTTTAGAAACCACATGGGCACATCCATTTGAACAAACTTGGATGAGTAATGCATTTCAAATGATTAGAAAAAATGAATTGAGACCTGCGGTTTTAATGTTATCCCCAATCAGACATGATAGGTTTGACCACTATTCTGCAGAAGAAAGACGAGAAAACTAATATTTATTCATAAGATTACGGATAGTCCTATTTTAGGATTAATTGACCATAAACACTTTAATAGTAATACATGGACCCCGACGGTGATAGTAAAACTAAAAGACAAACAAAAAAGATTAGTCTTATACAGAGATACATCTCTAATGTTAGCGATGTTCTTTCTCCCCTTTGGCTACGACGCCCTCTTCAAGTTATTGATGGAGGTAACTGGTTCGTATTGGGCTGCAGATATAATTTTTTATTTTATTTCAGGTTGTTTTTGGTTGTCTTATATTGTTTTATCTCGAATTTTAACTAAAAAAGAAAAACCCTCCGATTAAGAGGGTTTTTTTTCATCATCTTTTTTTGGGGATTGTACACCTTTCTTCAATTCTTCTTTTTTCAGGGATTGATTTTTGGTTGCTTCCCTGTGTTTCTCGAGGATTTTTTTTCTTTCCTCTTCAGACATTTTTAATATGCTCATTTTCTGTAAAATTTTTAGATTTTATGTCAATTGACGTGTCGAGTTTTTTCTTTAAAAAGAAACATCTTTCATATTCTTCAGTATCTTCAAAGTACCCAATTAGGAATTCTACTATTTTAATATAAAAATCCAAATCATTACCTAAAGACTTTATGGTTGTAGTACTATTATAATCAATAAGGAGGTCATTGTCAACACTTAATACTAATTCATTAATGAAATCGATATCGCCTTCATCATAGTTACCACTTTTTATCAACTTTGCCGTTTGTAATAAAAAAAGAAAATTTTCCTCCATTACCAATAAGTATTTCTTAATCTATTCTCAAGTAACCTAAAACACTCTTCAAAACCATCAGATTCAACATCTAATCTATCTTTTCTCGATTCTTGTGTTGGCGCAATTACTCTACCGTCATCATATGAAATGGTGTAAAGCCACGCATCCTTTGTATACATCTCAACAGTTAGGTATACCCCCTGTTTATCAAAGAAACTATATAATTTTCTTATATCATAAAATTCTAAAACGGACACACATGGCACACCAAGGTTTGGGAACATCGTTTCACAAAAACGTCCCATTGCATTTGGATATAGATATTGAATTATGTACCAGTCCATCATACTGGTAATTATATTAAAAAAGTAATAAGTTGTATATATTAAATGATGATATTTATTAGATATGGAATTTTTAGACAACGATAAAAAACAGAAGATTACCGAATTTGTAAAATTCGTAAAAAAGGAACTCGAACTAAAAGAGTGTCCTACTGTTGTGTTGCAGAATGGTAGGGGGAAACTAAAAACAACCGCACATTACGATTATTCCAAAGAAAACAAGATTATAAGAATCAACGCTAAAAACAGGGCTTTGGTTGATGTTATGAGAAGTATTGCTCATGAGATGGTTCATCACAAACAATTTGAACAAGGTAGGTTGGAGGTTAAACCTCCCGATATTGGGGGTGAGATTGAAGATGAAGCAAACTCAAAAGCCGGTCAATACATCAAAATGTTCTCAAAGATGGATGAAACCATCTATGACGAATGATTTATCTTGTTAATGTTATCACTAAATGTGATATCAATGCTTTATCATATGTGTGGCCACCTAACATTATATTAGTAACAAATTCTTGACTTGTTAAAATCAACTCATTTGATGGCATCGCACCATAAGTATCAGTCGAGAACTGATAACGAGTTTTATTACCCCTATAATTCCATTCTATTATTGTTTTTTTTGTGCAATATGTACATGGGAATGTTGTAAAAATGTATTCTTTTGGTTCACGGTTACCGTCATTATCACTATCAACAACGCTGACACCATTTTCGAAAATCATTAATCGATTGTAATCGAACTCCCAAATTGTGTTGTTTTTAAGGAATCTTCGGTCTTCAGAAACTTCATTAAAATTTTGAGTCAGCACTAGTGTGCCGTCAGAATTGATGTGGTCCACCGTGAATCCGCATACCGCCCCCATTGTATCATTCAATAACGAAACTCCACTGTTGTAGTTCACTTTATCAATCACGACATTAATCTTACTAACACCCCATCTTCCATTCAAATTTAGTTGGGGGTTACTTTCTAATTCATACTTTTCACAGCCCGCGAAAAGTAATATCAATAATAAACCTAAAATAACTCTCATAAGATTGAATTTTAGGGCTAAATTAAGTATATTTTTGAATATACCAAATTATTTTAATTATTTTTTTTTGGTATTTATATAGA
>Ga0315909_10009301_pt1 | contig 10642 bp, 6 predicted proteins | sample LakEriMetagenome_11_FD_203527 | JGI IMG/M metagenome (GOLD analysis project Ga0315909, IMG submission 203527) | Freshwater fungal communities from buoy surface, Lake Erie, Ohio, United States - Buoy 2 MA125 | ecosystem: Environmental > Aquatic > Freshwater > Lake | place: USA: Lake Erie, Ohio...
TCAGTGGCCAAAGCAGAGTGAGCCAAGATCGCGATGGCACCAAGAGAGAACAACAGCCACCATCTGGCGACTTGTGGGAGCCGACGAGTATTGAATTGCTGGCAAAACGCTCGACGCATGGTTGGGACTCTTCGGCAACGGAGAGGTGGGCGACAGGTTGTTAGTCTGGCACACCTCCAAACCGCTCGCAAGGAAACTGCTCAAACAATTACGATAGGAAAAAGCAGACCAAAACTCACCTAGCAGCAACATGGATAGCATTGCCAGCTGCCTCAATCGGTGCCACCCACCGATTAGCGTTCAATCGGTGCCATCCACCGATCGATAGCGTTCAATCGGTGCCACCCACCGATCGATTGCTAGCCAACACATCCACCATCTGGCGATGGTGGCTACCAGAACGGACTGCCACCTAGACGACATCGCTAGTAGCGCTCATTCGGTGCTAGTAGCGTTCAATCGGTGCCACCCACCGATCGATTGCTAGCCAAGACATCCACCATCTGGCGATGGTGGCTACCGGAACGGACTGCCACCTAGACGACATCGCTAGTAGCGCTCATTCGGTGCTAGCGTTCAATCGGTGCCACCCACCGATCGATTGCTAGCCAAGACCGTTCAATCGGTGCCACCCACCGATCGATTGCTAGCCAAGACGGAATCGATGAACTCTGACTTAGGAATTGGTCGAAATATAGAACAGGACGATGATCCTGATGCAGCGATCAAAAAACCATTTCTCGCTCTGCGAAAGCGGATGCCCATGCCACTGCAAAACTCTCCCATCCAACGTCGATCCCTGCTGGCGCATGCCCCCCTGGCTCTTTTCTTTGGAGCGTCGATCGCGAGAGGCGAGGAGAGAATCCATCAGCTGTTTTCCAAGTCCCTGCATGATTTCGGGAATGTGGGAAGGAATACCAAGGCCGAGTACGCCTTCGAGTTCCACAATCCCTACCGGCAACCAATTCATATCGTCTCAGTGCGCAGTAGCTGTGGTTGCACCACTCCTTCGGTCCCCCGGAAAACGATTCCTCCAGGGGAAAGCGGTCTGATCCTCGCTCAATTCAACACGCGTTCGTTCATCGGCACGAAATCGGCCAATATCACCGTGGTGTTCGATCAGCCACATTTCGCGGAGGTGCAACTAACGGTAATCGGGAATATCCGATCCGATATCTCGACCGAACCTGGTGAGATTCGCTTCGGTGATGTACCGATTGGAGAAAGTCGTGAGGTCACCGTTTCGATCATTCACTCCGGCAGTCCGGACTGGGCAATCACCGACGTACGAGGCACCAGTTCGCACCTGGAAGTGCGGCTTGGCAAAGCCGTCCGATCTGTAGGTCAGGTACAGATTCCGCTCAAGGTCCGATTGAAGGAAGACGCCGTTGCTGGCGATATTCTGGACGAACTCTGGATCGTCACGAATCGAGGCAAAGCCGACAGCTTTTCGTTGCCTGTTTCCGCAAGGATACGCCCCCCTGTCACCGCAACTCCCGACTTCATCTCACTTGGAATCGTCCAACCTGGCGTCCAGGTCACTCAGCGCCTTGCCGTGCGAGGCACCAAGCCCTTTTCCGTCGCGAAGATTGAATGCAATGACCCTCGCTTCCATTTTCAACTGCCCGAAGGGGAACGCCCACTGCATCTGATCCAATTCACCTTCCAAGGTGAAGGGACTCCTGGTGAACTCCGGCAGAAGGTCAAAATCCACACCAGTCTCGGCGATGCATACGTCGCCGAAGCGACTGTCGGAGGCGTCCTTCGCTGACCCGCTGCGCTATCCCCAGAGGAATCGGCTGAATGAACGAGGTTTTTTTGGCAACGAAACCGCTTTGCCAATCGCCAGCCCTGCAGGGCCTAAAATTCCATGGATGGAGGTCGTATCTTAACAGCGATCGATTCTACCCGTTCACTTGCGTCATTCAACCAAACGATCGGCTCCACCGGAGCCGTAGCATCAACACGCTACTGGGTTCATCGAGTCATTTCGCGGGTCCTTGCCTTTGATTTCTCGTACTCGATGCTCCAGTCTCTCAACGCTTGTTTTCGAGTTGCAGTACGTTAAAAACCACTAGCTTATGCTCCTAGGCCGCGAGCATTCCTGAAGAGCCAAGCTACTGGAACCCCGGATAGAACCAAGGCGAATTGGCGATGGTTCTAGACCAGAAAAGCATCGATCACTATTTGAAGTCTCCCGCGCGAATCACTTTCAGTTTCTTCGGATCGATGTGCTTCTGAAACGCCTCGCGCACCTTCTGGATCGTGAGTTCCTGAACTTCCTTTTCCTCCTCAGCAATTCGCTGGAACGTCCGATCAAGATCCAGATTGGTGGTCAACTGTCCGGCGATCGATCCATCAGCGGCCCGTCCGATCTTCCTCGCTTCCAAGTAGGCCGTTTTGGCGTCCTCCAATTCCTTGGGAGTTGGCCCCGATTCGATGAAGCGAGTCAGTTCCTCCATCGCCGCCTTCTCCACCGCATCGATGTTGCCAGGGTTGGTGATGGCGTTGATTGTGAAGCGCGCATCGTTACCGCGTGCAGGAACGGAGACCGACGATGAGACTCCGTAGGAAAGTCCTTCCTTTTGTCGGATGCGATCGCCCAGTCTTGAGGACAAGGCACCGCCTCCCAGAATGAAGTTACCGATCTCCAGTGCGACGTCATCTGGGTGATTGTCGTCCATCGCAAAGGAAAGCCCGGCGAGGAAGATTGCGTTCGCCTTATCTGGTGTGACGATCACCTCGCTACCACCTTGCACATCCGACTTCGCCTGCCGTTCGATTCGATCGAACTCCACGCTCGACTGCCAACCCTCCAAAGCTCCAGAGAGCGCAGCGATCGCTTGTTCAGGATCAAAATCACCTACAATCGCGATTTGACCATGACCTGCGGAAACCTGGTCGCGGTAGATTGAAATCACCTGGTCGAGTGTCACCGATTCCAAATCCTGAATCGACTCCTCAATCGTCCTTGCATAACGGACATCACCGGCAGGGTAATCCGACAGCGAGCGGGCAAGTAGGTTGTTGGCCAGCATCGCCGGATCGGATTTCATTTGGGACATTCCGGCTATTGCCTGAGAACGCATCTGTTCGAAATCGTCCTTAGGAAAGGCTGGATCACGAAGAATCTCACCCAGTAGCGCAATCGCTGCCGGCAACGTCTCCCTTTTGGCTTCCATGCTGAAAGCCAGGCTGCCCGGCCCGCCGCCCGCACCTCCACCACCTCCGCGGCCCCGTCTTCCACCGCCTGCACCACCCCCCATCCGCACACCCAGTTCATCCAGCTTTTGCCGCAATGCCTGGCGATTGTATTTCGTGGTTCCTGCCATCAGCATCGTGGGGATCATGCCAGCCGCAGTCGAGCGATCTTTCAGCGATTGTTCGTTGCCGTAGCGAAGGTTGAGCGTCAGGGAGACGGTTTCGCCGCGGTTCTTTTTAGGGAGCAATGCAAGATCGAGGTTCCCGATCTTGGCCACCCGCGTACGGCTGTCGATATTCTCTGGGCTTGGATCGAACTCCTCACCCGACTCCACTGCGGCGCCTCCCCGATAATCTTTGACCATGTCGACAATCGACTCAACGGCCGGCACCGACAACCGCTGTGGCTGATCGACCGGAATGAAACGACCAATGGTTCGGTTGTGCACTTTGAAATAATTCGCTGCGACTCGATTGACATCCGCAGCCGTGACCGAAGCCAATCGGTCTCGCTGAAGGAACCAAAGTCGCCAGTCACCTAAAGCCGATGCGGACGAGAGAGCCTGAGACATGGTCGCGGCATTGGCGATGCTGTTCTCATAGCCTCGCTTGGATCGCAATTTCGCGCGATCGATCTCCTCCTGGGTGAAAGGTGTCGCCTCCAATCGCTCAATCACCTCCAGCAGCACCCCCTCAGCTTCAGCCATCTTTCCTTCGGCTGGCTGGACGGAGAAGGTGAAAAGCCCAGGGTCGTGACTGCTGTCGGCACCACCGCTGGCACTGGTAGCAATCCCGGTTTCGACGAGCGCCTTATCGAGCCGTCCGACTTTGTCTTCTGACAGGACGCTGCCAAGAATACTCAAGGGCGCCCAGTCCGGATGAGCGGCAGCAGGCATGTGATAGGCAGCGATGATGGAACCGATCGATCCGACTCGCCGAAGAATCACCGTTCGCTCACCATCCTGCGGTGGTTCTTCGGTGTAGGTGGTATTCAGCTTGCGTTCGGGGCGAGGGATCGAACCGAGGTATTTTTCCACCAGTTCCAAAGCCCGCGACTCTTCAAACTTTCCGGTGACGATCAGGACCACATTGTCCGGCTGATAGAACCGCCGATAAAAATCCTGTAGGTTGTCGATCGGAACCCGTTCGATGTCCGATCGGTTACCAATCGTCGACTTTCCGTAGTTATGCCATTCGTAAGCCGCTGCCTGCACGCGCTGCGAAAGAACTCGCTGGGGACTATTTTCGCCACTCTCGAATTCGTTTCGCACCACCGTGAACTCCGACATCAAGTCTTCGCGCTTGATGTAGCTGTTCACCAGACGATCGCACTCCAAATGGATGGCAAAATCCAGGTTTTCATCGGTTGCTGGAAGCGTTTCAAAGTAGTTCGTACGGTCGACGTTCGTGGTGCCGTTAAAACTAGCTCCGTGGTCGCGAAGCGCCTTGGGGACATTGGGAAATGTGGGTGTCCCCTTGAATACCAGGTGTTCCAGCAGGTGTGCCATCCCCGCTTCCCCGTATCCTTCGTGACGCGACCCAACAAGCACTGTCATGTTGACGCTGATGGTTGGCCGCGACGCATCTGGAAATAGCAAGACTCGGGCGCCATTTTCCAACCGGTACTCCGAGATCCCCTCGACGGTGGCGACCTTGGCTGGCGGAGCGGCCAGACTTCCGCTGTGGATGCTCGCAACAGCAACAAAAAGCAAAAGAGAGATGCGACGCATGAATTGCCTCCCAGAATTGCAATAGAACAGGAAGCTATCAGTATAGCGCATCGCCCGCTCGCCGTGCGGTTCCTACATCCCCGCGATCCCGATCCCCCCTTCGATCGGCTCCGGGGCCCTGCCCAATTATCCAGCTCTTTGTACAATTGAAATAATCGATCGAATTCCCCAAACGATTACTTTTCCTCATGAGGCATCGTATGCCGTTCCTGGTCGACAGCCTGCAGTTGAAGAGCTTCATTGCGATCGCGGAGACAGGGTCGTTCGGCAAGGCGGCGAAAACCGTCTCTCGAACCCAATCCGCCCTCAGTCTTCAGATCAAAAAGCTGGAGGAACAGCTGGGATGCCAGTTGTTTGATCGAGGCGGGAGAAAGGTAACCTTGACCCCAGAAGGGGAGATCTTTTTAGGCTATGCGCGCCAGATGAAGCAACTGCAGTGGGAAGTTTTCAGCCGACTCCGTGAGCCCGAGGTTGCTGGAGAAATTCGGTTTGGAACCCCAGAGGATTTCGCGACCCACTATCTCCCCGACGTCTTGGCTCGCTTCCGCAAACACCACCCCCGCGTCCAGCTGAATGTTTCGTGCGATCTGACACTGAACCTGCTGGAGCAATTCCAGAATGGCCAGTTCGATGTCATCTTGGTCAAAAGAGACCCGCAAAGTGTCAAAGGGGGAACGAAGGTGTGGCGTGAGCCACTGGTATGGGCAGCGGCCGAAGGATACCGACCCGAGGAGCGATTATCGCTGGTGCTGTCACCACAGCCCTGCATCTATCGCGCCCGGGCACTTGCCGCACTCGATCGTGCGCGTCGAACCTGGCACATCGGCTACACCAGCCCAAGTCTCGCTGGCACTCTCGCTGCCGTCCGCGCAGGATTTGGCATGACGGTGCTCCCAGCCCATATGATTCCCGATGGAATCCATCCAGTTGGAAAAGATTACCGATTGCCCCAGCTTGCCGATGCCGAAATGGCTTTGATCAAGCAAGACGAAGCGACCAAGGTGACGGGACTTTTTGCCGACTACATTGTTGCCAGCCTGGAAACACTGAAAGGGTGACGACGGGATGCGTCCGCCGCCGCCATTTTTTTGCCCCTTCGTCGCCCCGCTCACTCTGAAAACGGGGCTCGGTCACTCTTTCCCTGCGCCTTGGCCACAGTGAATGTCGAACTCCCAAGCAATCCCCAATTCGATCCTCAGGCGTTATGGTGGAATGCCATCCAAGCGTTTGCAGGAAACCTATCGATTACCTTGGACTCCCAGGCCGTCCCAATCGCTCTAAGTCGCCTTCCTCCTCTTCTTCGCCTTCCTCCTCCTCTTCCTCAAGATGCTGAAAGACGAAGGCAGCACGGACGGGAGCGGGCATGGGATGGTCAGCTCCCTTGACACTCCGCCAGACGATGTCGCCAAAGAGCAGGTCGTCTGCCGCGTCTTCCTGCGACAAATCGAGCCGTTCGCTGAGGTCCGCACCCCAGGCGGTGGGCTGATTCACTTCATTCACATCGACCTCCGCTGGCTGAAGATCATAAGGAGTGAGGTCGGCGGTAGCCTGAAAACAGCCATACATGGGAGTCGCCGCAGCATCAAACTGCGTCATCGGCTCGATCCCCAGGATCAACTCCATCGTGCGCAAGATACTGGCAGTGGAATAGAGTTCGGAATCTACCCCCATGCGTCGGGAATAGGGGGAGATCGCAAGAGCTACCGAGCGGTGGGCGTCCACATGGTCCGCCCCGTTCTGTGCATCATCCTCGACAACAAAGATGGCCGATTCCTTCCAATACTTGCTTCTGGAAATCGCATCAACCACCATCCCCAAGGCCAAGTCGTTATCGGCCACCATCGCAACTGGAGTCGGAGCTCCCACCTTGGTTCCCGAGGTATGGTCATTTGGCAGCCTCATGATCACAAGCCCCGGTAAATTATCCTCCCGCTCAAACTGCTTCAGCCGCTCGATAAACCGGTCGGCCCGCCGCACATCCCGATAGTTCAAATCGTAGCTGCGGTAGAGAGGATCATAATGCCCCTTCAATGCCTCGACTTTCGTCGTCGCCGGCTCGCCCGGCACTACGGCATTGTCGACGAACTCGCCAAAACTGAAGTAATCCACTCCAGCTTTTTTGCAGGCATCCCAGATATAACCACTCGATGGAAAAGCGATCTGGCGCTTGCCTTCGGAGGGATAACCGAATTTGTCGAGTCCCTTACGGTAGGAGAGTGGCCAACTCCGCTCGACGTAATCGGTCGCGTACGCAGCCATCGACCACTCATGGCCATCAGCGCTCACTTCGCTTTCGACGTAGCAGTTATCCAGCAGCACGAAGTCACGAGCCAAGCGATGGTGGTTGGGAGTCACCGCCTCGGGAAAGAGGCAGAGATTCGGGTCCCCGTTCCCTTCGGGCATATCCCCAAAGACCTGGTCGTAGGTACGGTTCTCCTTGACGATATAAAAGCAATGCTTGATCGGGCTGGGATCGCCGACTTTGGCAGGAACCGGGTTCCCTTCAGTGCGAGTCTGAGTGCGAACGGCCGACTGATCCTGAAGTGGACTGTTGGCGAATGCTTGACGCGTGTGGACCGCCATCTGCTGTGGGGTCGGAGTCGGCAGGAAACCGATTGTTCCCTGATAAAGTCCTCCAATGTACTGGCGGACCGATGGCGGCAACTCCTTTTGACCAGGGCGTGGCCCCTGAGGGTTTGCCTTCGATGCCAGCCCCTTCCCGTTGGCCACCAAAATTCGCTCCCCCCCCGGCCCAAATCGCACACTGGTCGGATACCAACCTGCTGGGATGAATCCCAGCGATTTGCCTTTGCCCCGCTCGCGAATATCAAAGATCGCCAAATTGTTGTTGTCCGCATTGGCTGCCAGAAGGCTGTTGCCGTCTGCTGATACGGCGATGCTGGAAGGGGTGCTTCCATTTTTGGCCTGTGCGTAAAGAGCTGTCTGCAAGACCTCCTTTTGCTGGCCGCTCTCTAGATCCAGGAGCACCACGGAGTTGTCATCTGCGCAGGCGACCAGAAGCCAACGCCCTGCGTCGAGAATCGCCATTTCGCAGGGATGCGGTCGAGTCTCCATCGTGCGGACCACCTTCCATGCCTCCATATCAACCTCCGCCACCGACTTTTGCGCCCAGAGGCTCACCCAAGCCTTTTTCCCATCTGGTGACAGGCAAACGGCATAGGGATAGGAATTCTCGGGCAACGCAAGAAAGTCAGCTTTCTCCTGGCTGCTATCCCATCGCGCCAATTGATGCCCCAGAACACCACAGATCAGCCATTGATTCGGCGTCGCCAATGACTTGATCCCACAAGGGACAAAGGTCTTCTCCTTAGGGAGCAGTTGCTGGCTCCTTAAATTGGTGGCCGCACCATTCTGATAGTCCAGTAGATGAAGCGACTCATACTCCGCTCCCGAAATCAGAATTTGCTTGCCGTCGGCCGAAAAATCGAATCCATAGTAGACCTGTGGAAGAATGGTGCGAGAAACCATCCTCTGCGTTGCCAGCTCCAGGAAAACCAATTCATGCTCCCCGTATCCGGCATGCAGCACCGCCAGAAACTTCTGATCGGGAGTCACTTCCATGTGCACTGGAAAATCCCCAACGGAAACCTGTGTCCCAGCAGCCCGAATGCTCCATCCATTTGGGAGCAGCACCGATCCCGATGGCTGGATCCCTGGCAACCTCAACGCCCTGCTTCCCTGCGGTGACTCTTGTGCGACAGCGATCGAAAGGATGGGGCTGGCGATATCCAGTACAGCGATTGCCATCAGAAAACAGTGCAGGTTGCTTCGGAGAGAACGATCGATCATGAGGAATCCTCGTTGAACTTTGTTGTCACGCTACCATTCGATCGACCGGGGTTGGTGCACGAACACCCACCGCCACCGACGACGGATCGATCATTCTAGAAAATTGTCAGAGGCTTTGCATGCAGCAGCTAGCCGCGCGATCCACTTTGTCTATCACTTGCAATGAGCTGGGTGCCTAGTCACCGCGCTAGGAATCATGAAATGCATCAATGGCTCGGCGGCTAAGGTCCGGAAAGTCTGTGAAGAATCCATCGACAGGTAATCGCTCGATCAGCCAGCCGTGCAGGTCTTCCAGAGACTCAGACCACTTGGGAAGACTGTCGGCTCTCACCGTATAAGGATGAAGGAACTTCTTGGTTGCCAAAGCTGCTTCGGACATTCCCGACGAAGCCATCTCGCCTTGCTCACCTCGCTCCACCAGCAGATCCAACGACGGCCCGATTCCGTCAGCGAATGCAGCATGCTTCATGATCCAGGCAGTCCAGAGTTCGATTCGGGCTTCCAAAGAAAGATCGGTTCTCGGCGGCAATCCATCTGGTTTCCCACCAATGAGGAAGACCAGTGGATACGCATTTTTTCCTGCGGCCCGAAGCCGCTGGAGCGGATTGCTTTCGAAGCATTGGAGGTAGCAGATTTCGCTTGCGCGTCCAACCTCTAGCTGCTGAAGCAAATCGTAGACGACTTGCTCGATGCGAACTCCCAAATGCTTCTCATGCCATGCCGGCTGCTTGCATTCGACATGCCAGCCAACATTCAGCGATCGCGTCTGATTCACCCCACGAACGAGAGCGATTTCGTCGACCAGACGCATGAGCCGCTGCCCAAAACCACCCGGAAATCGCTTCGAAAAAAACGGCTTGCCCGTATCGTGATGACGTCGCTCCACCACTTGAAGCTGCTGCACCTGTTCCCAAAGCAGATCCGCCGCATACCAGCGCCCATCAGCGCGCGCTAACTCCGGGAATCGACTGGCCACATCGGTGGTCTCGTCCAAGGTGACGTCATGACAGACGATTGGGACCAGATCTTTGGTCAACACCACATCTTGCTCGACCAGATCGGCTCCTTGAGCGATCGCAAGTACCTTGGCACCTTCGGTATGCTCAGGAAGATAACCGCTGGCGCCCCGGTGAGCGATCACTTTGGGCTTCTGCCTTTTCATTTCGCCCGCCCTCGTCAAGCCCGACATCGCCCCCGCTCCGGCCAACAACATCGCGCCGGTCCATGTTCTTCGCAGCATGCAATCCACCTTCCAAACCACCCAACTCTCACCTGCAATGAACAACACCCGATGCGAAGAGGTATCCTATCCCATAGGATGAGCCCTAAGCGATGGTCTTGAAGATTCTTTGCAGAAGTTTCATGGTAGATGCTGGCAACAGGGGAATGCGATCGTGATGCACCGAAATGAATCGAACCCATGGGGAGTCACTATCTGTCTGGGTTGGCTTGCCCTTTCCATGGTCGGCTCACCCTTGAGTGCTCAGCAGCCATCCCCTTCCACCTGGAAGGGGACTTACGTCGTGCCGCATCAGATCGCTTCTCAGATGCGATACCGCAGGGAGCCAAGTCAAGATCTAGGCGTTCGTGTTCAAGCGTTCGTGCTGGGGAAGCATGGGACTCCCAAATTCGAAGGAAAGACAGCGCCGGAGTGGGTTGATCAGAAGGGTTGGGCATGGAGCAATTTTCAGGTGCTGGGTGATTCCGAGCCAGAGGCTTTGCAAGTGTGGGAATGGAACACGCGAGCCGCACCATTTCTTGCTGGCGATGAAATCCTGATTCAAGCCGACGGGCTGCCGACTCAGGCACTTCTTCTCAGTCGGTCCAAAACCTGCATTTCTTCGGTTGCGTTTTTCTCCAACGCCAACCGCTTGCGACTGCAGCGTGCGGTGATCCATGTG
>Ga0315909_10009302_pt1 | contig 10641 bp, 3 predicted proteins | sample LakEriMetagenome_11_FD_203527 | JGI IMG/M metagenome (GOLD analysis project Ga0315909, IMG submission 203527) | Freshwater fungal communities from buoy surface, Lake Erie, Ohio, United States - Buoy 2 MA125 | ecosystem: Environmental > Aquatic > Freshwater > Lake | place: USA: Lake Erie, Ohio...
GCCCCTGCAAACTTACGCCAAGATGATTGGCAGTAAAGGTGTACCAATTACGTCGGTTGTTACCGAGATGCGCTTTGACACTGACAGTGCAACTCCCAAACTGACTTTCAAGCCAGTACGCTTTTTGGAGACTCCCGAGTTTAATACCGCTGTGGGTAAGGGAAAGACCGGAGATGCAATTAAGGCTATTACCATGACTGTCGCTCAGGCTGATGGTGTAGACTCAGAAGTTCCCTCGCAAGAAACTGCAAAAGTCGAAGCACCGGAACCTGTAGCCGAAACTGTGGAAGAACCGACCAAACGTGCAAGCAAGAAAGAAGAAGCCCCTGCACCCAAGAAGGATCTCACCAAGATTCTTGAAGAGTGGGATGACTGATAGGGGATGGCTATGTCACGTGGTTATACAACCAAGTTTATCCAATCCGTGAATGAAGCAGATCAAGGCAAGTTAGGAGTACGGCTTGCTCAGATCTGCATCAAAAATGACATTCCGGTAAAGGATGTGGCTGAGTTCCTAAAGGTCACACGTATGACGGTGTACCACTGGTTCAAAGGTAAAACAAACGTGCTTGGTCCGCAAAAAGAAACAGTAGAAAAGTTAATTGCGAAACTGAGTACGTAAACGGTTTAAGGAGGCTAGGGGGCACCCGAAAAGGGTAGTTCGCCGTCCTATCCCTGCCTACCTTATTTTAATGACGGCGCATTGAGATGGCGGCTATGTTATCTAGGGAAGAATTTTTTTCTCTTGTCTTACCACCTACAGGACAATACTGTGTGGTCGGGTTACACCAAGACAAGAAACCAAAGCAGATTTTCGTAGGATCTATTGAGGAGATAAGTTCCTACGCAGACGCGATGGTGCATAAAGGCTACGATGCTTACTTTGCACTTGCCTCGTTTAAGACCGATGAGGGGCGCACTAACGCAAACGCTGACAGTCTTGGGTCTTTCTTTTTAGACATCGACTGTGGCCCAAACAAATCCTACGAAACTCAAGATGAGGGTGTTGAAGCCCTAATTAATTTCGTAGCCGAGTCCGGTATGCCCAAGCCGACACTCTTAGTTAATTCGGGGCGCGGCCTACACGCATACTGGGTTCCTGAACAGCCACTACCCAAAGAAGAATGGAAGCCACTGGCTGAGTCGCTCAAGGCTCTGTGTCAAAAGCACCGACTGCATGCTGACCCTGCGGTGACTGCCGATGTGGCACGTATCCTGCGCGTGCCCGAGACACTTAACTTTAAAGATCCATCAAATCCGCTACCAACCAAGATCATGCTTTCACGTGGGCGGACGGAGATAGCCAAGTTACGACAAGTATTAGTTACTTTAGATGAGTTAGACATCCCGGGTAAGAAGCCGTTTATGCGGCAACTGGACCCCATGACCCTAGCGTTGATGGGTAACTACGAATCTAAATTCAAAACAATCCTCATCAAGTCCATGAAGGGGGAAGGCTGTGAGCAAATTGCTAATGCGTTTAGGAACCAAGCAATACTCGAAGAGCCTTTATGGCGTGCCGCTTTATCAATCGCGCATCACTGCTCGGATGGGAGTGTTGCGATCCACAAAATATCAGAGCAACACAGCGGTTACTCGTCTGCTGCAACTATTAGAAAAGCGGGAGAAACAAAAGGACCTTACACCTGCGACACATTCAAAAAACTTAATCCCACAGGATGCCAAGACTGCCCGCTCAAAATATCTTCCCCAATCCAAATTGGAAGAGAGATTGTCGAAGCCACAGAAGAAGATAATGTTGTCGTCCAAGTTGAGGAAGTTACTAAAGAGCCTGTAACCTATAACATCCCAACATATCCGTTTCCGTTCTTCCGTGGGAAAGTAGGTGGCGTCTACAGGCGTGCTGATCCCAACAAAGAAGATGACAAAGATGAGTTGATCTATCCGTACGACATGTATGTAGTCAAACGGATACACGACCCCGACGATGGGGAGACTTTGCTGATAAGACTGCACTTACCCAAAGATGGAGTCCGAGAATTTATCCTACCGCTGACTTCGGCTTTGTCTAAAGAAAAGTTTGTAAACGCAATAGCACAGCAAGGTATGGCGGTACTAGGAAAGAAACAGGATGCACTTATGGGTTACGTAACTAGATGGGTGGAAGAACTTCAGGCGATGGGTAAGTCAGAGATAGCACGCAAACAATTTGGCTGGCTAGAGGACGATAGCGCATTCATCGTAGGAGACCGAGAGATTCGATCCGATGGGCAGGTGCTCTATAGCCCACCCACTTCAACTACATTACCCGTTGTACCCGCGTTTAAAACCAAGGGCGACTTCCACGTATGGAAAGACGTTATTAATGCCTACGGTAGACCCGGGATGGAGCAGCGGGCGTTTGCATTCTTCATGGGGTTTGGTGGTCCGCTGATGAAGTTTGTAGGCGAAGGCATGCTTGATGGATTCCTGCTAAACCTAGTCAGTCAACGAGGTGGCTCAGGCAAAACTACCCTTCTGCATGCCATTAACTCTATCTATGGGAATCCAAAAGCGTTACTTTTATCCTATAAGGATACGCACAACCACCGGATGCAACGGATGGGAACCATGCAATCAATGACTCCGACCATCGACGAGTTGACCAACATGGAACCCAAAAGTATGTCTGGCCTTGTATATGACATTACCTCCGGCAAAGGCAAGAACCGTATGAGTGCCAAGGCTAACGTCGAGCGGCTGAACCACACTACTTGGCAGATTCCCGTAGTCTCCTCATCCAACCGGAAGATCAAGGACGCCCTGCTTACAATTAAGTCGTTTCCTGATGCCGAGTTGCTACGGATATTGGAAGATCAAATTATTGTGGACCCGCACGATGATCCCACTTGGTCTAAGGCGCACTTCGGACGGATCATCAATAACTACGGGCATGCTATCGACCCCTTTATTAAGTACGTGGCGTCTAACCTACCTACCGTTGTGGAGTTACTAAATCGGGTCAATCAGAAGTTAGACCGTGCGGCAGACATCAAGAACACCGAGCGGTTTTGGTCCGCAGGCATAGCCATCGACATCACGGGTGGCATCATCGCCCACAATCTTGGGTTACATAATATACCTATAGAACCAGTATTTAACTACGCCGTGAACTTGGTAAAGAGCACCCGTACCAACAACGACGAAGAGTTTTCCGGTTCCTCAGACTTCCTTGGTGGCTTCCTACAGCGGCACTATCAGGACATTTTGGTCATTAACGGCAAGGCACACAGCCGGACAGGGTTAGAGCAGGGGCCGATTCGTGAGCCCCGTGGCAAGGTTGTAGCGCGGTATGAGCCCGATACCAAGATGCTTTTCATAGTCAACAAAGAGTGGCGGGATGACTGCGGCAAGACCTTTATGGGCTACGAGGACAGCCTAAACCCGTATCGCAAGAACAAATCTTTCATCGAACTGAAGAAGAAACGGATGCTGGCAGGCACTGCTATGGGTGCATCTGATGGGGTTATGGCTTTGACTTTCGATACCACCAAACTAGAGTTTTTCGCAGAGGACGCGATTGTAAATGCAGATTCTAAATCTGAAGGTGAAGATACCTTGGGAGTCGATTGACCCCGGCGCATCGTTTTTTATACCGTGCCTAGATGCAGAAGACGTAGCCAAACAACTTACGTGGGAGGCTGGCCGGTTGAGATATACCGTTATCTGTAAACAAGTTATCGAGAATGGTCGATATGGATTGCGCTGCTGGCGTGTGGAGTGATACCCTCAAGGCTTCACTCTCCTGTCTCACTCCTCGACAGGCTTCGCCCCGGCTCAGTCCGGGGCACTTTTTCTTACAAGCCAGCCATTTTCCGCAGTTGCGGGACGTTGTAGAACCTAAGTAGTTCGTTCTCGGTCTGGTCAATCTCATCCAAGATGCGGCGTTTTTCCTCGCCCTTCATAGTTTTATCGCCGCTCACAAGTTTTCGCATCGCACGAAAATCTTCAAGGTTCTGGCTGATCTCATTGACAGTCTGCATCATGGCGTACTTATTTAATTTCTCGTCAGTCAGATACGCTTCTAGTTCATCGACTCTACCATCGGCAATCATTCCGTTGATGGTTGCATTTACCTCGGTCATGCGCTGTCTGAAGTCATAGTACTGTTCCTTGTACCCACCCGGAATCTTGTCGTACATAAAGGTCTTGAACCCCGGAAGTTCGTACAAGCGACGCTCAGGCCGATCAGTAAACATCATGTTGGTAAAGTCAAGCAGAGTGCCACCTGCAATTCCCGTGTAGGCACGGAACAGATACTCCATCTTCATCGGAGATGTGCCAGTCAACTCACCAAACATCTTAGCCAGTTCAGACGTACTAGCCGTAAATTGCTGGTAAGCCTCTCGGTCTTTCAACCCCATCCCAACAATCGGCGTATTGGTAAAGAACGACTGATTGATAGATACCTCAATCAAAGGCTTGATGAATTGCGGAGTTAGGTTCGGACCCAATATGGCATCCAGCCCCGCTGTGGTAATCGCCTTCCGCAGTGCAGTAGTATCTTCAGGACGCTCTGTACCCTGACTGTTTATGTAGTTGTAAACACGCTCAGGGATAACTTTAAACAGGAACCCAACCTCGGGTGCTACGGGAATCTTTATACCTGCACCGGGGACAACAAAGTTCTTATCCTTCTCAAAGTCGCGTAGGCCCTCATACTCCTCGTCGTCACCAACCATAAAGGCGTAAATGAGAGACAGCGTTGCAAGTTTTGCTCCGGTAGCCCAAAACAACTTAGCGGCAGCAGTGCGCTCTTCAGCCGCGATACCCCGACCAGTCATGCTCCGATAGAACACATCCATACCTTGAATGTAGGCGTTCATAAACGGAATAACTTGACGGAACAATCCAACTAATCTGTTTGCACCCTGCCGTTTGAAGTTAATAATCTCTTGGGCACGGTAGCGTGCCAGCAACACATCACCTTCAGGAAACTGCTCGGATTTAGTCTCAGCCAGTGTGCGTTCAAAAACAGATTTACGCAGTGCGGCATCAGAGGCAATAGAGAAAGACTCCATGAAGTTAATGGCTTTCTCCATCGTACCGCGTTGTTTGAGACCAAACTCCTTCTCAATATCTTCTTTCACCCGGCCCGGCATTAGGTCATACATACCCACAATACCTAACTGCTCAAGGCGGCGTGTAGTCTCATCCCCAAAATAAGCGTTCTTGTACCCTGCCAGCACACTAGCCGCCGTACGGAATGGGCTACGTGTACCAGACATGACCGTGGCACGATACGAATCTTGGAACAACTGGCTGACAGCGAACTGCGGGGTAGCCGTGGTGGCTTTACGTAAGAAGTTAGCAAACGCCGCAACAGGTTTAAGCAGCGGCATCGAAAGACTTTCAACACCCTTAAACGCATAGACATCTGCTATGGAGTCAAACTCATAGGACTCTGGCTTACCGTCACGATAAATATAAACAACTTTATTGGGGTCAACACCAGACTGCCCTTCACGGACCCGACGCACGCCAAGGTCTAACTTCTCAAAGGTATCGACAAGGTTTAGCGCAGCGTGGTTACGGATGGCGCTATTGGTCATCCAAAAAGAAAGACCGACCATATTGTCAAAGACGTTGTTGATCTCGTCTTGACTACCAGTAAGTTTGCCCATCTGCCCAAGGTTTACCAATCCTTTGAAGTACCCCTTCGGGCTTGTCTGTGCCTGCTCTTCGTATTCTTTAATCCGGTTCCAAGGCACGTAGTCAACGGCATCTTTCCAAACCTGAGCCTGCTCTTTGCTTAGGCGACCACCCTCTACCATCGCGTCGATCAGGCCATTCTTAAACCCAGTGAACTCTTGGAAAGCCTGCTCCAACTCGGGGAAGTCTTTAAATGCTTTTAGACCAGCGTCGATTTTGTCTTGGCTAGGCAGGGCAAAGATGTCTTTCTCAGGATGGTTTTTCAAAGCGTTCGCACGACGGGCGATGAAAGCATCGTTTGCCAACTTAAAGGCAAGTTCCTGACTGCCCAAGCGATCACCCAACTTACGCACCGTGTCCATAGCGCCCTGCAGGCTGTTGGGCCCTTCCTTAACATCCCAACCGATATTCTTATTCAGATACAACGTGCCTTGCTTCATCGCGGCAACCGTCATGGTGTCCGAGTGTTCGGCGGCGGTCATGAATAAATCTGGACGGACGTTGCCCATCGCATCCCGCACCTTGCCGTTAAAGGCATCCATCAGTTTGCGTTCTACGGAAGCACCCTTATATGCGGTCTGAACCCGGAAGCGGTCAATCTGATCTTGCCTGTACGACGGGTCAAAGAAGAAAGCACCGACTTTCTGGACCGTGGACTTCTCGGGAACCTTGGGCTTCTCGTTGGAGATACCCTTCATATTGTCTACAGCCTGCTGGGCTTGTTGGCCCGCAGCCGTAAGAACTGGCTTCTTTGCCCTAAACACCCCAGCCTGCGGACCAGCCACGCCTTCAGCACGTGCGCCTTTACCTTCTACTACGTAGTTTGAGAACGAATCCAGCAAGTCTTGAACTTCTCTATCGTTTAACGTCTTAACACCAAACGCTTGCATGGCGCGACGTAGGATGTTCTTTAACTGCTGAACGGCTTTACCCATCAAGGTATCTGCCGGGACTTTTTCTTCAATTGCCTCAGCCAGCACTTCTTCGATGGCTGTTTCTTTATCTAACCCATCTTTTATCTTTAGGTCAGCCTTAGCCCGAACCTGATCGTTTGCTTTGTAAAGATCGTTAAGGACTTTAGAGTAAGTGCCACCTAATACAGATCGTAGACCGTAGTGCCCGATTGCTTCGTGGGCAACTGTAATTACTAAGTCGTTGTACCCAACAATGTTGTCAGCAACGATGTAAACGGTTTCAGTGCGCGGATCAAACGCACCCTTGGGATTAACTTGGGCATCCCGAATCTCTTCCTGCATGTAATTAGGAAGTTCGGTAATAGACTGGACAACTTGAGTCTTGGGTGCATTTACCCAGCCAGCCATCATCTTATTAACAAGTTTTTCTACGACATTTTTAGGGTTACCTTTGACTCCTTTTGGAGTTTGCCGGAACTTAGCCTTAAACGTCGGGGCGAGTTGGGACCGTACGTACCGCTGCTGATCTGTAGGTAGATTGACAAGGCGGCGATTCAAATCCACTGCGCCGGGTTCTTTGCGGATCATTTCCGCAAACTTATCTAAACCACGACGGGTAGCAGGATCTAATGCACTTGGCTTGCCTGCTTCTCCCACAGGAGGTGCTGTAACGTCAGGGCCAGCAACTCCCACTCCCTCTTTGACAGGTGGCTTAACTCTTCCGGCGGGTTTGGGCTGTCGTCGCTCAGGAACAGGAACGCTCGGCTCAACTGCTCCGGCGACAGGTTCTCCAGTAGGTGTGACATCAGGCGCTCCTTTCTTAGTCATGAAGTCAAACGCAGTCTGCTCCATGAAAGGCCCGGTACTTAAAAAGTTCTCTACCGCAGCCACTATCTTAGGACTACGATTGGGGTCGCTGGCGTACTTTTCAAGTTCTTCTCTTACAAAGGCACGTTGCTTGGGTTTTGTAATATCTTTCCCAAGTATCGCTTGTCTTAACTTTTTATTAGAAGGAGCGATGCCCATGCCCCTAAAGTCGTTTTCCTCTATCAAGCGTTTTTCTGCAACAGGTTTTTCTTCTACTACTGGCTCGTAAGGAGTAGTACGACGAACACGCCCAGCCGCATCCCGTGCATACTGGGGTTCACCCGATGGCACTAACTCAAATGGTGGAGGAGCCGCCCGAGAAGGTTCAGGCGTTGCGATCTCTGGGGTCGGTGCGGCCGCTAACTGGGCCTGTTCACTTGCCTTAGCATCTTGCAGGATACGCTGCTCGGATGGGGTCAGCATCTCCCCAGCATCTAGTCTTTGTTGTAGGGCAGATATCTTTGACTTTTGGAAGAAGTCAGCCTGCTCGGGAGTCATACCCAGTGCAGCAGCCGCCTCACCTAACGTCACCCCTTCAGGAGTTCTACGGCGTTCCATCAAGGGGGCTTCAAAATCTAATCCTAACTGACCTTCCTCACCCACTAGCCGTGCAGGCTCGGCCCTAGCGGCCTCTTTAGCACCAACTTTTTTACTGACCTTCTTAATCTCGCTCTCTAATTCAGTCAGGGCGGGAGCAATCTGATCGGCTTGTTTCTTAATTGCTGCCTTGTCTTCATCCGTTTCAGCGGCCTCGTATTGGGTCTTTAGCCGCTCGTTCTCACGCTGAAGTGTGTCAAACTCATTTCGTAACTCGTCAAGACGTATTAAGTTCTCTTGGCGCGTGCCTTCCTCCAACATCTGCTCTTGTCGTCTAGCAAAAACAGACTCGTCAGGAGTTACTGCATACGGTGCTTCTTCTCGTGTAAACAACTCTGCCTGTGTAGCAGTAGGAGGAAGTCCAACCGGACCTTCAGCAGCGGGCGCAGCCGGACCACGAGCCCGACGACCAATAGCCAAATCTAATAAGCCTTGGACAATCGCACCAGTAGCACCACCATAGGCGGCTTGCTCACCTAACCCCTCAATCAGTTCTTGCTCAGGCTTATAGATGCCCTTGGCAATTAAGTTTTGGGCAAACGCAGATGCGGCTTCTTGTGCAGCCTCTTCACCACCAGCGGCGGCGGCACGTTTTACTATCTGAACCCCACCACCTACGATGTCATCACCAAGACGACCCAAGATGCGTAATGGGGCAAAGGCTTCAGCCGCACCCGGAATAATTCCAAACCCAGTAGCCGCAGCCCGTTGTTCAGCCGTAGCACCTTCTGCTTCAGCCCGTGTCCTAGCCTCACCTGCACCAGCCGCAGTACCAAGACCAACTGCCCCAACCCGTCCAGCCAAACCAAACGGACCAGCCGCAAGAAACGGCACTGTAGATCCTACAGCCTCACCTAGTTTACGTCCTACAGATTCTTCATACCCGGGAGCCGCCTCAAAGGGTTTTTTAGCAGCAGTGGCTAATTCCTTAATACGTTCCCGTGTGCCTCGTTCATACTCTTCTGGCAATACAGCAGCCGCACCTGCAGCGGCAGTTTCAAGCAAACCAATCGCGCCGGGGGCAAGCCCTTTAAATGCTTCTTTCACCTGTCCACCGATAGTGGTCTCAGGTTCAACCCCCACACGCTTTAAAAACTCACCAAACGGAATATCAGAATAGAACCGCTTATGAAGCCCGGTTGCTAATTCTTGATCTGATAAGTCATTGTATTGTGGGTATCGAGAACGAAAATCTTTAAGGTTCATTAGCGTCCGCCACGCAGTCCAAGAGGATCAGTTCCCATACCAGCCCCACCGGCAACAGCACCCGGTAAATTAGCGGCAAGATACTGTTCAAGAGTGGTAATACCCTGCTTGCTAAGATTGAACTTATCTATAGTACTCATCTTGGCCCACTGTTCACGTAAAAATCTCTCGTCAACAGCACCTGTCTTACCACGCCCAAGGATGGATTCAGCAGCCGCACGGACTTTGGGATCAGGACTTTGCAAGGCAGACAAAAGTTCAGCGGTAGAAGTCGGCCTTAAAGCAGCACGTTCTTGGGCTTGGACACCACGCAACTGAATCTGACGTTGGGCTGCTTTATCTTCAAACTCAAGAGCCTTATCTACATCACCACGCTTAAGGGCATCCTCGGCTTTATTAAGGTCACGGTCAATCTTGGCGTACTCTTTCTCATCTTCTTTGAGTTGCCGCAGACCTTTAGCATACGACTCAATAGCGCCTTGTGCTCCTGCAAGATTCTGCAGAGCGTACCGAGACTTACCGCCAGCAATCCCAAGACCTGCTTGGATCATAGTCAAAGCATCTAACTTATCACGCTCTGAGCCAGCCTTACCCCTAAGTTCAGCAAGTGAGGCACGATCAGCCGCAAACGGGGTTTCAGATACACCGGCTTCTGCCAACATACGCTTACGACGGGCTAGAGCGTCTTCTGTAGGCTCTTCTTTCCCTTTAGGTGCTGCAGCCGTAGTTTCTTTAGCAGTGGGAGCCCTTTGCTCGGCAGCAGCCTCGGCATCACGTTTTGCAGTAGCAAGTTGGAGATCTCGTAGTTGAGCCGCTACCCCAGAGTCTCTACCATAAGAAGCAGTACCGCGAGTTGATTCATCTGCATAAGATCTATCAGCCACTACAGGAGAAACAGCGGGAGCAGGTGTAGGTGCAGCAGCAGGAGCCACTGGGGCAAAAGCCCCGCTAGTACGACCAATTTCCCTACTGCGCCCTAACAGCCGTTGCTGCTCTCGACTTAAATAACTATCTCGGTCTGCAGACCCTTGCATCAGTATTTGTTTCGCTTCTGCAGAATAGTCAGGTCTTAGACCTCGTTCAATCTCTCGGGTTTCTTTGTCTACAATATCTTCTACCAAAGAGCCTTGTGGGCCAGCAAAAGCCACAATCCCGCCACCTGCATAGTCATACATAGCGTCAGGCACATTAAGATTCATTAAGCCACCCCCCGCAGCCATAATAGTTTGTTGCGGTGCTTGTGGTACGGTAGGTGTAGGTTGGGCAGCAGCAAGACCAACAGCAGGTGCATTAGAGGGTATTACATCTTGCGCTACAGTAGTATCAGGTTGCTGTTCTTTAAGTGCGGCGGCACGCATCCGGTCAATAAACATCCCTGCCATCACACCGACGGTAGGATCAAGTA
>Ga0315909_10009303_pt1 | contig 10640 bp, 14 predicted proteins | sample LakEriMetagenome_11_FD_203527 | JGI IMG/M metagenome (GOLD analysis project Ga0315909, IMG submission 203527) | Freshwater fungal communities from buoy surface, Lake Erie, Ohio, United States - Buoy 2 MA125 | ecosystem: Environmental > Aquatic > Freshwater > Lake | place: USA: Lake Erie, Ohio...
ATCGATATGGCAACACCTGGAGTCAGTTCCAAGATAATTTAAAAACAATAACAGAACTTGGATTTGATTATCAATTTTGTAGTGTGATCAGTAACACCACTATTCAAGGATTTCGACAATTTTTAGATTGGTGCGGAGATAGGAAAATCATAATTAACCCATGCAGTGACCCTGAGTACCAGAGTGCATCAGTGCTGGATAACGAAACCAAAAAACTTGTGAATTCTTGTAAATATGACCGTTATGATGATATCGTAAAGCAGTGTATAAATGCAGACACCAATAATCACCAGATCAATCAGTTTAGACAATACATAACAGAATTTGCAAAAAGAAGAGCATTATCGTTTGATGCTTTTCCGCAAAGTTTTCAAAAGTGGATTAATTAGTAAAGGAAAAATATGGAAACAATCGTAAGTGAAATTTGGGGAGAACTTAAACGTTTTGTCAACACAGTCGACCGTCAGGAAGCAGCAGAAACTGTGGTACAAGTTTTAATGGACAATGACAGTGATGTAGAAGACATCCGTAACGCTTTCAAAGGCGATACAGATATCAAACGAGCACTTACAGCATATCTTGACAACGACAAAGACTACTCAGAAGATGAAGAAGAGGATCCCGAAGAAGAGGATTACAACGAAGACGACTGGGAAAATTAATGTGGTATAGTCGAGTAGTGGCTGGTCTTGATGCTATTCCAGACTTTATAGCACACTACGAGCGTGAAATAGATGATGCTAAAAAAGATTGCCGTATTGCTGGGCTGGTAGAAAAGAACATCACAGCACTTCCGGGCATAACTGAGTTTAGATACAACCAGCTGCAAGAAATTGAGGCTGTGCTAAACTATCTCAATATCCAACTGCGCAAGATCCGTAGAAAGCACTTTCAAAAGTACTTGGAAGGCTATGCCCGTGCGCTTACGTCACGTGATGCTGAAAAGTATGTGGATGGCGAAGACGAAGTGATTGACTACGAAACCATAATCAACGAAGTAGCATACCTACGCAATCGTTGGCTAGGCATCATGAAGGGCCTGGATACCAAACAGTGGCAAATGGGCCACATTGTACGGCTAAGAACTGCTGGCATGGAAGACATCCAGGTATGAAGCAAGAGCAGTTTGAGCAAAAAACTCAACAGGCGTTAAGCGAACAAGAAGAACTGGAACAAAGACAGCAACAGACTCGCAGCCAGTTAACCCCTGAAGAGTTGGCCTGGCAAAATGATCTAGAAGAAATACAACTTGTACTAATAATTGTTCTAGTTGCAAGTTGGGGTGCTTACTGGTATTTTTCAGTACACCTATGACTCTTGTCAAGGATTAATACCATTACTCCAAAGATCAGGATATTGTTTAGCAATGGTTACTAACACAGGATCTAAAGCATCAACTCCTACATTTTCTGCTTTCATCTTGCCTTTTTTAACCACTTGATTCCAACTGTTATCAAATATCGCATCGGCAATTCCTTGACTGCTACGATTTACTTTCTGTTCCCAACTTGGAGTTTCTCTTTTGGCACTGATTTGCGCAATTTTGATATTTAGATTGCCCATAATAGTTAGATGCCATCCTCCGACCACATGTGCAGGAAACTCGCCCATGCTTTTGTTGCGACTTACATAAAATCTCATTACATCTTCAGGAAGATGTTTTACTCTCGTCATTTTGGTTCCAGGCCAGAACCCATAACGACCTTTCCATTCTAAGAAACAAACTCTATACTCTTGATGCCAGCATATTCTTTGATTTTGATCAATGAGTTCAATGGCTTGATCTAACATTCGTGGATCCCAAAATTCATCGCCGTCACTGAACGCCACCACTGATTCTGGCTTGTTTAGGCCATGCACTAATTCTAACGCCCGACTGCGACTTTGCCGCTCAACTGCTCGCCCTTGATTTTTTAAATCTAATTGGTCAAATTCCGAAGTATCAATTTTTACGTAATCGTAAACAATTTTTTGTTGTAACTCGGGAGATAGTTTATCAAAAACATGGTCAAAATGTTTGGCATGCGGTTGCATGGTAAAACTGTGATCAGCCTCTACCACAACAAAATGCTCTACCCAGGGCGCAAGGTATTGTATCCGTGTGAGAAAAAGATCTGTTTCGTTGTAGTATAAAAAGCTGTCAATTATCATGTTAAAATTGGTAAATTATTTGGTAGCGATCGTAAATGGGAAATCTTCCTTGACTTTCGAGATATTCTGCTATCCTACGACCTTTGCCTGTACGCTGGCCGTCGCTGAGTTTGCGACAATTGTCGTCTATGGCTACAAGTGTTCCAGGTTGTAGATGAGATTCGATAACTTGAAATTCTTTCAAGTGATGATTGGCACTGGGTTGATCATTGGCCCATTTTACATCCCAAGAATCAAGATAAAATAAATCTACTTGATCAAGATCGTGTAAATGGCTTAGCCATTCCACACTGTCACTGCAAACCACACTAAAATGTTTGCTAGGCAACAGAGATTGTGCAACCACACACGCTTCAGAGTCGATATCTACACTGCGAACTTGTCCACCAACTGCATCAACAAACTCTGTAAACAATCTGGCACTTTGCCCATCTTTCCAATTGTCTATTTTGCGCAAAGTTCCAGTTTCTATAATGTTGAAGTTCGAAGATTTTTTCTTCAGCAACAAGTCAAACATCAATGCAAAGCCATCAGCTCGATGAAACATACCTTCAGTCAGACCACGTTTTGCTCCTGATGTATTGACATTAAGAAGAGGATAATAGTGTTTGTGAAAATGCTCAAGCCAATTCATTGTGATATTTAGGGAAAGTTTATGTGACGTATACGATTATCAATTTGTACCAAATTATAATCTTGTGTTGTAGCAAGAGTTTTTGCAGTTTGATTGTTTCGCACAAACAAACAAGCACTGCATTGTTTTCTTGGATCAAAAAATTGTTTAACAGGTTCAGTAAATAATTTTTGTACTTGTGTGTTTTTTACTGTTCCCCATTTGTCACTGTTAAATTTGCGTTCAGGAAGTTGGCCGTCTGATCCTGGTTCACCAGTGATTTCTTCTGCCAGCACAGTGACTGAATCGCATGGATAGCAACTGCTATAACCAGCATCTTCGTGGCCGGTAGTATCCCAAAATACATTAAAACTTTGCAAATGGCACTGTCCCTCGTCCCAAAGATCATCAGCTTCTTGTTGGGTACCATGATACTTCAGTTGGTGAAATATGTGACCAGTTGGCGTTCCATCTTCTTTGATTAGTCCAAGTGCAAAAAGTCTTTCTGCTAGAGCTTGATGACTGCGTAATTGTATATCTCTAGACAAATTGCAATCAGTTAACAATCGAACATAATCTGCGCCCCAGGCTTGCGCTGCCGATTCTAACCTTGACAATATTTCATCTTCAGTCCATGGCCCATACACATAGCTCAATCCCAACGTGATGTCAGGATTGTGTTTTAGTGTTTGAGGTATACGTTGTAAATTAAATTTTCCTTGAGGATAAAATGGACTGGCATTTTCTGGAGTAACACTGATACGTACCCAATCAAAATGTTGGTAAATGTCATCAGACACCTTGGCAGGAAATCCGTTTGTGATCAGTCCCAAGCTAATATCTAATTGACCAAGCCATTCAACAAATTCTTCAAAATGCGGCCATATGTTAGGCTGCCCACCACCGCTGAGTATTAATCCTCTAAGCCTGATATCTGACCCTGTGATGCTTTTGTACAGGTCATTGTATTCTGGATAGTGCAGGCGATTGTATTCTGCTTGATCAAAATACAGTTTTGAAACAAAATCTTTGGCTTCTTGCAAAGTCACACTGTCTTTTTTGTTGCGCCCTATAGTAGAACAGTATTGACAATGACTCATACAAACTTGGTGATTGGTCATTGTGGCTCTTATGATGCTGCCCATTCCTGTATCGCGTAGTTTTTTAAAAATAGGCCAATGATAGTTTAATTTTTCTCCTGTGGCAGTATAAGAACTTTCTTGCACAGTCTTTGTGTGCCTTACATCTTTGGGATCAATCTTTTTGCGACTAGGCGATGCCACACGCATTGTGACTGGGCCTGATTGTGTAAGGTACATGCCTTCAGTAGGCCCAAATAGTTCTATGTTTTTTGCCAATTCATCAAACTGGTCTGGACTAATGGGTTGCATGTTTAAAAAGCGACCTTGTGAGTCTAGCAATTGTACATCAGTGTGAACTGCAAAGTGATTGCCAGCACCTTGATATCGTAGCACAAGCTCATACTGATTTTCGTTTTGTCTAAAGGTCAGACTGTATTCTCCTGCCTGACTTTGTTTTAATACTTGCATAGATTATTTTTTGAGGGTAAAGAACCCATCACCTTGACTGTTGCGTTCGGCCCAATTGTCTTTGATACCTTGCACACGATGTTTTACATGCACAGTGGACCATCCGTACTGTTTGAATTTGTTTGTCCACCATGATTCATCATTGATTTGAACATGGCTACGATCCAAATGATATTCAGGAATTCTAAATACTCCATTGTCCCCCAAGGGAATCACATGCCACATGTTGTTGGCTAAACTGCTGTAATTTTCTAAAAACATGTTCAACGGCTGATCAGGTACATGTTCTAATACATCTTTGGTAATTATCCAATCAAATTTTTGCCGCCAAGGCACTGGGTGGTCGTTAGTAATCAATGCCACAAAGTCTCTAGTGTCAGGATCTGCTTGCCCTACAGCATATTCACTAACATCAACCCCACGTGCATCTATGCCCAGCAGGCGCAATGCTTTGGTCACATAACCTTTGCCGCAACCATAATCTAATACTTGATCTCCAGTTTTGAGACCAAGTTCTTTGATAATATAGTACGCCATTGGAATAGTCAGTTCGGGTATCCATCGATAATTTACATAGCAACTTTTACCACTGGCTATACCATCTTCGTAGTATTTTTTATCATAAAAATTTGAAAGCAGTTCCATTGACAATATTTAGTGCCGTAAACTACGTCTATAAATATGTGATGAAATCTCCCAGAGCCACTGAAATATTTTTAAATCAAATTTGGAATAGTTCTAATCTTGGATTTTATGTTGAAATTGGTGCATTTGATGGCGTGAGAAAAAACAGCACCATTATATTAGAACGACTGGGATGGGATGGGGTTTGTGTTGAACCTACTCCGAGCAGTTTTCAATCTCTCAAAAACAACAGAAAATGTCGTTGCTTGAATGTTGCGGTGTATGATCAGCCTGGCCAACTTGAATTTGCATTATTTCCCACCAGACCAGAATGGAATGGAATTATTGAAACTTTTGATCATCACCATCAAACACATTTGAATCATCAAGGCGAACAGTATAAAAAGCATCCGTGGGAACAGCCAGAAATTATTCAAGTTCCGTGTGTGACCTGGACTGATCTTGAACTGCCGCTACATATAGATTATTTGCAAATTGATGCCGAAGGTGCAGAACTTAAAATATTAAATTGCATAGATTGGGATACAGCAGACATAACTTTTATTTGTTTAGAAGATGTTCCGGGCACAGAAGGAAATACTGTGTTAATTGATTTCATGCAAGATAAGGGATACAAACTTGTGTTTCAACAAAAATTTGATAACATATGGAAAAAAACAAAATGAAAATTGTACTTGTCACAGGCGGCTTTGATCCACTACATTCTGGACACATTGCTTATTTTAAATCTGCCCGCACACTGGGCGACATGCTGATTGTAGGACTTAACAGTGACGAATGGCTGACTCGTAAAAAAGGCCGGCCGTTCATGCATTGGACGGAAAGATTATGTGTGATAAACAATCTTGCCATGGTAGACGAAGTGTACACATTTGACGATGCGGATGGTTCAGCCAAGGAGTTCATACGTCAAGTACGAGCGCACTATCCTGACGCAACACTGGTATTTGCCAATGGCGGAGATCGTACTGACAAAAATATTCCCGAGATGGATATAGCAGATGCCAATCTAGAATTTGTGTTTGGTGTGGGTGGCGAAGATAAAAAGAATTCCAGTTCGTGGATTCTTGAAGAGTGGAAAAAGCCCAAGACAGATCGAGCCTGGGGATACTATCGTGTGCTACATGAAGTTGGTGCTAACACCAAACTCAAAGAGCTTACTGTTACACCCAAAACTTGTTTGAGCATGCAACGGCACGACAAACGAGCAGAGTTTTGGTTTGTGGCCGAAGGCGAAGCCACAGTATACACACTAGATTCCAGCACAGATAGAGATGTCAAAGATCACATGACCATACATGAGTCATGTTGGATCAACCGGAACGAATGGCACCAACTGTGTAACGAAACTGACCGCCCACTCAAACTGATTGAAATACAGTTTGGTGAAAACTGTGTGGAAGAAGATATTGAACGGCAATGAAAAATCCATGGAGTGATAGATGGGCATTTGTAAAAAATTACATTCCAGATAACACAAGCATTATCGATTTTGGATGCGGCAACAAAGAATTATTAGATTATGTTAATCCCACAAGATATCTTGGTGTTGATCGTTTGTCTTGTGCTGATCTTGTGGCAGATTTAGACCAGAATTTTGTATTGCATGACAAATTTGATCTAGCATTATTGCTTGGTGTTCTTGAATATGTCAAAGATCCCGAATACACTTTAAATAACATTGTTGGTAATGCAGATAATTTTATAGTTCTTTGTCTTGCTGCAAAAAAAGTCAAACCAGAATGGCAAAGAGTGTTCACTCAACAAAGTATAGACAACTTGCTGCAAAAATATTTTGCAGAAGTAACACACCATGCACATGGTAGATATATTTTATCAGTATGTAAAAAATGAAACTAATTCCTATTTTTGTTGGATACGATCCTCGAGAAGCGATTGCTTATCATACTTGTGTGAACAGCATTATTAGAAACAGTTCTGTGCCAGTGGCTATTGTGCCAGTAGCACTGAACTTGTTTAGAGACTATAGTGAAACACACACTGACGGCAGCAATCACTTTATCTACACGCGATTCCTTGTGCCACATCTTATGCAATACGAAGGCTGGGCAATATTCATTGACGGCGACATGATTGTACGCGGGGATATTGCGGAACTTTGGGAACTGCGAGATTCTTACAAGGATGTTATGGTAGTCAAGCACGATTACAAAACACGTATGACTGAAAAGTATCTTGGCGCCAAGAACGAAGATTATCCACGCAAGAACTGGTCCAGTGTGATCTTGTGGAATTGCAACAGCCATCCCAATAGAAAACTCACATCTGAATTTGTGCAAAAAGCCACAGGCGCTGAACTACATCGCTTCTCCTGGCTTGATGACAAACGTATTGGTGAACTGCCACCAGAATGGAATTGGTTGCCTGATGAATACGGGCCAAACCCCGACGCCAAGCTCTTGCACTATACCTTGGGCACTCCATGCTTTCATGAGTTTGCTGATACACCACAAGGCAACGAGTGGCATCGAGAACGTATGCTTACAGAATATTGTCAACAACGAATATGATTTTTCACAGCAAAGATGGCAAGGACGAATACATCAATATGCTTGCACACGGCTGTAGGCAACAGCCAGTTGTGGACAGCGAGTTTGATTATGATGTTAGTAACGAACCTATAGTTTTACGTGGTATATTAAAGCATAAAATTATGAAACGCTGTTGGGAAGATAACCGCGACTTTTATTATGTAGACACTGGATATTTTGGCAACGGTCGATGGAAGCAATGGCACCGTATTGTAAAAAACAATTTACAACTAACAGACATACAGCCTAGACCAGGCGATCGTTGGGAAAAACATGGAATCAAATTTCAACCATGGAATTACGGCAGCAAAATTATTATTGCCGCACCTGACGAAAAACCTTGTAAATTTTACAACGTGAAGTTAGATCAATGGATAGAACACACTGTTGCCACTATCAAACAACACACTGACAGGCCAGTGGTAGTAAGACAAAGAGCACCCAAGCGAATAGATAGATTGACTACAGACACATTGGCGGAGGCATTATCAGACGCACATGCCTTGGTCACATTCAATTCTAATGCTGCTACCGAAAGCGTATTGTTAGGAGTTCCAGTGTTTACGTTGGCACCAAACGCTGCTGGACCAGTTGGATTGCAAGATCTCTCACAAATTGAAACGCCTTATTATCCCAATCATGATGAGTTGTATGCATGGGCATCCAGTCTGGCATACGGTCAAGTTCACGTTGAAGAAATGAAGAACGGATCTGCATTAAAAATAATTCAAGGTATACAATGAAAAAATTCACAGTTGTGCATAGAGTTGATATAAACAATGTTGGCGACTTGGCATCAAATCCATTGCAATATTTTTTAGATAGAGATGAGTATGATGTTATTGATATTGTTGACATTGATCAACAATCATACGACAGCACTTTGCCGCTGATCATTGGCGGCGGTGGCTTGATCAACAATGATTTTTTTGGTGATACATTACGCAATCTACTGATTTCTGCTGATTACAATCAATTGATGCAATTGTGGCAACAACGTTGGACATTATGCGATTCAGCAAATGAAGACCTACACACAGAGTTCTTAGAACAATATCAACAGTTTATCAAGCACTATGTAGACAAACTAAACACTACCAAGGCCAAACGTTTCCTTTGGGGAATTGGGCATAATGGTGACGTCAATCGTAAAAAACCACAATCTGTAACTTACCCGTCGTGGCTGAGTGATTTTGATTTGATTGGCGTGCGTGACTTTAAACAAAATTTGCCTTGGGTTCCTTGTGCCAGTTGCATGCATCCTGCATTGCATAAAAAATATGAAATTAAAAATGATGTCATTTGGTTTGAACACAAAAAACAAATAATTAAAGACTTTGGGAGTGAATCAATTCCACGCTTTGTGAACTCAGGCAGTAATATTGATCAAACCATTGAACTGTTGGGTAGTGCCAATGTTATTTTAACCAATAGCTATCATGGAGCATATTGGGGTACATTGCTTGGCAAGAAAGTAATTGTAGTAGGTGCATGGAGTTCGAAGTTTTACTTGATGCGGCATCAACCTGTGCTTATTTCAGCCGATGACAACTGGAAAGCAGCAGTTGACAAAAGTAAATTGTATCCAGATGCTCTAGACGAATGTGTTGCTGCAACAGAAAAATTTTGGAACAAAATTAAAGAACAAATATGACTCTGAGTATTGCTGTATATCATCGTTCAATTCCAAACGCCAAAAATCAAGAAAAATTAGATGTTTTAAGATTTTTCAGTGAAGGCGCTCGTCGCTGCGGTGATCAAGTTGATGATGTACACGACAAATTTTACAGGAATGTTGACGTTGCAGTAATACAAGGATGGGTAACGGAAGGGGTCAATTTAAGAGCACACTTAGAGATCAGAAATCGAGTCATACGAGATCAACTCAAATACAAAAAACATGTTGTGGCCATTGATAGTAATTTATTTTTGTATGCAACTCCAGGAAATCCGCATCACTACCTAAGATTTAGTTTTAATAGTGTCTTTCCAGATCAAGGCATATATTGTGATAATCTAATAGATCCTGTTCGTTGGCAAAAAATCAGTAGAGATCAGGGCATCAGTTTAAAAGATTGGCGTACCAACGGCAATCACATACTGTTATTGTTACAACGCAATGGTGGTTGGAGCATGGGTGCATTTGATGTGCAAGCATGGGCGTTAAATGTGATTGAACAAATTAGAAGTTATAGTGACAGACCAATTGTGATACGAGCACATCCAGGTGACAAAGGAGCACTCACTTACTTGAATCCTTCCACAGGACAATGTTGTATTCCATGGGGACCAAAATTAACATTGAGTACCAACCCCAACTTAGTTGATGACCTTAGAGGCTGTTGGGCTGCTGTAAATCATAATTCTAGCCCAGTGGTGGCAGCAGCAATTGAAGGTATACCAATATTTGTCACAGATTCAGGCAAAAGTCAATGTAAAGAAATTGCCAATACTAATTTTTCTCTAATAGAAAATCCTGGACTGCCAGACAGACAAAGTTGGGTAGAACGTTTGAGTATGTTCCATTGGAAGTTTGATGAATTGCAGTCAGGAGAAACCTGGGCACACATGAGAAAATATGTTTATTGACGCATGCCAGGAAACACTGTGCGTTTTACTTGTTCGTTGTCGTGATTAATTGTGTGAAACAAATTAAACGGCAACTCTAACTGCCTGCAAAGATCAGCCATGGCGTTGGTGTCTTTGGGCAGGCACATTCCTCCGTAACCACGCATGTCAGGTCCGCAGGCTAGATAATTTGCACTTGCTGTGCCACGAAGCAAAAAAGTGTTCAAAACAGTATCATAGTCTGAATTTAATTTTTCGCATACTTCATACATGACATTGGCAAATGTCACACGTAAAGCGTTGAATGTGTTTGAATAATATTTCAATATTTCTGCTTCAGTGGGTGTCATCTTCACACAATTTTTTGGTAACCAGGCATGAGCTTCGCATACTCTATGCCAAGCACGGTCGCTGGCTGCTCCTACTGCCAGTAAGTCGTGATTTCGAATAAAATCTTCTAGAGCTGATCGTTCACGCAAAAATTCAGGCACAAAACAAATGTCTTTGTCCTGGTATTGATCAATCAAAGACTGAGTAGTACCAGGAATGCTAGTGGACTTT
>Ga0315909_10009304_pt1 | contig 10640 bp, 6 predicted proteins | sample LakEriMetagenome_11_FD_203527 | JGI IMG/M metagenome (GOLD analysis project Ga0315909, IMG submission 203527) | Freshwater fungal communities from buoy surface, Lake Erie, Ohio, United States - Buoy 2 MA125 | ecosystem: Environmental > Aquatic > Freshwater > Lake | place: USA: Lake Erie, Ohio...
GAGAGAAGACTTGAGGATCTTTATGGAACACCACGTGTTCGCAGTATGGGACTTCATGTCTTTACTAAAGACTCTTCAGAAAGAAGTAGTACCATCGGGAAACTTATGGGTTCCGACAAAGGGAACACGTTCTGATATTGCGAGAATGATTAATGAGATCGTCTTATGCGAAGAAACTGATGTCGCGCCAGGCGGCGGATCGGTAAGTCATTTTGATTTATATCTTCAGTCGATGCTTGAAGTAGGTGCAGACGTTAGACCCATTACAACCTTTGTAAGAAATCTTGAGCACACCGGATCAGTCCCTTACCACCTTGCGTCTCAGCCAGCTGAAAAGTTTATGCGCACAACATTTGATGCTATTCACCGAGGACCTCACTGTGCAGCGGCATCGTTTGCATATGGACGTGAAACGATTATTCCAGATATGTTTACTCGGCTACTAACTCAGTTAAATATTAGCAGGCTTGAAGCTCCTAAGTTTCATTATTATCTACAAAGGCATATTGAAGTTGATGGTGATGAACACGGGCCAATGTCAGAAAAACTTGTAGAATATTTTTGTGACGATGATCCAGTAAAGATACATGAGGCAGAGCAAGCTGCAATATCGGCGATTCAAGCTCGAATCGAGTTCTTCAATGACATAGAAAGTGTTCTTTAAGGAGATCTTATAAATAACCATAGAACTCAAGGAGATTTTTATGGCCATTAAAGCAAATTTAGTTGTAGATCAAGGTACGACATTTAGCGCTACGATTGATTTAACAGATGCATCAAATAATGTGTTTAATCTCACTGGATACACTGTTGCGGCGCAGATGCGAAAAAATTATGCATCAAGTACGGCTGTGAATTTTGTTGGAAGTCATAGTTCTACAGCCGGTGAAATATTTCTTTCTTTAACAGCAAATACGACTTCGACAATTGAACCCGGTAGATATCTATACGATGTGGAAATCACTTCTTCAGGTGGAAATGTTACTCGTGTTGTTGAAGGAATCGTTACAGTAACACCTGGCATAACGAGAATCTAATATGAGTATTAAAGCCGTTGTTAGACAAGGAACTACAACTACCGCTAAGGTAACTCCTCAGCAGAATATTCTAGTCACTAATTACCAAGTAAGTACAGGCAATATTACACTTGATGATCTTTCTGATGTCGTCGTCGGCAATTTGCAAGATGGCGCGCTTATCACTTACGACGAATCGACACAAACTTGGAGAGCTCAGACCGTGATCGAGAATCCAAATACAGAAATTAACGGAGGATTCTTCTAATGTCACTCATCAGAATCAAACGATCAGGTTCTTCCGGATCACCTGGTGCTCTTGCGCAAGGTGAAATGGCTTATTCGTTCCTTGGTGGAACACAATCAAATGGTGGCGATCGTCTTTATATTGGTACCGGAACCGAAACCGGTGGAGTAGCAGCAAATATTGAAGTGATTGGTGGTAAGTACTTTACCGCCATGCTCGATCATGTACCGGGTACTTTAACGGCTACTTCTGCTATTGTTGTCGATTCGAATAGTAAAATTGACATTCTAAATGTTGATAATATTACGATTAACGGTAACTCGATTACATCCACTGATACCAATGGAGACATAGTTCTTAATCCGAATGGTACAGGTAATGTAAGTGTACAGAATGCACGCATTATTGATCTTGCGGCACCGACTGCAAATACAGATGCAGCAACTAAACTATACGTCGATAATAAATTTACCGGTGGCGCAGTTGTTGTTCGCATTGCGGCAGATGTTGGAACCACAGACGATGTAAATAGTAATGAGATTATAACGTTTACCGGCGATACGGGCATTACAACAACCGTTGCAAATAACTCTGTAACAATTGATCTTGATGATACCGCAGTTACGGCTGGATCATACGGTAACACTACCTCGATAGCAACCTTTACAGTTGACGCACAAGGTCGACTTACAGCAGCTGGCACAATAGCTGCAAATCTATCGATCAGTGGCGATTCGGGATCTGATACAGTTGCACTTCTAGTTGATACACTCAAGTTCAGTGGTAATACTGGAATTACAACTGCGGTATCAAACAATCAGATTGATATTGATCTTGACGATACCGCAGTTACGGCTGGATCATACGGTAATACATCTGCTATTCCAACATTTACGGTAGATCAGCAAGGTCGTTTAACCGCGGCTGGGACAATACCACCAAATCTATCGATCAGTGGCGATTCTGGCACTGACTCTGTTTCAATTTTTGTAGATACACTCGTATTTGCCGGAAATACAGGTATTACAACTGCGGTATCAAACAATCAGATTGATATTGATCTCGATGACACTGCGGTTACACCTGGATCCTATGGTAATACTACTGCTATTGCCACATTTACAGTAGATCAGCAAGGTCGTTTAACAGCCGCTGGAACAGCTAATGTCGCTACCAATCTATCTATTTCTGGCGATGTAGGTACAGATACAGTATCACTGCTTAGTGATACGCTCGACTTTGCAGGTAATACAGGTATTACTGTAACTGTTAGTAATAATCAAGTAGATATTGATCTCGATGACACTGCGGTTACACCTGGATCCTATGGTAGCTCAAGTGCAATTCCAACCTTTACAGTTGATGCACAAGGTCGACTTACAGCGGCTGGTACGGCAAGTGTTGCAACAAACCTTTCAATTGCTGGCGATTCAGGCACTGATACTGTTCCTCTTCTTACCGACACTCTTACAGTATCTGGCGGAACCGGACTTACGTCAGCAGTAACAAATAACAATATTACGATTGATCTTGATAATACCGCAGTTACTGCCGGATCATATGGTAACACTACTGCTATTGCTACATTTACAGTTGACCAACAGGGTCGCTTGACTGCTGCTGGTACTGCCAATGTTGCGACAAACCTTTCAATTGCCGGTGATTCTGGTACTGATACAGTTTCTCTTCTAGTAGATACACTTACAGTAACTGGCGGAACTGGACTTACGTCATCCGTAACAAATAATAATATCACCATTGACCTTGATAATACAGCAGTATCAGCCGGAACATACGGAACTGCCACAGCTATTCCAACTATTACTATCGATGCGCAAGGTAGAATCACTGCTGCAGTTGCAAATACAATTGCAATTCCGTCGACACAAATTACTGATTTTGCAGAAGCAGTACAAGACACCGTTGGAGGAATGCTTACCGGTACGCAAAACGGTATTAGTGTAACATATACTGATAACGGCGCGGGCGGCGGATATCTTAACTTCGACGTTGCAGACCCAACTATCACACTCAGTGGCGATGTTGCAGGCTCCGCAACAATGACAAATCTTGGTAACGTGACGATCACAGCCACTATCCAGCCAAACTCAGTCGCTCTTGGAACTGATACAACTGGCGATTACGTTTCAAGTCTTGTAGCTGGAACCGGTGTCACACTTACAAATAACTCTGGTGAAAGCGCAACACCTACAATCGCGATTGGTCAGGATGTTTCAACTACTGCAAACGTTACATTTAGCAACGGTACATTCGGCGGTGGCGTTACAATCTCTGGTAACCTTGTGGTTGGAGGAACTACAACTACTGTAAGTGCTACTAACCTGTCTGTTTCAGATAACATGATTTATATGAACCAGGCAAATGCCACTACTATTTCTAACATAGTTGGTGATGGTGCGAACGTAGTTTATTCTACAAATGAAACTCATAATTATCTTGTTGGATACAGTGTATCGATAATTGGAGTAACTCCAAGTTCATTTAACTTATCAAACCAAACTATCACTGGTGTTACAGCAAATACTTTCACTATCTCGAGTTCAGTAACTGATACATACGTATCAGGCGGCACTGCTCGGGGTAGATCAAATGCTAACCCTGACTTAGGCTTTGCTTTTGGTTACTATGACACAACTTATCAACATGGCGGTTTCTTCCGTGATGCGTCTGATACTTACTTCAAAGTGTTTAAGGGATATACGCCAGAGCCTGATACAAGTCCGTTCATTGACACCGGACATGCTTCGTTTGCCCTTGCTGATATTCAAGCGGCAAACTTTAGAGGTGCATTAGTCGGTAATGCTGATACGGCTTCAAAGTGGCTCACTGCAAGAACAATCACACTTTCAGGTGATGTTGCAGGTTCGGTATCAATTGATGGCACGGCTAACGTTACTATTACTACAACCATTCAGGCTGACTCAGTTGCTCTTGGTACTGACACCACCGGTAACTATGCAGGATCAGTAGCTGTATCTGGAAATGGTCTTACTCTTACTGGCACCGCAGGCGAAGGAACAGACTATACAATTAACTCAAATGCCACCAGTCTAGCAACTGGCGCTACAATTGCTTATAGAGATTCTTCTGGTAACTTCTCGGCGAACACGATTACTGCAGCACTTGCTGGAAATGCAACAACAGCTACAACACTCGAAACTGGACGTACTATTACACTTGCAGGCGATGTTGCAGGTTCTGTATCGTTTAATGGCGGCTCGGATGTCACGATTACTGCGACAGTCCAAGCAAACTCAGTAGCACTTGGTACTGATACGACTGGTAACTATGCAGGATCAGTAGCCGTATCAGGTAACGGCCTTACTCTCACTGGTACTGCAGGTGAGGGAACCGCTTACACAATTGATTCAAATGCTACAGCCCTTGCTACAGCCAACACAATTGTATTCCGTGATGCATCAGGCAACTTTGCAGCCAATACTATTACGGCAGCTCTTACCGGTAATGCTAGCACTGCTACTACTTTACAGACGGCACGTACAATTACACTCTCAGGCGATGTCGCAGGTTCGGTATCATTTAATGGTAGCTCAGATGTTACAATTACCACCACAGTACAATCAAATTCAGTTGCTCTCGGCACCGATACAACTGGTAACTATGCGGCTGACGTCAGTGTAACTTCTGATACAGGCCTCGCCATTACAGGCTCTGCAGGAGAAGGTACGTCGTTTGTACTCTCTGGTATTAATGCTAATACTAGTGTCAAAGGTGTTGCTAGCTTTAACGCAAATAACTTTACCGTATCATCAGGAGCAGTGTCGATATCTACAATAGATGGTGGAACTTACTAATATAATAATCTCATAGGCTATATAGCCATTATACACACATGAGGACATATGTCAACAATTATTAAAGCAAAAAGAAGTTCTGTTCAGGGCAAGGTTCCTCTTGTAGCAGACTTAGAACTCGGTGAATTTGCTATCAATACATATGATGGCAAACTCTTTCTAAAAAAGAATGTCGGCGGTACTGAAAGTATTGTAGAGGTTGGCGCAGGAAGTGCTGCAGCCGATCAGATGATTTTTCTCGATACATTCACTGGCAATGGATCAAATACAGCTTTCACGCTTTCGACTCTGCCTGCCGCAGATAAGATGTCCTTTATCTTTATCAACGGTGTAGCTCAATCAGATTCAGAATATAGTATAGCCGGTACCACTCTTACCTTTTCAGAAGCACCGGCAAGTGGCGATAATATTGAAGTTCGCACATTTAAACCTTATGTTTCAGCTGTTAATCTTCGATCTTATTATACCTTTCCGTTTACAATTACATCAAACACTACTGTTACAGGCACCGATGATAATGGTGTAAATCTTGTTTATGATGTAGGATTCGTTGAAGTTTATTTAAATGGCGTTCGACTTCTAGATACGACTGATTATGTTGCCACAAATGGCACAAGTGTTGTATTGAATGAAGCCGCAAGTGGAGTAGTTGAAGTTGTATCGCTCTCAAAAGCGACCTTTGTACAAAGTCTTGTGAGTAACAATTCAATTGCTTTATCAACTACTACGGCAAACCAAGTGGTCGATACGTTTGGAGTTGGCGAATATCGAAGTGCTAAATATATAGTGCAAATGACCTATTCGACGAGTTACCATGTAACTGAGGTGATGATTATACACGATGGCACAGATGTTTATATTTCAGAGTACGGTACAATTACGACCGGCTCGAGTTTAGGTACAATCACTGGAAGTATTTCTGGAGGCCTTGTGAGATTACAAGTTTCTCCGAGTAACATTGATACTACTGTTAAAGTAGTCAGAATAAATGTGAGCGCATAATGGCAACTAAAATTAAACCAAGCAATTTAGATTTTACAACACTCAATATTGCGGTAAGTAATACGGGTAACGTGGGGATTGGTAATACCGCTCCGGCGTATAAACTTCACGTAACTGGAGATACATTTTTAGGAACCGGCAATACTTATATTACAAATGCAAATACAATGTTGTCGGGTGGGTTTGCCGGTGGGCATCTTCGAATTACGACACCATTCGGTTATACTGAAATTGGTCCAAGAAATGCATCATGGTCTCATTTTGAAACAGATAGAGCTGCATTTTACTTTGGTACACAAGCTGTGTTGAATAATGGTGCTGGCGGTACGGTGTCTTCATATTCTGGTGACCCACTGATTCTCGGCGCTAGTTCATTTGCAAAAACGATGACTATGGATGTGGATGGTGATCTTCACATTCCGGATAGACTATATTTAGAGAATGACACTCTACTCATTCAAAACTTGACGGCCGACAACACTACCTTTACTTTGAATGGTAATACGGTATTATCTATCTATGATAATAAAGATGTTGTGATGGGTAATTCTCTCTATGTTGAGGGGACTGGTGACGGCACAGGTGTACAACTCTATTTAAGAAATACAACAAATGGTGGCACAGCTGCGATCGAGTTTAGTGACACAACAGATTGGCTACAAACTGGAAAAATTGATTTTACACATTTCGATACTGCTTCTTACGGCACAGGCGCTTCGTTTAAATTCAGTTCATCTGAAACAGAATTGACAGTTGGAGTTGATGGTCATCTTGTAGTTGGCCGAGGCGTCAGTTCAGGCGGTGACTATTCCAGTTATATCGCAAACTTTGTCTCTCCAGTAGATGACATATCAAAATCTGGTGTTTTTATTGATATGAATAGCTGGACAAATAACTCTACAGTATATGGAATGTATATTGATATTGATTTAACAGCTGAGGATAATTTAACTGCTGCCAGATCTAAATACGGCCAGCGAATTGATATTTCTACATATGTCCCAGCAAATGCAAATACCACACTTGATTATTTTGTGTACGGTACACAAGTTACTGCTGTTCTAGCAGATAACGCAGCAAATACCTCATATAATTCTGGTCAAGGTGAAGTCGCGGCCGGAGTATTTCAAGGTTACACTAATACCGATCAAGGTGCTAACTTAGTAACAGGCGTTTTAGCAGCAGCCTATGTACAACCCAATACTGGAAATACTGTAAATACAGTGGCTACAGCTCGGGCCATATACGCAGTTCAGCAAAATAACAGTTTTTCTACAACAATAAATGATGCGTTCGGCGTATATGCACACATCAATCAGGATGACACTGGAGGTACGACCACAACGGCTACGGGCGTATATTCGCGTATGGACAGAGACGCAGGAACGGCTGTAGATGGGTATGCGTTTAGAGGTGCGTTTGAAGGTACCTGGACCGGAGTAAGATTCGGCGTGTATGTTTCAGGTGAAGCGAACAACTACTTCTCGAGTAACATGACCGTTGGTGGTGCTTTAACAAAAGCCTCTGGCTCATTTAGAATTCCACATCCACATCCAGATAAAACCGAAACACACGATCTTGTACACTCGTTCGTTGAAGCTCCTGGAGCGGATAACTTATATAGCGGTATGATTACCCTTGTTAACGGTTCAGCGCAAGTCAATCTGGATGAAGTGTCTGGAATGACAGAAGGTACGTTCTTATTACTCAACAGAAACCTAAGACGCTTTGTTTCTAATGAAGGCGGGTGGACTGCGGTTCGTAGTCGTATCGAAGGTAATGTCTTAATTATCGAAGCACAAGATCCGGCATGCACAGATGAAGTGTTCTGGATGGTAATAGGCGAACGTCATGATAAACATATGTATGATACTGGTTGGACAGATGAAACCGGTAAAGTTATTGTTGAACCATTAAAGGCTATTGTAGAACCTATGCCACAATACGATGACTTTGAAAGTGATAACCCATAAATATTAAAAACTGCTATAAGGATATTTCATGACATCAAAAGCATTTGAATTATCACAACTTGGTGATATTGTAGCGGTAAGTAATACGGGCAACGTGGGCATTGGGGTGACCGCTCCGACTCAGAAACTGCATCTCGAACAAAACACCGCAGCCACACCAATTCAACTTCGTGTTGAAAACGACAGCGCCACGTCGGGTGCTAATGCTTTGTTAGTCTTAGTGACAGCAGGTAACAACTTTAGCCTTATTACCTACCCTGATGCTGATACCCCCAACGCGAACCGCACAGATTTTGGTTCAACAGCAGGTAGCAGCTATTTTACGTTTAGCCCTAGCAACTCAGAACGCATGAGGATCGACTCCTCTGGAACCGTTCTCATAGGAAAGGCGACCGCTGACAGTGGCGTAACGTCTGGCATTGAGTTTGAGCAGGTAGGCTTGGGGCGTTTCACAAGAGCATCCACAACCGCAGTCTTCGACAGACTGACTACTGACGGCGTGATCGTGTCATTCCGAAGAGACAACACTGGGGTCGGAGATATTGGCAGTGCATCCGCAGGCACTATCTATATTGGCAGCGGCGACACCACTCTTACCTTTGCTCCGTCTGGAGATGCTATAGTTCCAAGCGGGACGGCTGGTGCGACACGCTCAGGTCTTATTAATCTCGGGAACAGCGGAAACAGATGGGACACCGTCTTCGCCACCGTTGGCACGATCAACACTTCCGACCGCAACGAAAAGCAGGACATCGAAGAACTTAACGATGCTGAACGGCGCGTGGCTGTGGCTTGCAAGGGCCTTCTGCGGAAGTATCGCTTGAAGTCGGCTATAGCCAAAAAAGGCGAAGATGCCCGCATCCACTTCGGTATCATCGCGCAGGACTTGCAGGCTGCGTTTGAGGCTGAAGGTCTGGACGCTGGTCGCTATGGCATGTTCATTCATAGCACTTGGACCGACGAAGAAACTGGCGAGGAGAAGAGCCTCATGGGTGTGCGCTATTCTGAACTCTTAGCCTTTATGATTGCGGCGCTTTAAGATACTATATAAATACTAAAACAACCACTGGGGAGAGTGATCCGTGGCAGATAGAGATTTTGTCGTAAAGAACGGCTTGGTAGTAGATACCAACACACTTGTGGTGGATGCTACAAATAACAGAGTAGGTGTTGGGACTGCAACTCCAGCAGAAAAGTTAGATGTAATTAGTGGTCTAGCAAGATTTGCAAATGATACTACCCCAGCGAGTGAAGGCGATGGCGCAGCTTATTTTGGTAAGATCGGTGGCCAAGCGTTTGTGTCTAGCACTGGTGGCTTTGCTGTTCGTGATAGTGGCACAACTCGACTGACCGTAGATACCTCAGGTAATATTCTTCAAGGTACAACTACTTCAATCACGGGTGCCGGTGGTGTTGCCACAATTAATCAGATTGCTGGAACCACTTCTGCTGGTAGTCGCTCTGCATTTGTTTACTCAGCCGCGAATACTGCTGCATCTGTCTATGAGATGGGCAAGTCTGCCAACGCCACCTTGGGAAGTCACACACTTGTGGATGATGGCGAAACACTTGGAACCCTTCGGTGGTCTGGTTCTGACGGCACAAACTTCATTCGCGCTGCGGAGATCGGAGGTATTGTAAACGGCACCCCCGGAACCAACGACATGCCGGGTGCCTTGACTTTTGGAACCACAGCCGACGGTGAAACTGCACCAACCGAACGCATGAGGATCGACTCCTTGGGCTTCGTGGGGATTGGGACTACTACTCCAACTGACCTGCTGCAACTTGTTGGCGGAAACATTCTTATCGGCACCGACAGCGGTGATCCGTTCAACGTCAAAGCCCGGGTCAGAATTCAGGGTGGTGGTAGCGAATACATCCAGATCAAGAGCGACGGCACTGGCACCTTGGGTCTTCTTTTTGGTGACGAAACAGACGACTTTCTTGCGGGCATCTTATCCGAACAGCTTAATGGCAACAACCTGACTTTCTGGGCTGGTAACGCCCAACGTCTAACGATCACTTCTACCGGCGGCGTGGGGATTGGGACGGTTAGTCCTGCAACTGCTCTGGATGTCGTTGGCGCTGTTACGGCTGATGGGCTGGCTGTGGCTGATAGCTTTACGGGTCGTGTTATACTTGGAACATTTACCAACACAGAAAATGCGGCTGGAACAGAGGCCGCTATTACTCTAGGAAGTGCCAATACAAGTTGTGACGTCTCGTTGGTGGCGAGGCGCGTTGGGGCGAACTTTGGTTCTGACTTTTACATTGAAACAAGTGATAGCGTAAATGGTACAAATCGCAAACGGTTAAATATTGCAGAAGATGGCGACATCAGCTTCTACGAACCCACAGGCACCACGCCTAAGTTCTTCTGGGATGCGAGTGCTGAAAGTCTGGGTATCGGGACAACAAGTCCATCGACCAAACTAGATGTGAGTGGTACTGTTACGGCAACCGCTTTTGCTGGACCACTTACCGGTGCAGTTACTGGGAACGCTTCAACTGCTACTGCGTTACAAACTGCTAGAACCATTTCTCTTGGCGGCGATCTTTCAGG
>Ga0315909_10009305_pt1 | contig 10639 bp, 8 predicted proteins | sample LakEriMetagenome_11_FD_203527 | JGI IMG/M metagenome (GOLD analysis project Ga0315909, IMG submission 203527) | Freshwater fungal communities from buoy surface, Lake Erie, Ohio, United States - Buoy 2 MA125 | ecosystem: Environmental > Aquatic > Freshwater > Lake | place: USA: Lake Erie, Ohio...
TGGGCTGAAGCATTGATTGCCGCAGCCTGCCTTGTGGCCTTCGTAATCTTTAGTACGTACATAATTGCATGGAGTTGGGGGTGAAATGATTGACATTACCAAAGCAATTGGAGCCGTTGCCGCTACCGTTGCCGCACTAGGCGGCAGTTACACGCTTGCCGACAAATTTGGTTGGTTTGACCGCGCAATCATTGAATGGTCGCCTGAGAACTTTAAGATCGTGGCAGAAGCTGGCAAGCCCATCAATGTCACGGTTGCGCGGATAAAGAAGCGGGACGATTGTTCTGTTGAGAGTTTTACCCCAAGCATTCGTGATGCGGCGGGTATGGTGCATGAAGCCACTACGACCGCAAGCAAGTTCAGCGGCCCAGCGGGGCCAGAGATTGATACGTTCACCTACGAACTTACGATGGTAGGAAAAGAAAAGATTGCCAGCGGCAAAGCCACCTTGCTGGCAACCATCAAATACAAATGCCCTGAAGGGGAGCGTGTTGTGCAATACCCTCGTCACAAGAATTTAAGTTTTGAATTAAAAAGGTAAAGCAATGGCTCAATTTGAACCAGCCTTTGAGCAGATGATTCGGGACGAGGGCGGCTACGTCCTCCATGAAGTACCCGGTGACACAGGGGGTATGACCTATGCAGGGATTGCCCGCAACAAGAACCCGCAGTGGAATGGCTGGGCGCTTGTGGACAAGAAAGAATTTGGCGGTTCCTTAACGCCTATGGTGCGTGAGTTCTACCGCGTTGAGTTCTGGGACAAGATGCGGGGTAACGAGATCAGTAACCAAGAGGTGGCTAATACCATCTTTAACTTTGGTGTAAACGCAGGGCTAGGCATGGCAGTAAAGCTTGCCCAATTGGTTGTTGGGGCTACACCTGACGGTGGAATTGGTGCTAAGACCATTGAGAAGCTTAACCAGATTACAGACGGTCAGCGGTTTAAAGAGTCCTACGCTTTGGCTAAGATTGCCCGTTACGTTGAGATATGCAACAAAAACCCCGTGCAGGTCAAGTTCCTCAAGGGTTGGATTAACCGCACATTGAAAGGTCTAGCATGAGCTTGCTTGCCGTTGGATCAATCATTGAAGCTGTGGGCAAGGTTGCAGGCGACCTGATTACGACCGACAAAGAAAAGATGGAAATGGAGATTGAGCAGCGTAAGCTTGATCTGGAAGAGAAGCGCATTGACCAAGCTACAGACCTAGCGCAGATTGAGGTCAACAAGATTGAAGCTATGTCATCCAATGTGTTTGTTTCTGGCTGGAGGCCAGCTATTGGATGGATTGGCGTAGCGGCTATGGGCTATCAGTTTCTGCTCTATCCACTGTTCCAGTGGTGCTGGAAATACTTGCAGGCTATGGGTTGGGTTCCTATTGGCATGGATCCCCCGCCAGTACTGGACGCAGACCAACTATGGGTGATATTATCAGGCATCTTGGGCATTGCCGGTATGCGTTCTTTTGAGAAGACCAAAGGCGTTGCCAGTAAATAAAGGTCGCCGATGCCACTACAAAAAATACTGTTTAAGCCGGGGGTCAATAAAGAGAACACCCGCTACACCACAGAAGGCGGCTGGTACGAGGCCGACAAAATTCGTTTTCGCCAAGGCAACCCAGAAGTTATTGGTGGTTGGGAGCCACTGTCTGCATCTACGTTCCAAGGTGTATGCCGGTCTTTGTGGAATTGGGTGACGCTTGGCGGCAATAATTTAATTGGTATTGGCACAAACCTTAAGTTTTATATTGAGCAAGGCGGTGTTTTTTACGACATCACGCCTATTCGTGCGACACCCACAATCAACAACAATCCGTTTGCAGCTACAAATGGCTCCGCCACAATTACCGTTACAGACACAGATCATGGTTGCGTCACCGGAGATTTTGTAACATTTAGCGGCGCTGTTGGCCTCGGCGGAAATATCACAGCCGCTGTATTGAACGCGCAATACCAAGTCTCGGTTATCAACGCCAACAGCTACACATTCACAGCCTCGGCTACGGCGAACGGTTCAGACGTTTCTCCCGGTGGAGGTGCTTCTGTTGTAGCCACGTATCAAATTAACGTCGGCCCTGCTATCCCTGTTCCGCTTGTAGGTTGGGGCGCGGGTAGTTGGGGCAGTCCTCCCGCTGTTGCACCACCTTCAACTGTGGGCACATGGGGCTATGGCCGTGATTCAACGTCAGCCTTGCGATTGTGGAATCAAATTAACTACGGCCAAGATTTAGTTTTTGGCCCCCGTGGTGGCGCTATTTACTACTGGAGTGCGACTAGCACTGTAAGTACCCGTGGTGTACTGCTTAATTCCTTGGGCGGCACGGTATCCTTTACAAACGCTTCACCAACTGTGGTGACCTCTACCATACTTTATACCGAAGGCGCTGCGCTTCAATTCTCTGGCGGGTCGTTACCTACTGGCGTGTCTGCGGCGACTACGTACTACGTGTTTGAAGTAAATGGCTTAACATTTAAATTACTTGACGGCGCAGGCAACGCGGTTAATACCTCTAGTTCAGGCACAGGTTCCGTATCCCTAATTGTGGATGTTCCTACAATTCAAAACAACATGACCGTGTCGGATGCCTCCCGCTTCCTGATCGCCTTTGGTTGCAATGACTACGGCTCCAGCATACTTGACCCCATGTTGATTCGCTGGTCAGCGCAAGACGACATCTACAACTGGACACCAGACCCAACCAATCAGGCAGGGTTTACCCGACTATCCCACGGCTCTGAAATCATTGCCACAGTGCAGACCCGTCAAGAGATTGTGGTGTTTACAGACGTTAGCGTGTATTCGCTCCAGTACCTTGGCCCCCCGTATGTGTGGGCATCGCAGCTTCTTGGTGACAACATCTCAATCATGAGTCCTAACGCGGCTGTGATTGCTTCGGGTATCGTGTACTGGATGGGCGTAGATAAGTTTTACTCCTATGATGGCCGTGTGCAAACGCTTAATTGTGACCTGCGCCGCTATGTGTTTGGTGACCTTAACCAAGAGCAATCACTGCAAGTATTCTCTGGCACGAACGAGGGCTTCAACGAGGTCTGGTGGTTCTATTGTTCAGCCAACGCGACGGCCATCGACAAGTACGTTATCTACAATTACGTTGAGAAAATCTGGTACTACGGCACTATGTCACGTACGGCGTGGTTGGACTCGGGCTTGCAGTCGTACCCAATTGCGGCAAACTACGTCACGGCTACGCTCACAGGTAATTTAATTAACCATGAGACTGGCTTGAATGACAACACGACCGGCACCGCTGTTGCGATTGATGCTTACATTAGCTCGTCTGAGTTTGACATTGGTGACGGCCATAACTTTGGTTTTGTGTGGCGTGTCTTACCTGACTTGACCTTTGAGAACGCTGAGAGCACCCCCGCTGGCGCATTACCAACAGTGGCTATGACTTTGTATGGTTTGTCCAACTCAGGCTCTGGGGTTACAAGTTCAGCTTCACAGCCCGTAGCTAAAAGTAGTACATATGTTATTACAGAGCAGTTTACTGGCACGATCTTCACCCGCATGCGCGGTCGCCAGATGATCTTTAAGATTAGCTCAAACCAAGTTAACACTTGCTGGCAACTGGGCGCACCCCGTATAGATATTCGTCCTGACGGCAGGCGCTGATGACATCCAAGAACAGGATCATTACCCCCGCACCACCCAATTTACCACTGGGCACGGATCAGTACGAGCGCCGGTATCAGGATCAGTTCACAAACGTTTTACGTCTGTACTTTAACCAACTACAAAATGCGTTTAGCGAGTTGTTTGGCCCGACGGGTGGCAAGTATGTGGCGAACCCATACGGGGCGTTTTCTAGCGACCAAGACCAGACGGCTGTAGCCAACACTGCTACGTTGATGACATTCAACACCACTGACTTTGCCGATAGCGTAAGGATCGTTAACTCCGAGATTACTGTGGAGTACGCTGGTATATACAACCTGCAGTTCAGCGCTCAGTTTAGAAACACAGACACAGCCTTCCAAGATGTCTACATCTGGTTAAAACAAAACGGCGAAGACATTACAGGCTCAACAGGTTTTGTGTCTATCCCAAACAGACACGCTGGCACGGACGGACACGCAATTGTTGGCTGGAACTATTTTTTAAATATGGCAGCAGGTGACCACGTTGAGATTTACTGGTCTGTGCCTAACGTTGCTGTAACTATCCAGCACCTTGCTGCTTCCGGCACGCCCACTAAGCCTTCTACGCAATCCGTCGTAGCTACACTTTCATTTGTGTCTGCGCTCCCAGCATGATATTATCAAACAACCCCCATTTTGAGAGGCAAAAATGAGCCTTCACGTACTAGCCGATCACATGGCATCCAAGGGTCGCAACGGCGATTCAATGCTTGTTCACATGACGCCCGGAGAAGTCGCTGGACTTCATGCGCTTGCCCTTAAACACGGCGGTGAACTGACCATCAATCCAGATACGGGTTTACCCGAAGCTAACTTTTTAAAGTCGCTGTTGCCAATGTTGGCAGGGGCAGCTCTTAACTTCTTCGTTCCCGGCTTGGGCGCGGCTGTTGGCGGTGCGTTTGGTCTTGGTGCGGCGGCGGGTACTGGTATTGCTGTAGGCGGTTTGACGACGTTGGCTACTGGCAGCTTGTCTCGTGGTTTGATGGCCGGTATGGGGGCATACGGCGGCGCTGGTTTGTCTGAAGGTTTTATGGGGGCGGGCGTAGGCGCTGCACAACAAGGCGCTATGGAGTCTTTAAGCGCAGATCAAATTGCATCGGAGATGGCCAATACCGAGTTGACAAAACAAGGCGTGTTAAATCAAGCCGCAGCAGATGCTACTAAATCCGCACTTGCCGACCCCGGATCAACATTTTCTGCAGGACTTAAGTCTGCTGCAGCCAACCCGTTGGACTTTGCTAAAACTAACTTTAAACCTTTGGCCGCAGCCGCTGCGCCAATCATGGCTGACATGATGGTTCCAACAACCACAAAAATGCCTGCAGCTACAGACACAGGCTACATCCGTCAAAAGGTATACGATCCCGGCACACAGACGTACCGCAGCTTGACACCTGTCAAAGCCAACGAGTGGAAAGACAGAAGCTTCTCCGACATCTATCGCGGCTACAACGGTGGCGGTATTGTGGCTTTGGCGGCTGGTGGTACGGGGCAAACCGTTGCTGACTTGTATGCAGATCTTGGCCGCACGCCTGATAAAGAAGGTCAAGCATTTTGGGAATCAAGTTTTGGCACAGGCCCAGTAACTGAAGCTCAAAAAGCTAGCTTCATGCAGTCTGCTAATTCTGTAATAGGTGCAGAAACAAAATCTGCGCTTGAAGATGCGTACGCTAGAAATGATGTGGGGGCAATTAACCAACTTATCGCCGACAACAGAATCACGGCTCAGAATATTGGCGACACATGGAAAGGGTTTGACACCTCGGGTATTACTGGTTTGCAGTTATATACGCCCCCTACAGCTACAGCTACGGCTACAGACACTTCTGGCATAACTACGTTAAATAACAACACAAACAACGCAGCCACAAACAATACTGCTGGCACTAACTTAGCCGCATTCTCAAACGACTACACCGGCGCAAACATTAACGACTATATTGCCAATAACAAGTTGGATGCTGCAGGTATTACCGCCGCAGCCAAGCAATTTAACGTAGACCCCGCGCAAATTACTGCGGCTCAAAATGCCCAAAACATTGTGACCAATGTGTATCGCAACGTACTTGGTCGTGATCCAGACCCTGCTGGCCTTTCTTGGTGGACTAACCAGATCATGAACGGCGACCGCACGGGCGCTGAGATGTACGAAGAGTTCAAGAAGAGTGCTCAAAGCATTTTAGGTGCTAGAGGCGAAAAAGAACTTTTCAAAGAGATGTCTCTTGACGAGGCCGTAAAAGACTTTGGCGGTTATCAGTCTGCTGACAAGCGTACGATTGCTGATGAGTGGGTACGCAACACGCTAGGCCGTGAGGTGACTGATGCTGACCGTCAAACCCAATGGTATAAAGACGCTTCCAATAGCGCTGTTATGAATACCGTAGGCAAAGCTGAAGACATTTATAACAAGTTTAAAAACTTTGCCTACGAAAACGCTGGGAATACTGTAAAACAAAAAATTGCAGAAGCTAAAGCCACGCTTTCTAAAAACGGGCTTACTGAAGCCGACGTCCTGCGCCAGACAGGTAAGACTATTGCCGAGTTGATTGGCAGTGGCATGAACCTTGAGAATGACCTTTTCAAAGCGTCTCAACTGCGCAAGCCCGGAGACAAGGCTGGGTTTGACTTCAACACAATTACCAAAGCTAAACCCGTCATTAACAACACGTTTGACAGCAGCACCGTTGTAGATAGAAAAGTTACAAATCCGTATGGTAACGCAACGAACCCCGGTGATTTAACTTACAACACTGACGGCACAGTCACAGTACAGCCCAACATTCCATACCGTCCTTATGGCGGTTTCTCAGGTATGGGCGAAGTTAGAGACGCGTACACGCAAGGTGGCGGCAGCTTGGGATACACCCCTTACGCACCTAAGACTGCGGCTGAGCATGCCGTTCTCTACAACAACTTGACGGGCGATTCCGAAGCTGCATACAACTACTTGATGGGCAAAGGCGGCGCTAAGTACCCAACTAAGTCTAGAGTGGGTGAGATTGCTCAACCTTACCGCGAAGCTACCTTGGGTTACCCAACCAGCACAAACAAAGCGTACAACTACGACGCGGCTACGGGCAAGATGGTGCGCAATCCTGACTACGTGGCCACCGGTCGTGACGACAAAGGGAATGTCAACTACACCATGTCTCTTAATGAGATGAAAAAGTATTTGACTACAAACCCATTGACAGGTCAGGCACTATTTGAATGGGCGCAAGAAAATGGCGTTTCGGCACAAGACGTTGCTGACGCCACAGGCCGCAAATTGTCTGAGGTTTACGCCGAGTTCCGTGCTGCTAAAAAAGTTGCCGACGCTAAAATTGGTACAGGAGTAGGCGCATCGGGCACGTATGATATTGGCGGGGGTGGAGACGGGCCAACAGGCCCGTCGGGTAATACGGGAAATACTATTTCTGGGTTTAATCCTGCGGCCCCAAATCCAAGCATAGCGGAAAGTTTTGGGAATGCCCCCGGAAGTACTGACGGAAATACAGGATCTACAACGGGCACAGAAGGCGGCGCGGTTGCCAGCGCTAACGGTGGTTTACTCCCCCGTGGCTACGCCGTAGGCGGCGGTCTTGGTTCTCTAGGTTCTTACTCTGACGGTGGTCGTTTGCTTAAAGGCCCCGGTGACGGTGTATCTGACAGCATCCCTGCAACCATTGGCGCTAAGCAACAACCCGCACGCCTTGCTGATGGTGAGTTTGTAATACCTGCGCGGATCGTGTCTGAGTTAGGCAACGGCTCAACTGATGCAGGCGCTAAGAAACTATACGCCATGATGGATCGTGTACAACGTGCACGGGGCAAAACCACAGGCAAAAACAAAGTAGCGGCCAACTCCCGCGCTGACAAATATCTTCCCGCTTAAGGAATAGACATGGCTGACCCACAAGTATCCCTACAAACGATAAACCAGTCGCAGACTTCAATCCCTGACTACGCCAAGCCGTATGTTGAGGATTTGTTAGGCCAAGCTCAAGCGGTTACCGATGTCAATGCCAACCCCTACATGCAGTACATGGGGGATCGCGTAGCGCAGTTTTCTCCTTTACAACAGCAAGCGTACGAAAATGCAGGGTTGATGCAGACTGCTCCTCAGTTGGGGGACGCTACGGCTTTGGCTGGTATGGCGGGGTTGGGCGCTCTTAATACGCAGTACACATTTAGACCGTCAGATTTTGGTGCCGCGTTTGGTGCCGCTACTACTAGAGACGCGCAAGGCAATGTGACCGGCAACACCATGATGAACCCCTACATGCAAAATGTAGTGGAGCGCCAACAACAAGATGCTCAACGCCAAGCCGACATTGCTCGTCAAGCACAACAAGCACAGGCGGCTCGATCAGGTGCGTTTGGTGGTAGTGGTGATTACCTTATGAGGGCGCAAGCCGCAGGAAACTTGGCTCGTCAAAAGGGCGACATTCAAGCTTTAGGGTTAAGCAACGCTTACAACCAAGCAATGCAGCAGTACAACACACAGTACCAGCAAAACGCTCAGCAACAGCAGTATGGCGCGGGGTTAGGTCTTCAAGGTTTGCAAACAGCCAACCAAGCTGCACAAAATTTAGGCAACCTTGGCAATACCCAGTACCAGCAAAACATGGGCATCAACCAGATGCAGAACCAGTACGGTGGTCAGCAACAACAGCAAATGCAAAACGTGCTGAACAATCAGTACCAAGACTATCTGAACTACCAGAACTACCCATACAAGCAGTTGGGTTTTATGTCTGACATGCTTCGCGGTTTGCCACTGACTCAGCAATCTTCGAGTGTCTATGCAACACCGCCTTCAATGGTGTCTCAAGTAGCGGGTCTTGGCGGTGCGGCAATTACTGGTGCTAAGTTGTTTGGTGCGGCTGGTGGAGCCACCGGCGACTTGGAGCGCCGCCCTGCTGGGTTGGCTGACTTGGCTATCTATCAAATGGGTTGAAGAATATGATTGATGTAAACCAGATTACCTCTACCCTGCGTGGGATGCCTGACCAGCAGTTGCAACAGTACGCCATGATGCACAAGGGCGACCCTTATATTCTCTCTCTTGCCGTTTCGGAAAGTAATCAACGCAAGAAAATGCGTATGGCAGCGCAGGGTCAAGTCGGCGGGCAACAAATGCCCAAAGTAGCCGATGCCGCTATTGCTGGGATGGCTCAGACACGGCTTCCAGAAGACCAAGGTATTGCACAGATCCCAGCGCCCAATATGCAGGCTATGGCTGATGGCGGTATTGCAGGCTACGGCGATGGTGACGATGTCCCAAGAAGAAACGGCATGGCGCAAGGCGGCATGTATGACTTTGCTCAGCGTAGCGAGCCTGTGGTTCGTATGTCTGGTGGCGGTGCAGTTCAGAAGTTTGCGGGTAAAGGTGAGTCGCTTGTGCGCACAACCGACGGCGGTAAAACTTGGTTCTTGGACATCCCCAAAACCATCCGCGATCCTAGCGTTCCTTACTACCGCCTGATTCCAAACCCAGCAGCTAAGCTAGCAGACATGAAGTTCCCGTCAAAAGCGGCGGCTTTGGAAGCTTTCACCACATCAACTACACAATATTCAGGCACTCCCGGTGCAAAACCTTATTCATTAGATTTGGGATCTGCCCTTCCAACTGTAGACAATCGGTACGTAACACCAGAAGGAGAAAGGCTCATTCGTAATGCCGAAATGACCGATAAAGAATTTAATGAAGAAAAAAAGCAGGGCATCAGACAAAACCAACTGCCTACTTTTGCAGGCCCCGATGCCCCAATAGTTCCTCGTTTTCAACCCGGTGTAAGCGACGCGTTTGTACCTCCCGCTGCTGCCGCACCCTCAGCCGCTGCACCTAGTGCTGCCGTACCTCCAGCCGCTGTTCCCGGTGCCGCGCCTGCACCTCAAGCTACCTTGCCTACAGGTATCGCAACAATTAAACAGCCTACGGCTGAGGATGCAACAGCGGCAAGCAATAAATTCTTTGACGCAGACGCGCTTACACGCCGTTTAGAGCAACAACGTTTGCAAGAGCGGCAAGACATTGCCAATCAGAAAGACACACGCCTTGCACAGCTTGACGCGTTTAACAAAGAAAAAGGCCCTGCGTTTGCGGGCTATGAGAAGCTGTTACAGAAAGAAGAACTGCAAGACGCCACAGACAAAGAGAAGTCGGGCCTCATGTCTTTGATGAAAGGCTTCTTGGCTATGGCTGCTGGAGAGTCTCCAAATGCCGCTACAAACATTGCCAAAGGTGCTATGGTTGGCTTGGGCGATTACGGCGACGCGCTTAAAGAGTTTAAGAAAGCGGCTAAAGAACGCACCAAAGCTATGGCGGACATCGAGCAAGCCCGTCGTGCAGAAGCTAGAGGCGATCTTAAAGACACTCAGATGTATGAAGAAAAAGCTGATACGCGTATGGCTGAATCCGATCGCGCATTTACAAACGCTGTTACACAGATTACAGGTAAAAAAGGTGAGATTGCCAGCGGCATCTACAAAGACTTGGTCAACAACGCTGAAGCCACTAAGCGGACAATGATTCAAGAAAGCGGGGCCAATGCCCGTACCAATGCACAGCTTAACGCGCCGGGTCAGACAGAGCGTTTGGTAGACCGCATGGCGAGGGATCCAAAATTCAAAGAAGAGTATAAAAATTACGCATCTATTGTTCCCGAAGCCAAAGGAAGTGAAGCGGAATTGCAGGCGTACCTTAAAAACCCAATGCTAGTTAAAGCTACAAACCCTGAGCTTGCGGCATACTACGACCAACTAATTAAACAACGTCGTCTACAACCAACGAGCACGCCCACTGGACAAGTTCTTGTAGGTCAGTAAAATAGCTACACCCCCTGTAAGTTCGGCCTTATTGGGGATTTGTAAACAGCCGCACAATTTGGAACACTATGGCTCAATACCTGCCCCTACCAGACGGAAACTCGCTGTTAATGAAGGAGGGGGAGACGCCGCAAGAAGCGTACGCACGAGCCCAGCGACAGTTCCCAGA
>Ga0315909_10009306_pt1 | contig 10638 bp, 2 predicted proteins | sample LakEriMetagenome_11_FD_203527 | JGI IMG/M metagenome (GOLD analysis project Ga0315909, IMG submission 203527) | Freshwater fungal communities from buoy surface, Lake Erie, Ohio, United States - Buoy 2 MA125 | ecosystem: Environmental > Aquatic > Freshwater > Lake | place: USA: Lake Erie, Ohio...
TGAAACCAACTCCTTCTTGTGATGATGATGGTGAACCACCGGCACCGTTTGGTCTATTACCAATTACTTGTACAGAATCTGTTGGGAAGTTTACTCTATCATTTGTAACATCCCCGTTTTGAACGTTATGGAAAACATAACCATTTGTTAATGAACTTGCCCAACCTCCATACTTAATTGCTTTGTTGAGGTTATTGGACATAGTTGACCATGCGTCAGTAGCAAACGCTAGTTTGGTTACCTGATTATAGATTGTACCTCCAATATATCCACCACCAATAAATCCTCTAATTAAGTTAAGTGAGAAACGATATAAATCCCTATCAAATCCAAATACTTCTCTACCATTATGTCTAAGACTCGCATAGTTGTCAACAATGGTTAAAGGATTACCATTACTTCCCGCCTCACCACAGATTACACAAACAGCGTCAGTCGATGCGATTGATGTTGAAGATGAGTTGGTGAAATTTGTCCATGGACCATCTGCACTTATTGTGGAATATTGTAGTGTTAATGTATTTCCAACTCTTTGCCATTTTAACCAATAACCCGGTGCGGATGAACCACTACTTTGAATTGGAGCGTGGTATTGACCAAAGAATGTTCCCGCATATCCATTTGGGAAACCTGAGGTGTTTAATGCCCCCGCATATGGTCCAGCACCATCCGCTGAATATCCATTAAAATCAAAATGGTGAACGTTTGCACCATAAACAAAACCGGCACCGATATAATCGTGTGCCCAATATGCTACTAGTCTAAATTCTTCACCTGCCGCAAATGTTCTATTGTATACAACAGTAGTATAACCTCCCGATGGTGGTGTAAAGGTTTTATCACCGTTGGACAAGGTTCCACCCGTGTGGTAAGTCGATGCTTTCCTCCAACCCGGACTTCCGTCTAATATTTCTATGTTTCCGTTTACTATCATTACATGTGACCACTATACATAGGACACCCCGCAGATAACGCTCGAGGGGCATCAGGTACCTTTATTACTGTGTCGGTATTATACTCAACTCTATCCGTATGAGCATTTTGAACACCGTTATATCCACCGGCAAAGTATCCGTGGTTTTGACCCATTACCGTTGGTTGTTCATCATTATCTAATGTTTGACTATATGGATTTGTTACATATGATTCGGTGGTGTGCATAAACTTCATAAATGCAAAAACAATCCCACCAGCATGTACATATGATTTACCATCTTTTGTTGGCAATCCTTTACCCCAATATGATAATGTTTGAGTGTAGTTTGGATTTGGTGAACGCGTTCCCCATGTTTCAGTTGAGAACTCATATCTTCTTGTTACCCCATCACTCGCTAACGACCACCCATAATCTCTGTCAAACCAAGCTTCACAATAACTTTGGTCTCCGGTATAAACACTACCATCTGATGCCGTTCTAAAAGTATCCGTATTGAAAGTAAATTTTTCATAGTTACTTGAACCGTTGGCTAACGTGTACCCTTTACTTCCGTACATAACACCTTCAGGTGTGTAACCAACACCGTGTTGTATTGTGCACGGTATTGTACCATATGACCTATTATCGATTGCCGTTACATTTTCAGTGGCAAAAGACATTTTTTTATTTATTAAACCATACGAACCCCAATCACCCCAAAGTATATAACCGTTAATATGTGAGGAAAAATATCCACCGTATCTGTGTGGTGTAACAAGATTTGCATTGGCGGAAGTTCCATAAGTATCGGTACTGTTTTGAATTGTTGTTACAACTGTCCAACCGGCATTACTAATATAACCACCACCAATATAACCCTTGGTTAATGATAAACCTTGTTTATATGTGTCGGCAATATACTCAAGGTTCAAAGCCGAACCTTGATATGACATCGTACCTGTATAATCTATTGTACCGTATACTTTCATATTAAATTGGACTCCATATTGGTGAAGCGGATGATAACGACCTCGGCGCATCCGCAATTGATGTGATGGTGTCTGTGTCGTATTTTACTTTATCGCTTATTGCGTTTTGTCCTAAATAAGTTTGATAACCACCAGCAAGGTATCCGTGGTTCTGACCCATAACACCCGCAGTTTCACAGTTTGGTACTGATTGACTACCAAAATTGGTTGTCCACGTTGAGATGGTGTTTCTATATTGAAAAATTGTATTGTTAATCCATGAACTTGTTCCTGCTAAATAGAATTTTCCTTTTTTACTGTTAACTCCCTTTTCTAAATCATTACCCGGCATTCCAAATCCACCGGGGGTGTTTGTTGTTGACTGCACTCTCCATGTTTCACTGGCATATGGGTAAATTGAAGTTCTATTTAATGCCGTTGAGTAATGATATCCATATTCCCTATCAAACCAACCAACGGTATGTGCTCGTGTTGGTGCGTTTGCATCGGTTGTCGAAACGAAAGTATCAGTTGCGAATGTAAACTTATCATAACCCGTCGAATCATTCCCACATGTGTATGCTTTGGTTCCAAATGGTACACCGGTTGATTCGTAACCAACCCCTTGTTGAATTGTTGATGGTGAACCACCACAATAAGTTCTATTACCAATTGCTGTTACAATTTCCGTTGCCAAATTCACTTTATCATTTCCACAATAACCATTTTGGCCATTTAAGAAGAAATAACCGTGAGTATGTGCCGATGCCCAACCACCATATTTGTTTGGGTAGTTGATACTGTTCGCACTTGTTCCCCACGCATCGGTGGCAAACTTTAAAGTAGTAATTGTTGTCCAAACCGAACCACCAATATACCCACCACCTAAAAGTCCTCGAATAAGTATTAAACCCAATTCATAATGGTCATCACGCAAGGTCTTGATATCGCGACCTTGTACTGTAAGATTTCCTGTAAAATTGATGTTACCATTAACTTTCATTATTTATTCCCTTTGAGTTCGTCGATTTCCTTTTTAAGGTCTTTTATTGCTTCAATTAATAAAGCTGTTAATCTTCCATAAGATACGGAATCAGGACGACCTTCTGTATCGAATCCAACAGCTTCTGGTAAAATTTTTGCCACTTCTTCAGCTATCACACCCGCTTCTTTCTGTTCGTTATTTATTTTGGTATATGTAACACCGCTCAATTGAAGAACCTTCTCCAAACCGTTTTCGATTTGTTGTATATCTTTCTTATATCGAATAGATGAGTTCTCGGTGATTCTACCATTAACAACCAAGTTGTTATAAATTAATGCTCCACCAAAGTATAAGTGAGACGAATTGGTTGATTGGTCACCATAGAATCTAAATACACCACCATATCCGATACCATCTTCAGTTGGGTTATCATCACCGACCTCCATGTAACAATCCATCGGTGTACCATCCTGAAGACCAAATTTACTTGAAACGAATGCGGTTGCATATACATAATCTAATGACGGATTTACGTAAACACCTGCGGTTCCATAAACCGAAGTTCCTGAACCCCATAGTAATTGGTATGTTGAGTTACTATCGTTGTTGTAATTGATAGTAACGTTGGTTGCTTGTCCTTGGAATACTCCGTCATTATCAATATATGATACATCCGTACCATTTCTTCTAAATTGAACAATTCTATTTGAAGAGCTGTCTGAAACAATATACCATCTATTTGAGTGGTATTGTATTTTACCTTGAGAACCCGGGTCACCTGTCCAGTTTGAAGTTGCGTTACTTCTAATATCGCTATTGGTGATTATTATGGAACCATTCATTGTTAAGTTGTCATCAACAGTGACGGCACCATTAAAATATGATGTTCCGTTATTGTAAAGGTCATAACTTGAATTAGAACCTCCTATAGATAATTTTCCACTAACAAAAAGTTTAACTCCGGATACCGGTGTTGCACCCATAGCAATATTACCATTGGCATCAAGATGAAAATCATTCTGACCGTATCTACCCATTACAACTTTGTAATCGGCGAACGCTTCAATCACAGGTAAACCTGAAATGGTATTAACCGAGAAGATTGAATCGGTCATGTCATCGGTGATTGTGAACAATCTACCGTTAACACCGTCGGCAACAATTACTTCTGCACCTGAACCACTACTATTAAATCTAACAGTACCTAAGTTTGAATAACCATTTGGATTTAAGTAGTAATTACTGTTTGCACTATCATAGAAGATTGGTGCATACATTGCGGTATTTGATTGGATTAAGTTTTCAACTAAGAATTGTTTGTTGTTGTAAACTCTAACCCAAGTAGAATCTGCCATGTAGATACCACCTGCATATGTTTCACTATACCAACCTGTTGAACCGACACTTCTAAACCAATCAGATGAGTACATGGCAAAATCAGTACGCCAGTTACCTGTGTTGTCATTATATGCCCCCCAGTTAGAACTTGAGTTTAAGAAACCAATTCTACTACTATTACAGTGGATACGACGAGTTGTTTCGTCAGTATCTGTCATGTAGATATCTGAAGATGTACCTTGACCTACAGTTAATGCTCCGTTGATTGTGACTGCACCATTTGAAATATTTCCTCTTGCGGTAACTGTTGCGAAGGTATCTGTTTCAGAATATGATGTGATATAACCAGGACCGTTTGTTAATTGGTTTAAGTTGGTTAAGTTTCCTGAACCCCAAACAGTACCAGCATTGTGTGGAACAATTACAGTTCCACTATTCATATTGAACTTCAATTGGTCTGTAGAATCGTGGTAGATACCAACATGTGAGAACCCATTTCTATGAAGACCAATACCTGCAGTACCTGAAGTTGCCCTAACTTCAAGCTGTAATCCACTATAGTAGTTACTTGGTGTTGCGATGTTTCTATCTAATGCAATTGTTGGTGTCGTACCAGAACCACCACTTAAAGTAATTGCAGTAGATGTACTTGAACCTCTGGCAGTAACAGTCGCTAAAGTATCTGTTTCAGAATAAGATGTAATCCATCCAGGGTTTGTGGATACACTACCATCAGCCATTAAGAACTGAGATGATGAACCACCCGTTTTAACAAACGAAGTTGCTCTAACATTTCCTGTTACCGCCAATTTGTAACCCGAAACTGAAGTGTTACCCATTCCGATTTCACCGGTTGTTGCGATGTAGAAGTCGTTTTGATTGTAACGACCCATGATAACTCTATAATCAGAGAATGCTTCGATTACAGGAACACCTGCAATTGTATTAACTGAGAATAAACTATCACTTAAATCATCTGTGATTGTGAACAATCTTCCGTTTACACCATCAACTGTGAATACTTCAGTTCCACTTGCGGTACTGTTTAATTTAACAGTTGCCAAGTTTGAAGTACTCGCCGGATTTAAATAATATGCTGTGTCATTTATATCATAGTAGATTGGTGCGTAAACTCGACCCGAACCATCTACTCTATATGTGAATGATGAACTGTCGGTTCTTAATGCATAACCATAAGTTGCACCTGCCGCAATGTTCACATAAACACCATATTCTGTTTTTGAACCGTTATATGCATTGAACTGAGCTAACCAGTCATTGTTGTTTGTTGCGGTTACATATAAAGTGGCATCTTGAACTGTGTTAGTGTTTCCACCATCAATCCAAAAACCTCTACCATCATAAGTTCGAACCATAGTTGATTCGGTTTGATAGATACCACCACCATATGTTGAGTTGTACCAACCGCTATTACCACTACTTCTAAACCAATCATTTGCGTTAAATGAAGCGGCATATACGTAATCACTTGCCGGATTTAAATAAACTTGTGCGGTTCCGTAAACTGAGTTACCTGAACCCCATAATAATTGATATGTTGAGTTACTATCGTTGTTGTAGTTGATTGTAACTGTTGATGCTAATGTAGCGGTTGCAGCATTTCCTGATGTATTTTGGTTCCATGTTGGAATGTTACCTGCGTGGTATACAACATATTCTGTTGTTCCCGCACCAACTCTAACAACTAAACCTCCCGATGTTACCGGATTTAAAACAATTATATCATCCGCATCATTTGATACACCGATAACCAATCTATTCGCCTCACCTGAAGAACCACCGATACCAAATGCATGATATTGAATGAAACCAAAATCAGATGGGTGATTAATATTTGAACCATCTCTTTCAGATTCAAAGAAGATACCACTAACACCAACACTATTACCTTTTAATAAGATATTATCCGCACCCGTTACATAATTCGATTCTGCTGTATATGAACCATATGTAAGTGAACCACCAACAGTTAATGCACCTATAGTGATATTATTTGTTGTTGATGACCCTCTTGTTGTTACCGTTGCTAATGTATCAGATTCTGCGGTTAAATAAGAACCAGCGGCTTGGTATCTACCATCTAAGTCAACGGTTACGTTACCATAACCTGTCACACCTAAAGTTAAGACACCGTCACCCGTATTAAATGATGCCGAGTTTAAATAATAGTTTGTATCGGTATCAACAACCGTTTCAGTTGCTGTGGTTATACCTGTTATATGGCCAAAACTATCTAATAAAATGTCTTGGATGTATGTTCTTCCTGAATTGTTTGATGAAGATGCTGCGGATACTGATGGGTGAGCGGTTAAGAATGAAGAAGCGTGAATACCATCTACCGTATCTGCATCCAATCCTGAACCTGAACCTTGGTGGGAAATTTGTGCGGGGTGAACCATACCAACACCCTCAGTACCTTCGTTATCTGAATCACTAAACGCTAAACCAGTTAAATGGAATCTTCCCGATTGAACGGTCAATCTAATTTTAGTATAATCATCTAATCCTGATGCCACAAATGTTACGGTACTACCATCATGGTTAACACCTTCATCCGTATTTTCAACTGTCTGTCTTGTGTTAATTCTTCTTAAAAATACAAGTTCTCCTCCTGATTGAACTCCGTGTACATCAACATAACCACCACTACTCCAAGTTAATTGTGAGAGCCAAGCCGATTTCATTCCCGATGGGATATTAAATTCTAACCAAGCCGGAGCATCCCCATATGTGTACTTATTATAGGTAGTGTCAAACTTTGGGTTACCCCATTCATCTGCGGTAGCCGAGTTCCATGAACCACTTGATGCTGCCGGTGCTGTGACATCAACCTCAGTTTGTCCATTTACACTCTTATAACGACCATCAATATCGACTGTAACCGTACCACCATCATTTCTTGTTAATGTGATTATACCGTTACTTGTATTGAATGATGCGGATGTTACGTAATAGTTTGTATCTGTAACGGTTTCAGTTGCAGAAGTAATCCCTGTAATATGACCAAAACTATCCAATAAAATATCTTGGATGTATGTTCTTCCACTGTTGTTTACGGAAGACGCGGCAGATACCGATGGATGAGCAGTTAAATAGCCTTGAGACCCAACCCATGATTGAGTTGCCACGATATTACCACCCATATATAGTGAATTAGTAGCATATACATTACCGTCAGTTGACACTCTAAAATGAACACCATATGTTGTACCATTATTATACGCACCAATTGTGACATCGGAATAATTGTTTGTAATGTTATACTCCCAACTGTCTCTAACCCAATGGTAAATATTAGTACCGTTAGCACCACTATTATATCTAGCCTCTATATAGTGGTAAAGTTGATTAGGCATTGAAGCCGCTGAGGTGGTATTTCTAAGAGTAAGGTTGGTGAAGGACTGTGCCGTAGAATTAATGGCCAATGCACCAGTCATTGTACCACCGGCAAGTGGTAAGTATGAACTTAATGAGGATGCCGCCGCGTAGTAAGAACCATGTTGTCCGTCTAATAAGTCAGCATCCAACCCTGAACTTGCTCCGTCATTGTTTGAGTGCCATACCGTTCCACCATTTATTGTTGCCGAACCACTAACCGCAAGTGAACCACTTACAGTAGTTGTCGTTCCACTAACAACAAATGAATTTAATCCATATGAACCCATAACAACTCTATCGTCAGAGAATACCTCTAATATTGGTAAACCTGAAATATCGTTAACTGAGTATAATGAACCTGATAAACTATCGGTCACTGAGAACAATTGTCCAAGTGAACCTTGAACATCAAATACTAAACTACCCGAACCATAAACTTGTAATGGAACATTTGGTGTTGTTGTATCTGATTCACCATAACCAACTCTAACACCTCTAGCAACAGTTAAATAACCATTGGTTGTAAGTGCCATTGCACCTTGTGATGTGTTATGTGCGTCATCTCCCCACCAGAAACCTCTATCATCGTCGTTGTTCATTTGGAAAGTCATTGCCCAATCGGCAAGACCTCCAAAATTTTCACCCGACGCCATACCAATAGCATAAGTTCCGCTATTACCGTAAACATTATACTTGTTTCGTGTTGATGAAGTATTTGTTCCGTAAACACCAGTTGCCGTTACATTATTAAATGTAGGACTATTACTTGTACCTAAATCTTGGTTGATTGTATATGAAGTAATATTGGCGGAATTTCCTGAAATGTTACCTGTAATTTTTGAACCAGCCAAAGATGTAATCCATGCCGGATTTGAATATGTTCCTGTTGTGTAAACTCCGTCGGTTACTGTGGCGGCATTTCCTGAAATGTTAATACCCCACGTTCCATTTTCAAAAACATATTTGTAACCGGCACCATTTTTAAAGAATCCATCTGTTGCGATGTATGCCCTTAAATTTCCTGTTTGTGTAAATTTGATTTCCTCGTCAGAGTTGTCAGTTGTTCCGATTTCTAAATAAGACGCCCCTGCACCATCCCCTGTTGACACAAATCTAACAAATGCACCATCACTATTCATGGACCAAGTAAGACCTAAATTTGAAGTATTGAACGCCAAATTACCGGTCATCGTATCACCACTCTTAGAAACTTTGTTTCCAATTGAGGTCGCAACTGTTGTTACGAAGTTAGGGTCATCACCAAGAGCGGCCGCCAACTCGTTTAAAGTATCTAAAGTTGACGGTGCGGAATCAACAAGATTCGCAATTTGTGTTTGTACATAACCTGTGGTTGCGTAGTTACTTGGGTTACTTGATGGATAATAAGTTGTTGTATCAACTGTTAAAGTACCATCACTACTTGAAGTTTTTAAGAAACCATTTGTGGTATAACCATTTAAAGTTATTACTCTACTTGGAGATACTTGCATCCACGTACTTAATGTAGTAGAACTTCCATTAGAAATCCCAAAATAAAAGTTACTTCCATTGTGACCCATTGACCAGTTATGGTTGGTACCAGCATTACCACCTATACCTGTTGTTACTCCCCAACTACCATCACCAATACCACCAGCAACAACTCTATTTGAATATGAATTGGGACTTATTCCCGTACTATTGGCAAGTACTGCTGATGATACGTTTGTAAATCCTGTTGTTGTTAATCCACCATTAAATGAAACCGCGGTAGTAGTACTTGCACCTCTTGCGGTGACAGTTGCTAACGTATCAGATTCTGCCGTTAAATAAGAACCAGATGCTTGATATCTACCATCTAAATTAACGGTATAAGTTCCACCATCATTTCTTGTGAAGGTAAGATTACCATTACCGGTATTAAATGTACCGCCCGTTGTGTAAGTGTTTACATATGAACTAATGTAATTACTTGGGTTAGATGCCGGATAGTAGTAAGAACCATGTTGTCCGTCAAGGGTGTCAGCATCACCTGCGGTGTCAGCATAACCCGCATGTATTTTATACCAAGAACCCCATGAACTCGCTTCTTTTGTTCTAATTGAAATATATTTGTCTGAGGAACCATATCTTGGTAATGCGAGTTGTAATGCGTATTGGTCAATTCCATATTCATTACCTAAACCGAGGGTGAATCCATAAAATTGTGATGAACCCGTACCCGGACCATTATTTGTCCCTTGGACGAATCTAGCACCAAAATTACCGATTGCGTTAAAATCAGTTTGGGTACTGTGATTGTCCCCCATATTATTAAACAATCGATACTCATCTGTGATTGAATCGATTGAGTGGGTGTGTGAGGATTCAGCATATTTTCCATCAATGTCTACGGTATATGTGTTACCATCATTTCTATTAAATGTGATAATACCGTTTGATGTGTTGAATGTTGCACCTGTAGTGTAATAGTTGTTATATGAAGTTAGGTATGTATTTGAATCAACACTACCATCAGCTTTTAAGAACTGAGATGATGTTCCACCACTCTTAACGAATGAGGTTGCCCTAACATTACCAACGACCGCTAATTTATATCCCGATACTGGTGCGGTCCCCATACCAATCTCACCTGTTGTACCTAAGTAGAAGTCGTTTTGATTAAATCTACCCATTACGATATGATAGTCGGCAAACGCCTCAATCACAGGTAAACCCGAGATAGTGTTAACGGAGAATAATGAATTACTTAAATCATCGGTAACCGCAAACAATCTACCATTTGTACCATCAACCGCAAATACGGTTGCTCCTGATACGGATTCGTAAACTGTTAATGTACCACCACTAATGACAACATCATTGTTTGACGTTAATCCACTAACGGTGATTGATGTGTTGGTTGTGTTACCTCTAGCAGTAACTGTTGCCAACGTATCTGTTTCAGAATATGATGTTAAGAATCTACCGTCAATATCAACTGTGAATGTTCCACCACCATTGTTATTGGTGAATGTGATAACACCATCACTTGTATTGAATGTTGCACCCGT
>Ga0315909_10009308_pt1 | contig 10637 bp, 17 predicted proteins | sample LakEriMetagenome_11_FD_203527 | JGI IMG/M metagenome (GOLD analysis project Ga0315909, IMG submission 203527) | Freshwater fungal communities from buoy surface, Lake Erie, Ohio, United States - Buoy 2 MA125 | ecosystem: Environmental > Aquatic > Freshwater > Lake | place: USA: Lake Erie, Ohio...
TATTAGTGCATAGTCGTTCTGTGTCCAGTTAGGAGTATTATTACCAACATAAAGTCCGTTTGATAGGATCACCACGTTTGAAGTAGTGATCAAAGTATTACCAGCATAACCAGCGTATGAAACTACGTTTGGAAATACGTCTGAACCCGGAATTTCAAAAATACTTGGGTTGTCATTGTTGGTAAACAATGATTGCCATTTGGTTTGTTGTAAACCGTATTCAAAGTCAGCGTCGATAAGTGATAATGGATTAGCAACACGTAAGCGTTCAACTGCATCTACAGCAAAGGGGCGTTGTGCTGGATAGTTTACTTCTACGTAGATCGCTAGTTTATCAGCTGCACTCATAGTCGCAGTGCTGGTTGATAGTGTAATCGTAGTCACACCGTCGATGCTTTGTGGGAAATTATTGTCTGGACTGCTGTTCCAAGTAATAGTTCCTAGCAGTGTTGAGTCAGCAAAGTTATAGATAAAGGTTTGTTTAGTGGCGTTCAAGATCGCGATGATCTGAGCGTTGCTAAAGTTACCGGGTATCTTAACTGTACCAACACCAGCACCTGCAGGTGTAAACACATAATTCTTAATCTGTTGTCTTGCCATTTTTTAAGCCCCAAATAATAATGAATTAGCTAACAATGTAGCTTTAGTTGTTGATGCAAATTTGTCGTATTGTACCGTGCCATCTGCTAGTTTAGCATTGGTAATAGTGTTGTCACTAGGTTCACCTGAAGTAAGCACATCACCAAATGCCATGATGAATGTATTACCTAAATACACCGATAATGGTGCTGTAGCGAATACTATAGTGGCATTGTTAAAATAGTAGTCAATACCAGGATTTTGCAACTGTCCACCCAATACGCAAAGTGTCGCAAATGGATTACTTACCGTATATGTCTGACCACTGACCGTAGTATTGAAAGTAGATGTGTTACCATTGAACTGTGTGCTGATATCATCTAGCTTAACAAAGTTACCTATTTGTGGTTGATTGCCTATATATGCCATACTGTCTCCTTAAACCCTACCAACTACCACTTCAATGACGCCATGGTCACCATGAAAATCTTCTAATGCTTTACCAATCACTGTGCCAATCTGTGGAATATGTTCAGCTCTGGCACGACCATTGCCTGCAGATACCAACATATCACCTTTCTTGATCGGTCCTACGACCTTGCAAGGCACTCGTCCTAGCAGTGCTAGTGTAACAACATAGTCACCTTTGATTGCATCATTCATCAAATATGCTGGTTGTGTTGATACCACACCAGCTACACGTGAACACATGTCTACATCACATTGACTGACTTCTGCCGAGCCACCAAAATGTAATACAGTGCCGGCTTCATAGTCTGCATCTGATGTGTATTTTTCTGCAATGTCAGCGTATTGTGCTGAAGTTGATCTGATAAATGCTGTGTTAAATGTGGCGCCTGATGCACCAATATTACCCACACCGCTAGTGCCACCATTACCGATAGCTATAGCTGCATTTTGGCTATTAACATACATAGTGCCTCTGACACCAACACCACCATTAACGGTTAAAGCACCTGTTAATGAACTGGTTGAACTAATACCGCTGGTTACGTTGGCATTACCTAACCATAGGTCTGCATAACGGAAGCTGACATTACCACTATCAACTAGAGTAGTTGGTTGATTATCTAAGTTTGTAAATAGTCTAAAACGTCCATCTGATTGCGCACGATATAAACCTGTGTATCTTTGTGTGCCGTCATTATATGTGCCTACAAACCCTTGGTCGATTGCATCACCTACGTTGGTATTAGCTAAGAACACGAAAGGTGTATTAACTGTTAGCGAGGTAGTAGCTGTAGTATTAAATGAACCAGCAACTGTTAATCCGCCAGCGATGGTCATCGTACCACCTAGATATTGGTCACCGCTAACACCTAGACCACCAGTTACAACCAATGCGCCAGATGTTTGGCTAGTTGATGGAATGCCGCTTTGTAAATTTAGTTGTCCACCGATATAACTAGTTCCAGTAGCACCAAGACCACCACGAACCTGTAGTGCGCCTGATGTGGTGCTGGTCGCATTACCTTGGTTCGTATCGCTGACTATAACACGGGCGTTACCTGAAGCACTGAAACCTAGACTTGTTGTGCTAGGCCAATAGATACCTGTTGCTGGACTGTTGACACTGTAAATCGAAGGACTAACAATATTACCCGTCGGATAGGCGTTAGCTGTAACATAAAGCGTCGTTAAACTACTGCTGATAAATGTCACCGAAACATTATTAGTGCCTGCTGTAGGTGCTTTGCCAGAATTAAAAATCAGTGTTCTACCGCTGGCTGTATAATCCGTTCCTGGAATCTGTAGGGTATTGCCTACAGCAACGATAATGTCGGATCCTTTACCAACACCTTGCTGTAAGGTAAATTCTAGTGTAGTGCCATCACCATTAAAATACTGTGTTGCAGTAGATAAGGTTTGGGTTACTGGTCTTAAACCAACGTAAGCCATGTTATGTGATCTCCATGATACTCATTACAGCGTCAATCGAATTCATCGTATCGCTGACAACTCTTACATTATCATTTGTCTGTAGAACAAGTTTTTGGTCACCACCAATTACAACTAGTGTACCACCAGTCGTGATAGGAGCACCTTTAACCAAATATACCAATGCAGAACCGTTGGCTACAAAAGCTGAAGCATTGATAGTTGCTCCAGTAGTATTTGACAGTGCCAATCCTAACACGATTGATGTAGTGCTTCCCCCGACGGTATAACTACCAATGGTATTAGCCACTGTGCCAATGTTTGATGAAATTTTTCTAAAAAAGGTATTTGCCATTTGTTATTTTCCTAATTATCCGCCAAGGGCGATTGCTAAAGCAGTTGCATCAGCTAGAGTTGCACCAGGAGCACCTGAATCAAAGATAGTTCCAACGACATTTACATTGCCGCCTACTATGAGATCGCCTGAAGTTATTAAATTTCCTGTTGCGGCATCAATTTGCAATCCGCCAACTGTGAGGCCGTTATGAACGACGAAGTTTGAATTAGCCACTGTTCCATATCTCCCAAATAGCTTTAATAAAGTTATTTATGCCTAAAATAAAAAAGAAATATCGGCCAAAAAAAAATAGCACCCGGAGGTGCTATTTTAGTGAATTAACTGACCAGTTAATTACATCATACCGTGCATACCTTGCGGTTGTTGAGCTGATTCTTCCTTAGGTAGCTCATTAATCGCACAGTCTGTGGTTAATAGTAACCCAGCAACCCCAGCGGCATTTTGCAGTGCGCATCTGGTTACCTTAGTTGGATCGACTACTCCTTGCTCTAACAAATCACCGTAGGCGTCAGTAGCACCATTCCACCCAAAATTACCAGAACCTTCTGATACTTTGTTAACTACTACTGATGCTTCGCCGCCTGCGTTTTCCACGATACTACGCAATGGTGCTTCGATAGCACGTAGGACGATATCAATACCCACTGATTGATCATTATTCGCACCTTTAAGGTTAACTAACGATTGTTTAGCACGGATCAATGCTACACCACCACCAGGAACGATACCCTCTTCAACTGCGGCTTTAGTAGCATGTAGGGCATCATCAACGCGGTCTTTTTTCTCTTTCATTTCTACTTCAGTTGCGGCACCTACTTTGATCACAGCAACCCCACCTGCTAGTTTAGCAAGACGTTCTTGGAGTTTTTCCTTGTCATAATCGCTAGTAGCCGCATCAATCTGTGTGCGGATAGTTGCTACTCGTGCTGTGATATTTTCAGTTGAACCTTTACCATTGATAATGATAGTATTATCTTTTGAAATTTCAACACGACCAGCTTGGCCTAATTGTTCAAGTTTAGTGTCTTCAAGTTTCATGCCAACTTCTTCGCTGACTACTTCACCACCTGTCAGAACTGCAATGTCTCTGAGCATTTCTTTACGACGATCACCAAAGCCTGGAGCCTTAACAGCCGCAACTTTGATAGTGCCACGCATATTATTAACTACTAGAGTTGCTAGAGCTTCACCTTCTAGATCTTCAGCGATGATAAACAGTGGACGACCAGCTTTAGCCACTTGTTCTAATACTGGAAGGATTTCTTTGATTGATGAAATCTTCTTTTCGTAGATCAAGATATAGGGATCATCTAGGTGGACTTCTTGCTTGTCACCTTGATTGATAAAGTATGGGCTTAGGTAGCCACGGTCAAACTGCATACCTTCTACTACTTCTAATTCCATAGCTAGACTCTTACCATCTTCAACTGTGATAACACCTTCACGGCCCACACGTTCCATGGCCTGTGCGATAATCTTACCAATCTCATTATCGCTGTTAGCTGAGATAGTGCCTACTTGTTCAATGCTGGCTGTTGTAGCACAAGGCACTGAAATCTTAGCAAGTTCAGCGACTACTGCGGCCGTGGCTTGATCAATACCACGTTTCAAGTCCATTGGGTTCATACCAGCGGCTACTGCTTTGTTGCCTTCTCTGACGATAGCCTGCGCTAGAACTGTAGCAGTCGTAGTACCATCACCTGCTTGATCAGCGGTTTTACTAGCTACTTCTTTGACCATCTGAGCACCCATGTTTTGTAGTGCATCTTTTAATTCAATTTCTTTGGCTACTGTAACACCGTCTTTGGTAATGTGTGGTGCACCATAGCTTTTTGCGATAATAACATTACGACCTTTTGGACCGAGTGTAACTTTCACAGCATCTGCTAAAACATTTACACCTTCGATCATTTGTTGGCGAGCTGACTCACCAAATTTTACGTCTTTTGCACTCATATTCTATCTCCTTATTCTTCAATAACTGCGTAGATTTCTTCTTCGTTAAGGATCAAAACTTCTTCGCCTTTGATCTTAACTGACTGTCCTGCGAACTTGCCAAATAACACCTTGTCATTGACATTCACACTCATGGGAATAACCCCACCTTCTGCGTTACGCTTGCCTGGTCCTACAGCGAGAATAACACCTTGGTCTGGTTTCTCTTGAGCATTATCGGGGATAAAAATACCGCTAGCTGTTTTGGTATCTGCTGAGATACGTTTCACAACTACACGGTCATGTAGAGGGTTTAATTTCATTGTTTATTTCTCCTAATTAAGCAAATAAAATTTTCGCTCCGCCCTATGATAGGCACGAAACAACTAGTATACACTAGCAAGAATATTTATGTCAAGCGATTTATTAGATATTAAGAATTTGGACTTGTTCAAAAAACAACCCAACCAATTCACCAGGACTGATGCTGGGATTACCTGCGGTGTTATACTTAAGATCTTCATAGTCCATGCTTTGAAAAATAGCCAGAGTTTTTGGATGATTGGATTTGATATAGTAGTGGCTCAACGGACTGAAAGTGCGGAAGTCTGTGCCGGTTCTAACCTGACCAGCCCGGCCACCTACACGTTGCACACAGAAATCTGCAAGTCCTGGTTCTACTATTTCCCAATAGTCTCGAGCATCAGATAATTTTTTAATTTCTATCTTGGCACGCTTGGTTTCTTTACGCACCCAAATCTGCATAGTGCACCAAACATTGTAGGGTTTACCATCATGTATAAAACTATCGTCTGGAACCGTTTCATCAAATATCAAATGGAAGTCTTCATTTAGTCTATTAATGATGCTGGCTTTACGGAATGTCCTTGGTAAGACGAATGCGATAGCCTGGCTAAATGGTGCTGAATGATTAAAAAACTTAACAGCATCGCTAGCATTCTTACCGAATGGTGGATTACCTATGGTCAATATCTTACCATGCGGAATAGGTGCTACATAGTCGTAGAAGTTTTGTTTTTGGATTCCTGCGCACTTAGGATCTAGATCTAACCCAACACGCCTACTATCTAATAGATCGTAGAAACTACCAGTACCGGCACTAGGTTCTAATACCATATCATAGTCATCATAAGGCAGGAGTTCTCGCACTTTATTTAAAAAGTATTGAGCTAGTTCTGGACCAGTATAATATTGGTCTAATTCTTTAGATTTGTTTTTGGCCATGTGTAATAGTATATAGTCTATCCAAACAATACATCTTTTTGTTTAGAAGGAATCTTACCGTTGGGGTAATCACGCACCATGTCTTCACCCGTCTTGAATACGACTCGGACTTTAGGGAATTCTGTGATGTCTGAGAAGATATAGTTGATAGTCTTAGCATGGGCATGCATTTCTGCGACATTGATCTTACGTTTAGCACCTATCATATTGCTAGGTGCGTATCCTGCACCACCTTTGGTAAAACCTTTAAGGTCATACTTAACACCTTTTTTGTCGATATGGTCATAGCCATCTTCATCAACGAATTTAACTTCTGGGAACCAGATAGGAATGTAATGTTCTAAGAACTTGCTGGCCACCCGACCATCCTTGAATAGTTCATGGATTTCTTCTAATGGAAGATCACCAAATTGGACTTTACCTGTTAGGTCAAAATCGTATGTTTTATTGAATTTAATTTTCATTGCTAACTCCATTTCTTTATTGTCTATAATAATATTATAGCACCTTTTTAACCAAAAGTCAACCAAATTTTAGTCAAAAAGAAAGCCCCGAAGGGCTTTCTACTATTTTGGGTGACAAGGTATAGCTACCCCGTGGTTGCGGGTTATTAAGCCGCTACTGCCTCAGTGCGTGAGCCAAAACGGAAGTTTTTGCCCATTGCTACCTTAACAGTACCAAATGTAGATGCGTTTGCATTTACGGATTTTGCTTGGATTACGTCCATCGCCTCTCGTGTTGCCGTCTTTGCTAGCTCACGCTGTCGAAACCTGGTCATCCCCATCAGAAACATACTACTAACTATTTTTATCGTAGGCAGGGATTTCGCCCGCCGATAGTAATATGTTTCTGGTGGAGATGGGCGGAATCGAACCGCCGTCCAACATGCCTTCACATCGAAGGGATTACAACAATTCTTTTATATACTGTCTTAGATCCAACTTTGACAATATAGTTTTCTTTAGTTTACCAAATCCTGTGTGTCCAAGTTCATCTTTATTTGAGCCATTCATTTTATTTGGCTTACACATCAGACAACCTGCACGTCTATTTTTTGGTCTTTTTCTTTTGTGATTCATTTAGTTGCTCTTTTAACCAACAGGGGCGATAACCTACTACTTTGGGCAAGAACAAATTTTTAATCCATGCTAACATTAAACGTCATCCTCGTCTTTCATATATTCATCATAGGCTTCTAAGAATTCGTCAATCATGACCAATACTATGATTAAAACGACTCCTGCTAAGAATATCTTCCACATATCAGCGTCTTTACTTTGCGCACCATACGCCGTTATAGTAGACTTCAACTTCGCCTGTTGACTTGTTCAGTTGCTGTTCACCATTCCAGTGTTGGTTTTTTGGCTGTTGGCGTTCAACAGGAACTGAACCATATCCAACCATCTTAGCCCACTCTTGTTCTGTATAATAATAGTTTTCATTCATACAGATATTTATAAAGAGAAAAGGCCCCTAAGGACCTTTTCAATCCGCTCTCTAGAATTAAGAAGCGTTTACAGCTACTTCTGTTTCAATACCAGCACGTGCCTTGATAGCTTCAAGACTTGGCTTGGTAACTTTAACAGTGCCTAATGAATTGTATTTGGCATCTGCGGCATCAATAGCTGACGCAAATTTAGTATACAAATCAGTTGTCTTAAGATGCTTAACACAATCAGCTTTGGAAAGAGCTTGTGGAAGCTCGATAAGGTTGATGTCCTTATGACCATCCTTGTTTAAGATCTTAACACGGCTAACCATGTCATTAGCGAACCTAACCTTAGTTTGACCGTTGAGTGTTGAAATACCTGTTACTTTAAACATACGTTTCCTCTCTTGTTATTAAAGTTGTTGAACAGATTTGACCTGGCAATTCTGATAACCACCATACATGGCAGTAACCATTCGTTCAGCTTCGTTGATACTGTTAGCCGAAACCACAGTTGAACTTTCATTCATCGATTGGCTAGTATAGCTAGATTCATTATAGCGTTCGATACTGTGAGCGAAATAAACACGATATTGCATATTAGATCTCCTCTGATAACTGTCTATCTTGAACTACGAAACTTTGGATATCTCCAAATGTTTCCCCCATTTCAAACATATACTGCCAGAACTGCTCTTTGACCGCAGTAGTCTGAAATTCTATGTCCTCAAACACTGATTTCAATGCTTCAGGAGTGATGTTACCACCACAAATTCTTGTTAATTCTTGGTATTTCTTATTGTTCATACTGTGTATTATAGCACGTTTTGGTTTGATTGTCAACCATTATTTACGAAAAATACGGTTAAAAACTCGGGTAACTCGGCTCCAAATCAAGGTCACGATACCCATTTTCCAAGCCCATAAAAAGTCTACTACCACTGCTCCTGCTAAAAATCCCCATAAAAAGTTTGTCATCGATTTCTCCTTAGTTTGTTAATTCGTATGGTTTATCCCAACGGCCTACATTTACATCAAAGTAGTAGGCAGTATCAAAGTAGTCAATCATAGCGTCTGAATTGTTATACCATTCAGCTGATTTAACAGCTTGGAACAATTCTTCAAAGAATGCCTTACACTCACCTGTGAAGTTCTCTTGATACCAGTATGGATTAACCTGTAGGTAACGATCTGTGATGATGCGATAATCACGTCCAATATCACAGCGTGCCTTCTGCACTGCATTGGCATTACCGATAAAGTCCAATGGACCTGATTTGATATTAACCACGATTGTAGAGTAATTACGCACCGCTAGCGAGCCTTTGATGCCGTATTTTTTGAAAATAGGTTTAACTTGAGCTGAAATAGTTGCTTTCTTTTCTTGGTTCATGTAAGCCATTTTTGTCCACTCCTTAATTGTTAATATATGCATATTATACAGGAGTTTAGCCAAAAAGTCAACCAAAAAATAGGCTATTTTAGTCTTTGTAAGTCATTGATTTTTAATCGTAAATCCAGCCTAAACCTTGTGTTTTGTGCATCCAGGTATAGACAGGAACAGTAAAATCTAGGATCCAAACACCATTCCACGCTATATAAGTATCACGTTTAGGATCCATATTGTGAGGATAATACATGCCCTGATAGGTATTTTGCAGATGTTCTATATCATTTAATTGTATCTGTTTGACGACAACTGCGGTGATAGGATCATTTGGGTGTTTGTCAAACAACTCCACTGACAATCTAGCAGGTCCTTCTGATTGCTCGAATTCAAAGTCAGTCCAACTTTGACCATTGAACAATCGCATGGATTTAGTGTCACCTCCACAGGAAACCCTAACCATCGGTGACCCTATAGGTTCTAAGAGCACAGATACCCTAACCTTATGCTTTTTCATCGTATGCCTTGAATTCAGGATAAAATCCCAGTAGATCAAAATCAAACTCTCGATCCCATCGATCACACCAATCTACCAGATCCGACATACCTGCTCTTACTGGATCATTCTGCATCATAAGAACGATCAACTGTGCCTGCTGTTTAACGCTCTGACGATAATTGGCAGGATCGCTTTCGTTAAAATCCACAGAGGTATCTATGTGTTTAAGATTATCTAGCAACTTCATATATGGTGTAAGATACGACTGTCTTATGTGTTGAGGTAATACGCAGGGGTTTAGATATGCAGGAGTAGTCACTATCAGGCTTTTTATTAATAGTTGTTCAGTCAACGCTAGGTCTAAAAGTGTATGATAATAGCCAATGCTTAAGGCGCTAATCGCAGGTCGTAAGGTAACACTTACATCACTTCCATAACATAATTCTTTATATTTTTTAATGTTAGCAATGACTGATTCTGTAGTAGAACCCTGCCTAATATAATCATTGTGTCGAGTAGCTGTTTCGATACTGATTTCTATACCAACACGTGGAAATTTTTTAAGTTTATCTATCAGTTCAGGTTTATAAACGGTGCCGTTGGTGACAAAACTAAAATGTATATCAAGCCGATCATGTGCTATCATAAAATCTACTAGTTCTTCTAGTCTAGGACTTAGCAGAGTTTCACCGCCCATGAAATGGATATTTTTAAGTTTAGGTATGGCCAATAGATCGTTCAGGAATCTATCCCAAACTTCTTTGTCTCGGGTCCAATCTACTCCAAGATATTGTTCAGCCGGCAATCCCCACTTGACATATTGACTAGCGATACGTGTGCTAGCACCGGGATAGCACATCTTACAGGCCAAATTACAGTGATTACCTAAGTCTATATGCAAATCAATAGGCAAGGTGTTAGTAAGACCATCCATGCCTTGACTGAACATAAAATGATCGTAGCCTGGACTCTGCTGGAAACTTTCGCCGAAGGCCTGTTTAGTAAAGATTACACTTTTCTGATTACTACGATGTCTGCGGCTAGTACCACTGACTTCGGTTTCTTGATAACATCTGGAACAAATATCTACACCGTCATTGCCTAATATGTCTTTACGGAATCGTCTGACTGGTTCACTGTTAAACCATTCGGATAAAGACATATTACGGATATTATATTTCTCGTCATCAGAATGTAGTTTCCGACTTTCCTGACAGCAGATACCAAGGCTACCATCCCAATAGATGTGTGCTTCATACCAAGGTGTATTACAGAATACGTTTGGGTTGGCCATTATCGCTTGGTG
>Ga0315909_10009309_pt1 | contig 10636 bp, 9 predicted proteins | sample LakEriMetagenome_11_FD_203527 | JGI IMG/M metagenome (GOLD analysis project Ga0315909, IMG submission 203527) | Freshwater fungal communities from buoy surface, Lake Erie, Ohio, United States - Buoy 2 MA125 | ecosystem: Environmental > Aquatic > Freshwater > Lake | place: USA: Lake Erie, Ohio...
TATAGGTGTGATGGCTACTTCACTATTTGTCCAGTCTGCGGGTAGTACAACTCTTTATAATAGATCAGCTAGTGCGCATATAATAGGAACAAGTATATTTTCCGGAAGCGTAACAGTAACAGGCTCATTAATATCCCCATCTATAACAGGCTCATTGCGAGGCACAGCATCTTATGCAACTCAAGCTCTATCAGCTTCTTGGGCTCCGGGTGGAAGTAGTACTCCTACATTCCCATACACAGGTAGCGCCATTATATCCGGAAGTTTAGTAGTGACAGGATCATTACAAGTAGGAGTACCCGGCATTAATAACCCAGCTATTAATTCTACAGTTGGTACTTTAAGTAGAGGTACTCAAACTAAAGTAGACTGGGTAAGTGGATGGTTAGTTAATTCATCTGGATTAACAGTAGTTGATTGGGAGAGTGCTCTACTTAATGATAGCTCTGGTAATTCTAGTATAGATGCTACTAGTAGATTATTATATGATGCCGCACTAGCTAATAGTATGGATTGGGAAAGTAGATTTTTATATGACTCTACTGGTGTTAGAGCAATAGATTACAATACACGAAATCTAATCTACCCTAACGGAACAACAGCAGCTATAAACTACGGAACACAAAACCAAATTTCAATGACTGGTAGTGTGTCTGTTACAGGCTCATTTACAGTATCAGGTTCAAGTACATTTAGAAATATAGGACCAGCTGAATTTACAGGAGATACAAAAATAACCGGTTCACTTATTGTAAGTGGATCGGGGGCTACTATTGAACTATATGGTAACAAATTAACATTAGGCGCAGTAGGAGGTGATGAAGGCGGAGAAATATTACTAGGCAAACCAATCACTAACACAACACTTACAGGTAGCGGTATTACAATTGATTCTTATCAAAATAAACTTCGATTCTTTGAACAAGGAGGAGCAGCTCGAGGAGTTTACATTGACTTAACAACGTGTGCTGGAGGTGTAGGTACTAATCTAGCCCCAATACGAAATATCCAAAGTACAACTGATGGTACTGCTATAACAGGAACAACAAGTAATACATTAACTACATCTATATTAATACCAGCTAATACTGTAGGTGTTAATGATATAATATATGTAAAAACCCGTGTAAGAAAAACTGGTACAGCAGGCACAATAGTTACAAGGATGTATGTAAACACAAGTGCTGCTATTGGTGGATCACTTGTTGCAACCTCAGCCACAAATGCCGCTTCAACTCTCTATTTCCAATACTCAAGAACATTAGCAGTTAAGTCAACTACTAATACTGAAACAATGGCTGGTAACTTTAATGTTAATCCTGATGACAACTCTTTTTCTTCAGCAGCAGTTAGCGCGAATAATATAAACTGGGCTGTTGATCAATATCTTATTGTAGCAGTCGCTAACGCTTCTGCGGCTGATACATCACAAAGTTCATTTGTTCATCTTCAAATAAATAAAGCATAATGGAATATATAACATATACAAACGGAATTATTAATTGGAGAGGATTTGATTTTATTTTCCAAACCACAGAAAAAATAGATGATATATGTGCTCATGTTTTTATGAGTGATGGATGGTATGCTTTTATGGGTAATGAAACTACCATTAATGGTGTATTACAACCTGACGCAGATACTATTATAGCAACTTTAAATAATAGATAATTTGGCTTAAATAAATTCCTTTATTATCTTATTAGAAAATAAAGGTTATGTTTTGGCTTATTGAAAATAAAGAACAATTAAGGGAATTTGTCAATCAAGACTATAAAGAAGTCTTTGTTGAACTTATTCCCTTTCATAACCATATGCATCCTGCTTTAAATGATGTTTGTGCTATCTATATAAGACCAACATATGATTCTAAAGGTTATATGATGTGTATAGATCATAGTGAGGCAGGAACTATAGCTAAAACATACATAGAAAAAATACTTCAACATATAGACACAGTTTATGTTCGAGACAAAAAATCATTTTTATATTATTTCCAATTAAACAAAGTAATTGATATATCTAGCGTTAAAAGCGTAGATACTGTATTTGAACCTGTATTTGATGTATTCTATCGACTTCACCCAAATAATGCAAGTATTAACAAAATAATACCAATTTCTAAGCATTATGAGGTTTGTGAGAATATTTATAGTAAATTACAACAAGTAATCTTATATCCAAAACCTGAGTTTATTAAATTCTATAATAAAGGTGCTTTAGCATTTTTTGGAATTGAAAAAAATGGAATTAAAATAGACAAAGATAAGTTTTTTAAATACTATGAACCAAACAATGAAAATTATTCGATATCTGATAATCGAATCTACACTCAATACAATCTTAACACTACAACAAGAAGACCGTCTAATGCGTATAATAGCATTAACTTCGCTGCTTTAAAGAAGGATAATCATTCAAGGTCTAGCTTTATACCCGAAAACAATGAATTTCTTGAAATCGACATTTCAGCATATCACCCAACATTGGCAGGACAATTGGTTGATTATGAATTTGATAGCCCTGATATTCATAATGATTTTGCACTTCTTTACAATGTAGATTATGCTAGAGCAAAAGAATTAACATTTAAACAGTTATACGGAGGTGTTTTTAAAGAATATCAACATTTAGAGTTCTTTCAAAAAGTACAAAAATATATTCAAGAACAATGGACCTTATTTAATAATCAAGGTTATATTGAGACTCCTATTTCAAAGTATAGATTTGAAAAAGACAAATTAGAGGATATGAACCCTCAAAAACTTTTTAATTATACCTTGCAAAATCTAGAAACATCCACTAACATACAAATATTACTCAAAATTCATAAAATGCTATCAGGTAAAAATACTAAAATAGTATTATATACTTATGATTCATTCTTATTAGATTGGGATGAAGATGAAGAACAAGAATTAGAAGCAATAAAAAATATATTCAAAGAATTAAATTTATCAATAAAAATTAATAGGGGGAGGAGTTATGACTTTAAATAAAAGTTATCATATGTATGATATGGACATCGATGTAATTTTTAAGGATTTGAATAATAAGTTATTTTGTACATTCACTAGTGCAGACGGATTAGAACCTCTAATCGAAGACATATCGCAATCGTATACTGTAATGTATAATAAGATGTTTGTGTTGTTTGTTAAGAGCACAAATGAATATGTTGTCACTTATAATGTCGATCAAGGTAATATTAATGAAATTCCTGAAAATACAATTTTAGTACATCGTAAAAAAGAAACCAATACACTTTATACTATTAACGCTTTAAATGAACTTATTAAAAAGTTAAATGAAGGTGTTGTAGATATTAATTATAGAGTAAGTTGGCCGCATTATAAAAATTGCATATTATTAACTCAACATAATGAGTTAAAACAACTAAATACAAAGGTATTTAGGATTATTGAATTATAAGGTACGTAACGTTAAGAAAAACACTACGATTAAAGGCATTTTGAAAGCTTGTATTAGCTAGTTTGGCCTGTATAAAATAATGTAGTATATTAAATAGTAACAATTTAAAACCAAATAAAAATGGACATCAATGCGATTAAACAGAGATTAAATTCTCTACAAGCAACCGGAGCCAAAAAGGAAAAGGTTGATTATTCCAAGTACTATTGGAAACCAAAACAAGAAGGTAAGTATCAAATCAGAATTGTACCTTCAGCTTTAAACAAAGAAAATCCGTTTCAAGAAGTGTTTGTACACTATGGATTATCTAAATTCCCAACTTACGCTTTAACAAACTGGGGTGAAAAAGATCCAATTGTAGAATTTGCTAAGCAACTTCGCCAAACTAATGACAAGGAAAACTGGCAATTAGCTAAGAAATTAGATCCTAAAATGCGAGTATTTGCTCCTGTTATTGTTCGTGGTGAAGAAGAAAAAGGAGTTCGTTTGTGGGAGTTCGGTAAAGAAATCTATATGCAATTATTAGGTATTGCTGAGGATGAGGATTACGGGGACTTTACAGACATCAGTGAAGGTCGTGACTTTACAGTTGACGCTACAATGGGTGATATTGGAGGCCGTCAAGGTATCAAATGCTCAATTCGTGTTAAACCAAAAACAACACCTTTAGGAACTGATAAAGCTGAAATCAAATCATGGTTAACTGAACAGCCTAATGTTTTGGAATTACAAAAGAAAAATAGTTATGAGGATCTTAAAGACATCTTAAAACGTTTCTTAAACCCAGATGAAGAAGAAGAGGAAGTAGAAACAGAAACAGTTGAAGATACAAAAGAAGAAGATCCAATCTTAGCTAAGGCAGAACAGCCAAAAGCAAATTACACTCTTCAAGCAAAACCAAAAGCAACTAAAGCAGATAAGTTTGATGCTTTATTTGGTGATGATGAAGACGAAAACGAAGAAGCACCATTTTAATTTAAAAACCAGTTATGGCTAAAAAGAAAGAATCTTTAATGACAGCGGTCTCAGCTGAAATGAAAGCTAGTTTTAATCTAGATAAATTTAAAGAGAAAAAACTACTTAACAACACTGTTAAGTTTAAAGAACAAAAATGGATTCCATTCTCTGAAGCATTACAAGACTCAACTTCCCTACCAGGTGCAGCCATAGGACATATCAATCTATTAAGAGGACACAGTAATACAGGTAAAACAACAGCTTTACTTGAGTTGGCAATAAATGCCCAGAAAATGGGCATTTTACCTGTGTTTATCATAACTGAAATGAAATGGTCTTGGGAACACGCCAAACAAATGGGATTCCAAGTTGAAGATATTGCTGATGAAACAACAGGTGAAATTATAGATTATAAAGGATTTTTCCTATACAACGATAGAAGCACATTAGGAACTATTGAAGATGTAGCTGAATTTATCGCTGATTTGTTAGATGAACAAAAGAAAGGAAATTTACCATATGATTTATGTTTTTTCTGGGATTCAATTGGCTCTATACCTTGTAAGATGAGTGTTGAAGCAAATAAAAACAATCCAATGTGGAATGCAGGAGCAATGTCACAACAATTTGGAAACTTTATTAACCAACGCTTCCCACTATCAAGAAAGGAATCATCACCTTACACTAACACAATGGTTGCAATTAATAAGATATGGATAGCACCAGCTGAAAATATCTTTGCTCAACCAAAAATGAAGATGAAGAATGGTGAAACAATGTTTTTAGATGCTTCAATTGTATTAACATTTGGTAATATTACTAATAGTGGTACAAGTAAGTTAAAAGCAACTAAAGATGGTAAAGAAGTAGAATTTGCGGTTCGTACTAAAGTAGCTGTAGATAAAAATCACGTTACAGGTTTACAAACTAAAAATACTGTTGTAGCTACAATTCATGGTTTTATTCAAGATGATACTAAGGATGTAAACGAGTATAAGAAACAACATGCTCATGAATGGGTACATATCTTAGGTAGTTTAGAAGGTATTGGTCTTACTGAGGACAAATCAGAATGGGAAGAAAGTAAAGAAGTGATTACCTTAATTGATGAAGAATAAAAATGGATAAAAAGGACTTATTAGAGTTACTAAACAACATGGATAAACCAAGTAATCCTGTTGGGACGTTTAATAAACATAGTAGAGTATTGATTATAGACGGGTTAAACTTGTTTTTAAGAAACTTTGCTGTATTAAACTATGTTAATCAAGATGGAGTCCATGTAGGTGGGTTAGGAGGGTTCTTACGCTCATTGGGATTCTTGATAGCCCAAAATAAACCTACATCTGTTTATATTGTATTTGATGGGGTAGGTTCATCCACTAATAGGAAGAACCTACTCCCCGAATACAAATCAGGTCGAAATTTGTCAAGAATGACTAATCATTCTGCTTTTGAAAACTTAGATGAAGAACAAGATTCTAAAATAAATCAAATTTCACGCCTCATTCATTATTTAAGGTGTTTACCCGTCAATCTTATATCACTTGATAAAGTCGAGGCAGATGACATTATAGCGTATTTATCCCGCTATATGGCAACTAATTACGATAGTAAATGCGTGATTGTGTCGGCGGATAAAGACTTCTTACAATTAGTAGACGACAACATAACAGTTTACAGTCCTATAGTAAAAGAATATTACACACCTGAAACAGTAGAAGAAAAATTTGGCTTACCTGCTAAAAACTTTATCTTATATAAGACATTAATGGGTGACAACTCAGATAAAATACCTGGATTAAAAGGATTAGGACCTAAAAAGTTATTTAAATTCTTTCCAGAGTTACAAACAAAAGAGATGTCCTTAGAGTCTTTGTATAATATTTGTGAAGGGAAGTATAAAGAAAATGTTATCTACTCAAGGTTAATATTTGAATACGAGACGTTACAGAAGCACTATAAGATAATGGATTTAGGTAACCCGTTAGTAGATGATAATGAGAAACAGATAATAGAAGATGTTATCAGTAGTGAAGTAGAGCACACCAAAATAGTAGAGTTTCTAAACATGTATAATGAAGATGGTTTAGGACATACTTTAAAAAATGTAGACTATTGGATTAGAAATACATTTGCAACATTAAATAGTTTTAAATAAATAAGTTATGACATTAAGCACACTGTCGCAGTATGGAATTCATTTCCAGATCAAAGTTTTGTCCTCTTTACTCACCCGTAAAGAGTTTTTAATTAACATTCATGACATTATAAGTGAGGAGTATTTCGATAACTCAGCTCACAAATGGATCATCAATGAAATACTTAAGTATTATGACAAATACCATACTACACCTAGTATGGATATACTTAAGGTTGAGATGAAGAAAATTGAGAATGAAGTATTACAATTAGCAATTAAAGAACAACTTCGAGAAGCATATACAGCATCTGAAGATGATTTAGCTTATGTAGAACAAGAGTTTTCTAATTTCTGTAAAAACCAACAATTAAAGAAAGCATTATTAACATCAGTTGATTTATTAAAAGCAGGAGACTATGATTCAATTAGGAATTTAGTTGATAGCGCTTTAAGAGGAGGTCAAGATAAAAACTTAGGATTAGAATATAATAAAGATATTGAATCTCGATATAGAGAAGAACATCGAATTGCAATTCCTACACCTTGGGAATTATTTAACAACCTATTTCAAGGTGGTATTGGACCAGGTGACTTTGGTTTAATATTTGGTAACCCAGGAGGAGGTAAATCATGGACATTAATTGCTTTAGGAGCACATGCTGTTAAATTAGGATTTAATGTTATACATTATACTCTTGAATTAGGTGAAGATTATGTGGGAAGAAGATATGATGCTTGTTTCACAGGAGTACCTGTAAATACAATTATGGATTTTAAAGACAGAGTAGAATCAACTATAACTACATTACCAGGTAATTTAGTAATTAAGGAATATTCACCTGGTAAAGCGTCTATGTCCACATTAGAAGCACATATTAAGAAATGTATTGAACAAGATTTCAAACCTGATTTAGTTATTATTGACTACGTAGATCTTCTTCGTTCTAAAAGAACAAATTCTGAAAGGAAAGAAGAGATAGATGATATTTATTTGAGCACAAAAGGATTAGCTCGTGAGTTAAAAATTCCAATTTGGAGTGTATCACAAGTTAATAGATCTGGTGCTAAAGATGACATTATTGAAGGTGACAAAGCCGCAGGCAGCTATGACAAAATTATGATTACAGACATTTCTATATCATTATCTCGTAAGAAAGAAGACAAAGTTGCCGGCACAGGTCGATTCCATATTATGAAAAACCGTTATGGTGGTGATGGAATGACATTTGGAGCCAAAGTAGATACATCAACTGGACATTTCGAAATATTTGATGACTACGAAGATAATGAAGAATCATATACACCTTCCAAACCAGTAAATGATTTTAGTGACGTGAACGTCCAAGAACGAGACCTTCTTAAAAAGAAGTTTTTCGAATTACAATCCTAACATTATATTAATAGAATGATTATTGAAGCAAGGAATTATTATAAGCCTTTCGAGTACCAACAGGCTTTTGATTTTTATAAAGATCAACACAGGGCGCATTGGCTAGCAGATGAAGTACCACTCGCATCTGATTTAGGTGATTGGAAATTAAAATTAAATGAACCTGAAAAGAATTTGATAGGTAACATTTTAAAATCATTTGCCCAAACAGAAGTGCATGTAAATGATTACTGGTCAACTAAAGTATCAGTTTGGTTCCCAAAACCAGAAATACAAGCAATGGCTAGAGCATTTGCTGATTTTGAATCAATACATGCTGAAGCATATGCTCGCTTAAATGAAGAGTTAGGATTAGATGACTTTAAAGCATTTTTAGAAGATGAAGTATCAAAAGCTAAAATTGACCGCTTAGTTGAAACACCAGGTGAAACATTAGAGGAAAGAGCACTATCATTAGCTATATTCTCAGCATTTACTGAGGGTGTAAATTTATTTAGTTCGTTTGCTATATTAATGAGTTTTCAATTAAGAAACTTAATGAAAGGAACAGGCCAGATTGTTGAATGGAGTGTTAGAGATGAGTCATTACACTCTAAAGCTGGATGTTGGTTGTTTAGAACATTATTAGCTGAAAACCCAAAACTAGATACTGAACTATTAAGAACTAAAGTTAGTGATGCTTGTCATTTATCAGTACAGTTAGAATTTGATTTTATTGATAAAGCATTTGAAATGGGTAATGTTGAAGGTTTAACTAAAGATCAATTAAAAAATTTCATTAAAGCTAGAGCTAATGAAAAAATGATTGAATTAGGATATAAAGGAATATATAATGATATTGACCCTAACTTATTAAAACAAATTGAATGGTTTGGTCACTTAACAAGTGGTAAAACACATCAAGATTTCTTCGCGGGAAGAGTAACAAGTTATTCAAAATCAACAGCAGATTGGGACGATTTATAAAAATAAAAAATGAGCACAATAGACACAACAAATTGGATTAAAGGAAAACATTATCCAGAATTTATGGATGAGATCGCGGTAAGTATGATCTCAAAAGGTTATTTATTATCAGATGAAGATGTATTTGACGCATTTAAAAGAGTAAGTAAAGCAGCAGCACGTCGTTTAAGACGTAAAGATTTACAACCATTCTTTTATGAGGCAATGGTTAAAAATTGGTTATGCTTAGCATCACCAGTATTATCAAATTTAGGTACAGAACGTGGAATGCCTATTTCATGCTTTGGTATTGATGTTGGAGATAGTATTGAAGGCATTGCAGATGCTAACTCTGAATTAATGAGATTATCATCTCAAGGTGGGGGTGTAGGTATTGGTTTATCTCGCATTAGAGGCAGAGGTAAAGCAATTAAAGACAATGGAGTATCAGAAGGTATTGTTCCGTGGGCTAAAATTTATGATTCAACTATTTTAGCAACTAATCAAGGATCAGTTCGTAGAGGGGCAGCATCAGTTAACTTAAACATTAACCACCCAGATATTGAAGAATTTTTACAAATTCGTAGACCAAAAGGTGATGTTAATCGCCAATGTCTAAACTTACATCAGTGTGTTGTTATTGATGATGAGTTTATGAATAAACTTGAAGATAAAGATCCTAAAGCATTGAAATTATGGGGTGAGATTCTTAAGACACGTCTTGAGACAGGTGAACCTTATATTATGTTTGAAGATAATATCAACAATGCTAATCCTGAAGCATATAAAAAGAATAATTTAAATGTTACTATGACTAACATTTGTTCTGAAATTGCTTTATATACTGATGAGTTACACTCATTTATTTGTTGTTTATCGTCTTTAAATTTAGCTCGTTGGGATGAATGGAAAGATTATACATTTGAAAATGGAATGACATTACCTGAATTAACTTGCTGGTTTTTAGAAGGTGTATTGCAAGAGTTTATTGATAGAGCTAAAAACATCAAATTCATGGAAAACACAGTTCGCTCAGCTACTAAAGGTAGAGCAATTGGAATTGGTGTTTTAGGTTGGCATACATTTTTACAACAAAAGGAATTACCATTTGTGGGTATTCAAGCAACTGCTTATACAAGAATGATGTTTGAGTTTATTGAAAAAGGCGCTTTAAAAGCATCTCGTGATCAAGCAGAGTTATATGGTGAACCAGAATGGTGCAAAGGTACAGGTATGAGACACACTCATCACTTAGCAATCGCACCTACAGTATCAAATGCTCATATTTCAGGAGGTGTATCACCTTCAATTGAACCTATACCTGCTAACGTTTATAATTTAAAAACAGCAAAAGGTGTATTCATTAAACGCAATAGAATTTTAGAACAATTACTTGAATCTAAAGGATACAACATTGATAGTGTTTGGGATCAAATTTTAAAAGATCAAGGTTCAGTTGTTAATTTACCTGATTATATCTTAACTGAAGAAGAAAAAGAAGTATTTTTAACATTCAAAGAAATTAATCAATTAGAGATTGTAAAACAAAATGGTGTTAGACAACAATATGTAGATCAAGCTATCTCATTAAATCTAACATTTGATCCAAATGATACACCAAAATGGATTAGTCAGGTACATAAGGAAGCTCATAAGAGTGGAGTTAAAACATTATATTACTTACGTACCGAATCAGTATTAAGAGGAGACAACTTACAACGTTTATCAGATTGCATCAGTTGTGAAGGATAATATATTTATAATAAATT
>Ga0315909_10009310_pt1 | contig 10636 bp, 17 predicted proteins | sample LakEriMetagenome_11_FD_203527 | JGI IMG/M metagenome (GOLD analysis project Ga0315909, IMG submission 203527) | Freshwater fungal communities from buoy surface, Lake Erie, Ohio, United States - Buoy 2 MA125 | ecosystem: Environmental > Aquatic > Freshwater > Lake | place: USA: Lake Erie, Ohio...
GTCTTTTCCGGCTGGCTCATGTTGGGGACGATCTGCGCCATGACCTTCTGTCCGGGGCGCAGGCTGGCATCCAGCGCCAGCTTGGACGGGATGAACACATTCTGCGTCATGTCGCTGGCGAGGACGGCGAAGGTCGTGCCAGTGGCGAGGCGGTTTGTTACGATAAGTTCAGTCGGTTGCATTGTTTTTCTCCAGTTTTTTCAATTCGGCTTCGGCGTCGCGCTGATAGTGCAGAAGGATGCCGATCTCTTCCCCGACCCATGCAGGGCGAACACCCGTGCCGTATCGCTTTTCCAGATCGTCGATCTGGCTCTGCCGCAGTTCGATGTAGGCGAGTAGGTCTTGCTTGCTCATGCTAGTATCTCCATTACGCTTTCGATGAAGGTTTGCGCGACCGGGGCAGCGATGGCATTGCCGTAACCGCGCAGTCGTCCCACTCTGGCGGGAGACCCATGAGCCAGCGGGAATGTGCTGGGTTCAACTGGCCGCCACTTTCCATCCCGGCAGAAGAGCCAGTCAGCATCTCGCCAGAAGCCGTTAGTCGGGCCGCTTGGAAGGTTTCGCTCGGCCATGTCCACATTTTCGTCAGGTCCGACAGCGCCACTTGCTTGTGGACCCCCTTCGCTTTGTGCCGAGAGTGCGCTGCGTTGAAACTCTCCTCCGTCGCGTAGCCCGCGTTGAAGCTGTCGTGAACCTGCGGCGTCGGCCATGCTGCCATCGCTTGTGCCGTCTGTGCTAGATTGCTGCACTTGTTGTCTCTCGCTAGACGCTTCTCCGCGTATTCCTGCGGGTTTTGCATTCGTGAGCAATTGTCGTCTTGCGTTGTCGGCGTCGGCCAGCCTGCCATCTGCGCTGCCAATGGAACGTCCATTTGCCCGCCACGCAAATACTCCCTCCAAGCCCCTTCCGCTGACCTGTTCCCCTTGGGCCCATCTGTCGCCTTCGGCGTCTGCCAGCCCAACAAACCAGAGGCGTTGTCTGATATGCGGCGCGCCGACGCCCGCAGCGCACAGATCAGCAGCCCCGAAGGCGTAGCCCGTTGCTTCCATGTCAGCGTGTACAAGGTCGAGCCAGCCGAGGCCGTCCTTGCTTGCAACCTGCTCGCCAAAGACGACTGAAGGGCGGCACTGGCTGATGAGATGGTGCCAGTGCGGCCAGAGGTGCCGCTGGTCATCAAACCCGCCTCTTGCACCTGCCGCGCTGAAAGGCTGGCACGGGCAGCTTCCTGTCCAAACAGGACGGTCGTCGGCCCAGCCTGCGGATCGCAGGGCGTAGGACCAGACCCCGATGCCTGCGAAGAAGTGGCACTGGGTGAACTCTCGCAGTTCATCAGGTCGAACATCGACAATTGATCGGTCATCCACAACTCCATCTGCTATGTGGCCTTGCTTGATAAGTTCCCGCAGCCATGCGGCGGCCTTGGGGTCGAATTCGTTGTAATATGCGGTCATTGGATGCCCAGCCGATCCAGCGCGAAGTACGATTTCTTGTACGATGCGATCAGGCGATCAACGCTGCTGATCTTCTCCTCAATGTGCGGCGTGGGCCTAATGTCGTTAGAGATCGTCAGCGTCTCGCGGTAATCCCACAGCGCCGTCAGCACGATGTGGGTGTCCGTTGCTCCAAGTCTGATTGCCATCTCACCACCCCGCGCCGTAAGTGATGAGCATCAGGCCATAGCCCACAGCGAACAGGCAGACGGTGGCAATGGCCTCAGCCAAGATGTCGCGGATACGCATTATTTGATCTCCTTGTTTGCATTGATGGCAGAGGTCAGGCGCTGGCGCAGTTCAAGGCGGCGCAGGTTGTGCATCATCTCGCCAATGTCGTGATAATCTGGCTGCTCATGGGTGCTGTAGTCCATGTCACGGTCGATGCAATCTAGGGCCGTCTTGGCCTGTTCCAGCGTGATGGTGATGGTGATGTTGGTCATGCTAGTCTCCTTGTTTGCGACGGTCGGATTAAGCAGCGGCACGGGCTGCATCACTCTTGCCACGGGCATACCAATCGGCACCCGCAGCGATCACCTGACCAAACTTTACATATGACGCAAAGCGGATTGAGGTGTTGTCCTGATTGTCGCGTACCCCGTCAAGGTAGGCGCACTCAGCGTAGAAGTTTGGGAATTTCATCTGGTCGTCTCCTTGTTTGCTAGTTGATAAAAGCCACCATAAACTTTGCTCAGAGCGTGTAAACAGAAAAAACGAACTTTACATCAATTATTTTTGTCTTTAGGTCTAGTGCTGCCAGAACACAGGAGGATTCTTAATGATGGCTCAAACTAAAATCAGGCTATGGTGCGCGCAAGACGGGCGCAAGCTGGGCTGGCTCGCAAGAAAAGTTCCAGTGGCATCGTCCAGCCTTTCCCGCTGGATGACAGGCCGCGTGGTGCCGTCCGCTGTCTACCGCCACCGCTTGGCAGATATTACCGGGATCGAAGATTTGCGCTTTGAACAGGAATGGGTGTCCAAGTGAACCGCACCGAAATACTCGATACCGCCAAAGAATACGTCACCAAGGATCGGCAGGGAACACATGGTGACGCCGAGGCCAACTTCGGTCTGATCGCGGCTTACTGGTCGGCGCACCTCGGGCGCAACATCAAGGCTCACGACGTGGCCGTGATGATGACCCTACTGAAGCTGGCCCGCGCCAAGGCCAATCCTGCCCACGCGGACAACTGGATCGACGGCTGTGGATATCTGGCCTGCGGCGGCGAGGTGGCCGATAAGGAGAAAGACATGCAGGCCAAGATGCTGGTCGGCTTGAGGGGCGAGGCCCTTTGAGGCTCGAAAGAAGCAAAGCAGAATGGTCTTGCCTACTCGCCTCGGCGGGCGGGCAAGACCCATCGCACGCCCAGAAAGTAGCCACAATCATCGGCGTGCAGGAACTTAAAGGCTACATGCTGCAACTGCACAAAGAAAACCGCCTTGACGAAAGCGCCAAGACGGCAATTCAAAACCGGCTTTCCGAACTGGAAGCCTTTTATGGGCGCAAGCTAGGCTAAATCGCTGGCCGCCAGCCAAGCTTGCAATGCCTGCCATGCCGCCTCACAGCCAAGAGCAACACAGGCAAAAGCCCCAGCCTTAGCCGCTGCTTCCAAATATTCACGCTGCCCATCTTGCCAGCGCCCTTGCGTTGGATCTCGGCGCTTCAATTCGCAAACAAACGTTACCCGGCTTGGGATTATGATGTCAGATGCACCGGGCGTCATGCCTTCTGCTTTGTGCTTTGCAACGGCGCTAAATTGCCCGCCAAATCGCAGCCCTTCGTTTCGTGGGTGAACAGCCAGCTTGCCCCAAGTTGCTGCATATTCGCGCCGCAAACGATTGAAAAAGGTGATTTGCTCCTGATCCTCTGTCGGACATTTGCCGCGATAGTCCAGATCGCCAAACGTCACCACGCCGCGCTGGGCTATGTCTTGAAAGTCACTGAGCCGCATGTTGCTTTACCTCGTCAAAGGGGTCCCATTCAGGTTCCGGCTTGGCATCCGGCGCTTCATCTGCTGGGCGGTTGTAAGCCTTGATGTCAAAAAAGCCTGTTTCTGCATTCTTGGCATAGGTCACAGTTTTAGGCGAAACTGTCCCTCCCATGCTAACGGCCTTGAATGCCTGCCAAGCCACCTGACCGCGCACATGCGGCGCATCTGGCATAAACCAAGTGGCAAATTGCCGATATGGCGTGACCCATTCCACCCGCATTGTGCGATTGCCAGATCGGCTGATCCCGGGCGCACATGACATACTTAGCACCTTGTCTGTTTGCGTGCGCGTTGGGTCGCGTTTTAGTGCTTTGAAATCTGCAACCAGCTTTTCGTTGGGGTCAACGATCTCGCCTTTGCAAGATATGCAATACCGAGCAGCTATGTCGTTCTCTGCGGCGCAATGCGGGCATTCTTTAAACGTCCAGCGATACCCGCACCGCTCGTATTCACCGCGCTTGCCAGCTTGCACCAGTCCCATGCAACGGCGACCAAAGTGACCGGGGATAGGACCAAAGTCGGACATGATCTGCCGCCCATCCAGATCAAGAACATAGCCCGCCTCATCTTTCTGGTAATCCAGATACATAGGGCTGGCCGTAAAGCCGTTTTCGTATTGGCACGATGGGCAGATGCACCTTAGTCCATCGCCCCCACCAGAACCCTTGCCAGCTTTCACCACTGGCGCGAACAGATCACCGTCTGGGCAGTGATCTTCAAGGTTCGTGGTGTAGTCCAGCACCAAGCAATCGGCTTTGCCGGAATGCAGTCGAAGACCGCGCCCAATGATCTGCTGTAGCAGCCCAACGCTTTCGGTCTTGCGAAGGATGGCGATCAGATCGACGTGGCTTGCATCGAAGCCAGTGGTCAGCACAGACACGTTGACCAAATACTTAATCTGCTGCGCTTTAAACCGCCGCAGGATGTCGTCTCGCTGTGCCTTCGGCGTGTCACCCGTGACAATCTCTGAAAGCCCCGGTGGCAAGCTTGCCATGATCTCTTGAGCGTGCTTCACAGTCGCAGCAAAGAACATAACGCCACGGCGATCATGTGCCTGTGCCACGACATCGCCAACGATAGCCGCCGTCTTGCGACCATGGCCGTGATAAGCACGATCCACTGCATCGGCATCAAATTGGCCCCTGCTGTTTAGGGCAAGACCGCCCGTGTCATATCCTTTTGCGTTGATCTGGCCAATCACTGGCGGTGTCAGGAAACCCATCTTAATAAGCGACCTAGCATCTATCTTGTAGACGCACTTTGCAAAGTATGGATCGCGGGCGGTATCCTCGCCGTTGATTTTGCCGTCGTCATGTTCTCTGAAAATCCATCCAGACCCTAAGCGGTATGGCGTGGCTGTTAGCCCGCAAACGCGCAGGTTCGGGTTGCCGTCCCGCATTGCATCTATGATCTCTCGCACAGTTGGCGTGATCCCGTGCGCCTCGTCCAATATCACCAACGCATAGTGGTCCTTGAACCGGCTGACGCGGTTTTTAACAGTCAGCGGCGACCCAAACACCACCGGGTGACGTAGTTCTTTTGCGCCCGCAGATGCTGAGAACATGCTGGCTCGATTTCCCGTTGCCAGATATTTTTCGCGGTTCTGCGTGACCAATTCTGCGCTAGGCGCAAGACACAGCACACGCTTGCCTGTCATGCTGTGAATGACCGCAGCGATCTCGGCAATGATGTGCGATTTGCCAGCACCTGTAGCCGCGTCGATAATGAATGGCGCGGTGCTGCGCTTCATCCAATCCAAAGCCGCTTGTGCTGCGTCAGCCTGATAGGGGCGGAGGGTCATTTGATCCCCCAATAGATTGATGGCTTCCCGCGATACGGCTCAAGATCGGCATCTGGCAGCAGAGCCTTGACCGCCTTGGCATAAGCGATAGCACCAGCCTTTTCGGTCTTGGTCAGTTTGCGCCCAGCGAAGACCACGTTCTTTTCGCCCGCGATCTTAACCATGTCGGCCAGCAATTCCTTCTTGCGCTCTTCGGCCCGATCTATCGCCTCGCAAATCTGGTCATATTCGGCCATAATGCGATGTGCTTCTGGCGTGTCGATGATCGGGCGCTTTGGCTCAAGATGGATATCAGGCATCTTGCGCTCGTCAACGTATTCTGCGTGAAACTGACGCAATGTTGGCAAAGAGAAAGCCTGCCACAATTCGTTAACCCTAACCACTTCCAGCATCGTGCCGTTTGGCGACCATTGGTAGAAATGCCACCACTGCCGACCAGTAACCCAGAGCGAGAACTGGATTTGATCGTAGTAATGCGGCTGTTCTTTCAGCGGCTTAAAAGCTGGCACTACATCTTTCCGCAAGCCAAACGGGCATTTGATCTCAAGCCCGCCATCTTCGCCAATCAAGCCATCTGGGCTGCATCCGGCCCAATGCTCGTAATTCACAAAGCCGATCTGCTCGACATTGTTGCCAGTTTCCATGACGTATTCTGTCAGTGCGCCAGCCTCGTTGCGCGTGCCATAGTCGGTGGCGATATTGCCTTCAAATTCACTGGGCGCACCGTGATACTCTCGCACCATCCGGCGCATTACATCGTCGCGTGTGGCGTAGGGCGCATGACCCAAGATAGCGCCCACGCTTGATGCCGTGATGCGGCCTGCGCGTGCTTCAAACCATTCTTTCGTGCGTTGTTCCATTTCCGGCTCCAATCGGTTAATGTTTGTTTGCCCAGCCCGCCGCCTGACTGCTCAGGTCTATTCGGCTCCAACCTTGACGGGCTGGGCGACCCATTCCTTAGAACGGGATTTCGTCGTCGGTCACTGGGGCGCGGTAGCCGCCAGAAGAACCAGCACCAAAGTCATCGCGTGACCCAGAACCCATGCCAGACGCGCCTGACGGCAACGGCTTGGCTTCGGCAATGTGGATGTCTTTCGACGCCTTGGAAGCCACTGCCGATACCCAGTTGCCGTGCATCATGCCGCCGTTGCGGGTGTCTGGCATTGACCACACCATGATCGTGCAGACCATCGGCTTGTTGGTCAGAGCCATCACCAGATCGTCAGTGCTTGGGATTCCCTGCTTTGCGGTCAGCTTGCCGCCAGCGTTTGCGTCGATTGCAGCCAGCATCTTGCGGGCCTTGTCGCGCTTGTTCTTGGCGGCTGTCTCATCTTTCGCGCTTGGGTCTGCATCCGTGACCCACAGCTTGTGAAACACCTTGCGGTTTTTGTATTCATCGGGCGCAAGCACAGTCCAGCGTGCCGAGATGAATTCCTCGCCAGAAGGCTTTCGGTCCCATTTGATCTCATCGATCATGGCAAGGACGGAAGATCCTGCAGGGATCGGTTCGATATTGCCTGACGGCACCTCATATTCGGTGCCAGTGTTTGCGGCGGTTTCGCCAGTGGACAAATCCCAGAAAGACATCATGCTTCCCCTTCGTTGGTGGTTTTGGTTTGTGCGGGTGCAGCGCCGCCCAGAGACGGGATAACGCGTGCAAGCGGGTTCTGGCCAAGGTGGTATTCCAAAGGCTCTGTGATCCCGTATCGGTTCTTCGATACGTTGGCCGCAGTAGCATGGACGACCATTTCCAGATCGCCAGTGCTGATCGCTTTCTTGCGGTCGCCTTCGTCGCCCTTGGTGTAGGTCACCAAACGCAGAAAGCCCACTACATCCACATCGTCTGTGTAGGGCGGCTGTGACTTAGGCGGCAAACGCAAGGTCCAGCGCATATAGTCGTCAACGTCGGGCAGCTTTAGCGTTTCGACATCGGCGTGTGCCACAAAGACAACGTGCATCCCGCGCTTCTCGTTTGCCAGACCAGCACCTTTGCGAACCCGCTGGTGCATTGCCGATACAGCGGCAGTTCCAGCGCCGTATCCGCCAAGGGCTTGGTTGATGCTCTTGGCTTTCGGGTCTTGCGCCAGAACATCTGCCACGAAAAGCCGCTCCAAAGCGGTCACGCTGTCGATCACCAAAGTCTGGTAGTCATGCGGTTCGTGGATGATGGCCGTGATCTGCTCCCAGAGATCGCCAGCCTTTTGCAAAAGCGGAAAAGCATCTGGCCGTTTGTCTGCCGGGATTGCCTGCATCCCATCCTCTGCACGGATAAAGATTGGCTTCGGAAATGCAGCAGCAAGGCTGGTCTTGCCTCGCCCAGCATCGCCGCAAATGGTCACTATCACAGGCCGATCAACTGGCTTGCGTGCTGACTCCATGATGGACATGGATCGTTCCTTTCATGTTTGGGGGCTTCCCCCGCGCCTAGTCGGTATAGGCTCTCACCCGACAAAGCAACTTTACTATGTGCAAATTGATAAGTAAACTGGCTTTTGTGTTAAACGCATGGGAGTTCTGAAATGCTTACACTAGACGAAATCAAGCGTCTCTTGACGGACCGCAGACTAGATATTGTGTCCAGATCGACAGCCATCAGCCGCAACACCTTGGCTGCTATCCGAGACGGCAAGAACAAAAATCCGACCCTGCGCACCATACAGAGGCTGTCAGATTACCTTAGCAGTGCTGGCGTGCAGTAATGGATTGGGATTTTCCTGCACCAGCACCAGCAAAGCCAGAGCCAAAGCCGCAGATCAATCTGCCACGGGTGCCAGACTTCATAGTGGATCAATGCTTGATTCACCTTGGTGCTTTCGCAAAGCAAGACCCAGAAGCCGTCGCATGGGCCTGCTACGATTGGCTGCAAATCAACCAAGCTGGTCTGCCAGTTTTGCCTTTGGTGGATGGAGCCGCCCGCGAAGATGCTCGTTTCTGGGCAGAGACGGCGCACCCAGCCGAATTGGAATGCTACGCCTTAGCTGCCATTGATCGTCTGGGCGGCATGGGCGGTATCGGCAGCGGTGGCTATGCACTTTTTGCCTCTCGGCAGATCAAGAGATTGGCCGGGGCGCTGTTTAAGCGAATGTCGCCATCTGAACAGGCGGCATTTTCAAAGTGGATAAAGGAACAAACTAATGAGCGCGGATGATTTCGCAGACTTTGAATCAGGCTACAACGGAGCAAAGTTCGGCGCACAGCCAACGGCAACCTATTCCGATGACTTCAGCGCAGAGGATTTTGCACCGCCAGCGCCAGAAGCACCAGAAAGCAACGACCGCTTTCCGCCGCCCTTTCCTCTTGACGGACTTGATCTGCTTACACCTCCCGGCTTTGTCGGTGACGTGGCAGCTTGGATCGACAGCCAGTGCCGCTTTCCCCGCCGCAGATTGGCCGTTGCATCCGCCATTACATCGATCGGCAACATCGGTGGCTTGCGGCATGAAGATGCCAGAGACGGCGTGACGGCCAACCTCTTGGCTTTCTGCGTTGCAGCATCGGCCACTGGCAAAGAAGCCGTCATGCAGGCAACCACCGATCTGCACATTGCGGCTGGTGTTCATTATGCTCTGCAAGGCGGCATCAAGTCCGAGCAAGAGATCATGCGGAACTTGATAGAGCATCAGGCCGCATACTACATCATTGACGAGATCGGGATCTTTTTGATCAAGGTTCGCAACGCCCAGCGCCGTGGTGGTGCGGCCTATCTTGAAAGCGTGTTCGGCGCGATCATGTCGGGCTATTCTAAAGCCAACAGCCGGATGCTTCTGCAAGGTGATACCAAGCGCGAACTGCGAAAGCTGTATGGCGCAATCGCAGCCAAAGCAGAAGATGATGGGCGCACAGATCAAGCCGCCCGCGCACAGCGGATGCTTAGGATGATTGACGAGGGTTTGGATCGGCCGTTTTTGTCCGTGGTTGGCTTCACGACACCCGGCACCTTTGACCAGATTATGGATGGTGAGACAGCCACGCAGGGCTTCGTAGGCCGTGCCATCATCGTGTCAGAGACGGATAACAACCCAGAAGAAAGAGACGCATTCCGCAAAAGGCCGATGCCAGAAGGCTTGGCTATGAAGCTGGCTCAAATCTTTCACGGCGGCAACTTCGACATCATGAACACTGGTGGTCGCATCGAATATTCTGGTGACAGAGAACTGGTACGCACAGACGATGACGCCAGCGAGATGCTTAAAAAGGTCAGCAAGTGGCTGCACTCTTATGCAGAGGAGATGGGAGAGAACACGGGCGAGGCTTCCGTCGCCATGATCCGCCGATCCTATGAGATCGTAGCCAAGATCAGCTTCATCTTGGCCATACCCGGGTGCCGCAGAACGGCAGAGCATGTGCGCTGGGCCTTCGCTTATGTTCGTGCCGAACTGGATGCAAAGATCAAGCTGGTCTTCGCCAATGACAACAGTAAAGAGCGTCCAGAGGAAGCCATTGCCGCCCGCGTCATTAACTACATCGACCCAGAAAAAGGCGCATCGACCAGCGTTCTAGCCAACCGCATGAAGATCAAGCCAGACAAGCTTGAGCCAGTTTTAAGCAAGATGGAAGCAGCCGGGATGATCCGCAAAGAGCGCGGCAAGAAGGCTTGGAAGGGCAAGGTGTCCGACATTTGGATCATAGCTTGATGGCAGAATAGGGTTGCCGACCAAGGACGCGCTTTCGGGCGCGTTTTTTTGTTGATACGTCACAAGGTTAGAAAGTATCGGCGATGTTATCACCCAAGATAACATGGTAGGTTATTGATATTGCTATACAAAATGCCAATCTTAGAAAGTTAGAAAAAAACCCCCTCATAAGACATATTACGACCATAAAGATGGCCCCTATAGGGGTAAAATCTCATAGGGTATATATATTATATATATATATAATTTCTAACTTACTTAATTTTACCAACAAACCCATACACTTATGAAGTTAGAGCCGCCGATAACATCACGTGTAAGTTCTAACCTTGGCAATGATTTCTTGATTGACGTACAGAGTTGCTTCACCATGCCTGCGCGGAGAAAAGCATGAAAGAACCCACAGACATTACTGACCTACATCGTGGAATGTTCCCTCTGGCCCTGCATGACGCAGAGCGAGGCGACAGGATCATCTATCACATTGGTCAGCATTGCGGTGGTCCACATAGGCTTGATGCAGCAGCAGCGTGTGAGGCTGGTCTATGCCTGTTGTTCTGCAAGAAACACGGCGAAGGGTTGTTCGCCTATCTCGCGGTGAAGAAGTGAACGACAGATGGCGCACACCTGAAGCGGCTGAATACCGCAAACTTTACGGCACAAAGCAATGGCGCATCTTGAGGGAACAGGCGTTGTTCAGAGATGCTTTTAGATGTCAGC
>Ga0315909_10009311_pt1 | contig 10636 bp, 8 predicted proteins | sample LakEriMetagenome_11_FD_203527 | JGI IMG/M metagenome (GOLD analysis project Ga0315909, IMG submission 203527) | Freshwater fungal communities from buoy surface, Lake Erie, Ohio, United States - Buoy 2 MA125 | ecosystem: Environmental > Aquatic > Freshwater > Lake | place: USA: Lake Erie, Ohio...
GGATCGTTTACGTGTTTACCAAGAGAAGCAACAAATTGTTTGTAATCCTTTTTCAGAATAGTTTTCAATATGTTTTTTCCCTTGTCTTCGTTAAGTTTCATTTTAACTTCATTTACCATTTTTTTCAATGAATTTTTCATCAATCACTCCCATCATATAGTATTTACAAATTCTTCTTGTATTTTAAGTTCTTCATCTGTTGCCTTTCCGGTTGCACCCCAATCAGGAAGAACTGACATTATGTGAAATGCCTTAGCACTTCTGACATCCTTCATCCATTTACCAGATGTTGGGTTATCTTTGTTTTTCAATATATTCACATGATTTAGTCCTGGAAATACATATAAAGGCATACCACTTTCTTTTGCAAGTATAACCGAATGTTTTAATGGAACTATATTATCACTACCACCATGAATAATTGCACCATTGCCACTAATTTCTGATCCAGTTAATGATACAGTAGGCCATTGTCTATTCCATGCAGGTGCTACAAGATAAACTGTATCTGGCTTTTTTGCACCCATTGATAATGCCTGCAGAAGTATTGCTCCACCCCTTGAATATGCAATCAAAGTTTTTGGAGATTCCTCATTCAAATACAATATTGCCTTTTCAATATCTTCAGTTGTTATTTTTGTTGAATCGGAAAATGCAGGACAACCGGTATCTTGGTCTGGATTTGTCCATTCGATATTACACGCATCCACTCTCATGTCCTGTGGTTTCATACCAAAACCATGAAACGCACCTTTATCTATACCAATTTCTTTCAGTATATCTAAAAGTTTTATCATTTATATCTACCAGAAATCATATGAGTTCTAACTATTTCTTTTATTTTTTTACGAAGTTTATTCTTCATTCTCTCACTAACTTTTTTTTCTGCAGGTTCTTCATCAGGAATCGGCACCGGTTCTTCTGCAGTTAAAAGAGATTCAACATCAGAATCTAATTTTTCTGAAATTTTTTCTGAAACATGATTTATTTCCGATGAAATCGCATCTAGTAATTCAAAATCAGCATCAGTCAATCTTCTTTTTATGTAAAGAGCTATCTTTTCAATAAGTTTTTGAATATCCTTTTCATGTAATTCTTTTTCATTTTCGGCATAAGGCATATCTTTTATCTTTTGTAACGCAGAAAACAACGAGGTTAATTGTGGATTTCCAAAAAATCTAGATGATAATGATTCCAATTTATCTTTATTTTCACCGTAAACCTCAGATGCTACAAGTTTTTTAAACCAAGATTTTACTATATCTGGATTTTCTTTTGGAAATACCATGCGGATATAACTTTTTACTTTTGCAATACATCTACTAGCATCTATCAATACAATATAGCTAAATGGACTAACTGCAGATGAAGTTATCGATTCATTTATTTTTTTGTTTTTCATTTTTGTTTCTCAAGGCATTAGTGTTATTTTCAAACCGTTTTGGATAAGATATAGACTAATGCTAGTTTTTTTGTTAAAAAAATGTAATTTTCCAGATATTGGTTTCTTGTATTGATAACCCATAGATTTCAATGCATTTATTATTTCATTTTCTTTGTATGCACTCGCATCAATAACGTTATCTGGTAATATAGTTATGTTACCTAACTTAACTTTTAATTCTTCAAATATAGCATCAAATCCAGTTCCCTCTGAAACTTCCATTCTTTCCAATATATTTTTAACTATAATATTGGATATTTTTTCTACCAAAATATTTGTAGTATTTTTTTTCATGTTTTTATCCATTGGTATATCTAATAAATATCAAAAAGTATGAACTTTAACGAGAAAAATTTTAACTACACGGAAACCTTCTTTGTTTTTAAGCAGAGCACAATTTCTATATCTCTCCCATTCTATCGGATATTTTTTATCCAAAATACCGTTATTAAGATTCATAATCAGTTCATTGAGCGCATTTATAGTGTATATCGTATTTGTTTCCCTCTTTTGATGAACCATTATAGAATTTGGTAAAAATTTCTTATACGAATCCATTATTATGTTGTATGATAATATAGCATCTTCACGGGTTTCAAACGATTTAAAATGAAATATTTTATTATTTAGTATTGAAAAATTTCTAGTTATATCATCGATAGTTTCTTCAACTTGATGTTTACGAGTAAATGTGCATACTAATTGTGTTTTCAATAATTTTCTCTCTTTTTTTATGAATATTTACTTCATATAAATATGTTTTTAATTCTGAATAATGCTACCAAAAGTATCACCTTTGTAAATTTTTACTGACATATTATCAGTCTCAAATGCACTATGAAGAATGTCTATCAATTCAGTTTCATCGGGATGAATATCAAATATAAAGGCATCGTATAAATACATCATAAATACGGATTGTCTATCCTTCAAATGTGGTAAAATAGTTTTTATCTTACGGACATTATATTCTGTTTCTAATGATTGCAATACATAGTTGAATACTTTATTTGGTGTTGCGTCCTGTATATCACGAAATAGTTTTTCATAAAACCAAGATTTAACCATACCTTCCGATTGGTATTGTTGATACATGGTATCAATCATTGCTTGAACAGTTTGAAAAAACGGATGATTCATAAACTCAGGAGTTATTGTGCCATAGATGTTTTGAAATACCTTACCTTTGAATTGATCATAATCCATATCAATTCCTAATTCATTCCGTATTTGTTCGTATGGATGATAGTCGAATTGATAATCTAATATCTTTGCCAACAACTTTATATGAAACGCATCGTAATCAAACTGAACAATCTTACCACCTTCAAATCTTGAACGAATTTTATCACGAGTTCCGTCTTTCTTATTCATAGCAGAAAAGTTAAATCCACCCCAAGCATTACTTGGTCTGCCTGTTGCAGTATACCACATATAGTTTTGTTTTTTTATTTCATCACCAACAAGAATATGATTTTTTTCTATCTCATGGAATACTTCTATGAAATCGTTACAATAGTTTACACATTTTTCTTTTTTGAACTCGAATGGTTTTAATCTCAATACATATTTTGAAATACCTCTTGCCCATTCCAATTGATTTGTCAATGGAATGACATGGCCTAAATCTTCTATCTTGTAAAACTTGTTAGCAAGATATTCCATACCTTTTGGATAAAATTCTTGTGGATTGATGGGTGTTGTTGCATAATAATGTAGGTATGAATTTACATCAAAACCATCATTAAAATCATTATTCATCAATACTTTTTTATTGAACACAAGAGATTTCGGATGTAGTTTTATTTCTTGTAGGGTTATATCTGTATCAATTTCATCTGGATGCGTAAAATTGATATATTGTTCTTCATCATTACCGAATGACAGATAAAGACCTACAATAGCAACTTCTGATTGATGTTTGTTGGCATTACTTGTGATTGGAACACAAATACATGGTTTGTCTTGGAAATTTAATTTTTTATTTGTAACCATCATATTTTGAAAATTCTCTATAATTAGTCAATATCTTTGCTAATATAGGGAATTTTTTTGAATTTCGCAAAACAATTCTTCGGTTAGTATCTACTATACCAGCTTCAATTAATATATTGTTATTATCATATACATCAAATTCGATACCGGTAATCTTCCAATTTATTTGCAATAAACCATAAATAAATTGATTCAAACCCTTTCCCTGTGTTTCATATGTTTTTGATTGTTTTTCATCTATTTCAAAAAATACTCTGTTCGGTTCATTTCTTTTATAGACAAAATATCGTTTCATTATACCATCTTTTAGTTCATCGCCAGTTGGTTGTCTACGGACTGCAATTGGTGGTGTATAATTAAAATAGTCAGTATTTATGCCACTAACCTTTGTTTTTCCGGATGGTAAAACTACATAGTGTTTCAAATCAATATATTTTAAATAATTCGATTCTTTATCAATATATTCTGTAAGTTTTTTAGATCTAAAAGGATCCCATTCTTTTTCTGTAAAAACTTCTCCAGTTGTATACCTATGATAAAATCCAGTATATTCTTTCCAATCATCTAAATACATCCATTCCTTACCTTTTGTATAAAGGTCTTTGATTATTTGATTATCTGGATAATATATTTTTTTACGAAATGCCATTTTATACCAAATTACGCGCTAGCAGTTCCGACTGGAGAATTTGCATCCAATCTACAAACAGTATGTAAAGTTGTCTCCCAGATATGAGGAGTTATTTTATGATCTATTTTAGTTACAGCAAAAACCATTTTAGCAGCAACATATTCACTTGGTAACAAATTTGTTGTTACTATATTACCAAAGCTAAATCCACTAACACCATCTATTGTTATACTCAATTCAACTGGATATATCGCCTTCGTTAGCCAATGCCCATTTTTTCCAGGAACCGATACTTTTTTCAATCTAGATTGTAAACCCCTATATGTTTCTGACCACTTTTCGTTAAATCCACCGGATGCAAATGTTGCTAAATGTGCATCCATTTCATCTTGTGTTTTTTTAGGTTCATCGGGTTTTTTATTCGCTGAAACTGGTGTATCATTATTTGCATTTTTACTTCCTCTTGCTTTAGTAAATGCAGCTGCCGCCAATGGTGCAGGTGGTTTGGATGATATATTTATGTTTTTTATCAATGGTTTAAATATATTGCCTTCAAACTTAAAAGCTGTTACGGAATCAGAATGTACCGGTGATATATTAGTATCTTCTATTGAAAGAATTGCTATTTCTAAATTATTATATTCGCTTTTACCTCGCATTGTATCTGGATTATCACATAATACGGCAGATAATTGGTACATATCTCCAGATGCAACATTTATTCTTTTTAACACATCTTCAACAAATTTTGTTATATTTCTATAAGAAATATTTGCAGCATTTTCTTGTATAAAATTTCTATATGTATCTTTTATGTAATTAACCGAAATAAGTATTCCACCAATATTTATCAATTCAGAATCAGATTTACCAGTAATAGGAACATCAAATTTTTGTGTTGCTGGATTGTAAAATCTTGCTGGGTTGAAACCAAACGAGTTTGCAGACCAAGAACCTGGCTGCACACCACCATACGATCCCATTTGTACACTCGGAAAAACAACATCTTGTGGATATGATGATTTTATGTTTGGTAGATGTTGTGTTGTGTTTCCATCAACTTGTAATTGAAATATTGATCCCAAACCAGCTGCACCACCTTTTTCAAAATCGTCTATTAATTTATTTGTTGCCTCAACAAACCGTGTCACAGACGTGTACCAAAATGTTTGAACATTTGCTCCTCCAGAGTTTTCATCAGCATATGGCCAACCTATACACACATAATCTAAAATTTTATTTTTATTAAGGGGATTGGATGTACCAACATAGTCAGTCTGACCTGCCACAGACATGACTTTACTACCAGTTATTCCTGCTAAGTCAGAATCTATCATACTTGCAATATTTATCCCAGCAATAGCAACACCAGCACCATCGGTTGATTTTGAATTTGGATCCGTTTCTGCTTTTGTTTGATCTCCGGAAATACCAATTGATATAGATGCTGCAGATACTATTGAAACTTCGGCATTCATAGATAAATCAGTATTGTAAGACCAATTAAAGTTGTTTATTATTCCGGTAAATGCCTGATTGTTTCTACTCCCCCCAACAGACCACCCCCATGATAACTGTGCTTCTTTTCCTGGAACAAAAAATAGATTTGAAACCTTTTGCATATTGAATGAATTTCTATTTTGTTTAGGCCAGTATGTAAAATTAAACTTACCACGAAGCAAAGATCCAACAGTTCCATCGTTTGTAATATCTATCGATTGTAATAATGGATAAGCCGGAACATTTCTTGTAGAATCATAAAGTGTTAGATTACCACTTTTATCAGTCATTGCCCTTGGTCCATCAAATCCCATAGCTATACCATTTTTCCCACCTGCCTTCACATGACCATATGCAGTTTTTCTGTAACTCCATTCTAATACTGCATCATCTACTCCAGACCGTACTGTTGCACCAACATATTTTGCCCGTTTGTTTAGTTCTGATATAACCCCACTGTCCACTTGATTGTAGAATGGATTGTAATATCTTCCACCACCGCCAGATTTTGCTCTACTAAAATTAGGCATAGTTATCTTTCACTTTCGTTGTAAATATCCAATAAAGTATAAATTCCTGAATTTTCTGTATAGAACGGTATTTTTATTATTAATCCCGCAGGAACATCCATACTACCCTTTCCTAAATTATTAACTTTGGCGATGACAAACCACAAATGTTCATCTCCATAATATTCTCTAGCAAGAATATCTAATCGGTCTCCTTCTTGTGATAATATCTGTGAATATTCAACATTTTCAAATGTTGGATAAAAAATTGTAGATAACCTACGAACATATTTTATAGTATTATCAGATTCTATTTTTTTGGAATTTGATATTATTTTTGTATTTCCATATCTTTCGGACATATTGTTTCCTATAACAATGAAGTTTGTTTACAATAAATATCTATGATAAAAATATAATCTTAATTTGTACCAAATCCCTGTAATTCACTTGCAGTTCTAAAAGAACCCTGCATTCCAGCGTTACCTCTATTGCCTCCAGCTATTTTGCCGCCACCAATACTTGATGTTCCTGTACCTGATTTTTTACCTCGTTTTGTTCCGGTGCTCTTCCTTTGACCACTATTTCCGTCTCTATTGTTCGTGTCACTATTATCACCCCCCTTTCTATTAGATGTGTTGTTACCACTACCGCCTCCACCGTTTCCTCCATTATCTACACCACCACCTGCTCCACCGCCGGTATCTCCAGTTCCACCGTTATCAATAGCGCCTTCGGTTCCTCCACCTCCACCACTACCACCACCATTACCACCGCCGGTATCTGCACCTTCTTCTGTTCTACTTCCATCATTGTTTCCGTCTTCACCATTTCCTTTATTTAAATTTCCAGCTATCCTATTTCTATCCGCCTTATTATCTGCATCCAAATTACTGCTAGGATCATACGTTGTATCAAATGTTTTCAAGAAATTTACCTTAGACTTATCGGTTGGTTCCAATCCAGTTTCAATATCATTACCTGTATCGTCATATAATTGATACATCGTACCACCCCATTCTGGTCTGTAAACACCAACTGGAGTATAACCAACACTAACTGTTATATGTTTTGGAAGTTGTAAAGCTCCGGGAGTAGAATAATTATCAGATTGACCGTCAGCAATAGCACGTGATATATTTGCCCAATCCTCCGGCATATGTGCAATTTCCCAATTTGTTTGTGTATTATCGAATGTATATGATAAAGAATTTATGAATCCTGGCAACTTTCTATACAAATGGCCTATGTTCAATCTAATCACAGGTCCTTTCATCAAACCAGCTTTTGTATATTCTGGAGTAGTCCATGATGCCAAAAAGTTCAGTTTTCTCCACGATGCCTTCAATTCATCTCTGGATCCAATGTGTATAGTGAAATCAAATGTTATACCTCGTTCATACCCATCATAAACATACAATGGATCTCCTCTGCCCATATATTTTATAGGATTCCATTTTGGATTATGGTTATCACTAATATTTCCAAATGTTGCACGGAATGGAATTATTTCCGTACTATTTCCCTTACCGGCTTTTAAATTTAATCCCGTGAAATAAAATTCTACCAAATCTTTTGCACCTACAATAGATTTATTTCCATATTTTCCAGTTTCATAAACCAAATCAGTTGTTATTGATTTATTAGATGATTTGTAATCTAATATTGCAATTCTATCTCCTCTAAATGTTCTACCCTTTTTTATCTGTGGAATAGATGCTCCTGTATTTGGATCCTTTGCATATACAACATTTGAACTAGCAACTTTTTGTTTGTCCATTGCTCTATCGCCCTGTTTTCCAAATCCGTGATATGTTTCAAGATTTCTATTTTTAAAATAACCGTCTGCAGCATTTGGATCATTTGCAATTGCAGTTGGGATATAACCGTCTGCTAATCTATCATATAAATCAAATCTGAAATCGTTTAGATCACTTGATATACTATTTTGATATGTTGTAGATGTAAGTCTAGTATTTTCTTTTCTTCGTATTAAATTACTATATGTTGCAGTTAAATATAGCTTTAATGCATCACCATTATCCCAATCCTCTTGTCTTCCAGCTTCGATTCCATTCAGATTAAAGGTTCCTGCATTATATGCATTCACTGCTCGCACATTTGAATTTATGGATTTTCTTGTTGGTTTATATGGATTAATACCACGTAGTCTTGCCAATGTTTCATTTGGCATTGATGACGATATACTTGTTATTGGTTTAGTTCCATTAGAATCTAATGGTCCGTCTTCAAATATTGCAGATATTCCTCGTATATCACCAAAAATTCTTCTATCAGTTTTTGAATAATTATCTAGCAATACATCTGCATATTTATTTGGTTTATCTCCTGTTCTATCATAATGGTTGTAAAATTGAGTTCTTCTAGCACTATCAGGATAAGCAGGATTCTTATTTGCTGCAACCATTGCTGAACCAAGATAGGATAAAGTTCCGCCTGCACCATATGAGTTTGATCCAGTTGCAGGTGTTGTAAATGTTGCATCAGCAAAGCCACTTGGTAAATTTGCGTCTGTGCTATAATATGTCAGATACGGATGTCTTGCTCTTCTTATTTTTGTTCCACCAATTCCAAGTGGTGCATTTGGTCCACCAAACCAAGTTGATATTCTATGAATTTTGGAATGTCCCAAATATTCAGAAGTTTGAGTTCTTTCAGGATAAAGTGATCTAAAAGAGTTTGGTAATAATTCTTTCATCAAACCAATCAATCTACTATAATTGGTTTGTTGTCCATCGCTTGTTGGTGTATCTAATGTTTTAAAATAATTAACAACAGTATCATTTGGTGGACTTGTTAATTCACGATTTATAGTTGAAGTTTCATATCTGTTCAATGATGCCTCATCTATTGCACCCAATATACTATGTCTTGGTATACGCAAACCTATTGGAGATCCTGCAACATTTGCAACCAATGCAAGTGGATTGTATATTTGAGTAGGTGACATTCCAAACGTTGTGAAAAAATCTACAACAGAGCCCAATGAACCACCTTTTGGATCATAATCAACATTTGGGTTCATCAACTGTAATCCAACTTGTTTTGCAACAAATAGTAAACCTTTGGCAGATAATAAAAATTTACCTATACGGAAAACATCTTGAACTATTCTTTCAGCAGCGGTTACTGCACCACCTCTTACAAGTCCTTCATCGAACCCTATGCCAAACCCCCATCTCTGTCCTATGTCTCTCAAAACATACGGTTGATCAAAACCAAAATCTCTATTGTATGAATCATCTCTTAAATTATATTTGGTATATTGTTGATCCAACGGTGACGGTGAATTTTTAGTTATTGCCCATTTTGCCAAATAACCTTTACTTTCCGTAACATCTTTCATTGTTTTGGCATAAGGTTTGCCGTAATAACTTGATTCAGCCTTTATTTTAGATTCAGGAACTTGATTAGTTAATGATGCAAAAACAGTTGTATTTCCGGAAGACCATAATTTTTTACCCAACCCATTTGGCGAATATTCTTCTCGTTGTTTTAACGATAGTCCACCTGAACCTCTTATGGTTTGTATTGCATTTCTTTGTATAGAATCAAAATCATACATCAAATCTGGATCTATTATTGGGTATAATGTGCCATCATATGTGGTCATATTTACCATAAATCCAGCTTTCTTTTCTGGTTTAAAACCAAAAAAGTTAGTTAATGGTATTCCATTTACTTTTGATTTATTAGGTCCATTTTCAGTTGAATAAAAAGAAAATTCTGATTTTAAGTAATATTCATTTTTATCTATGAAAAATTTTCTAAATCCAGGTCTAGTTTTAGCAGTGGTTAAATTACCCAAATTTGTTATAGTAACTGGATTCATTGGGGTATTTGGTTTTACTAATACACCAAAATAACCAACTTCCGGAGCATTTTGACGATCACCTCTCCAACCAAAAAGTGTTGTATCTTTTTTATATTGAGATTGTAATAATCTTGTAAATGTAAAAAACCCATCGGCATTAAAATTTGAAAAATAATCAACGTTTGGTGCATTTTGTCTAAAGCCATCCCAATCAAATCTAGATGAATCTATTACATACTTTGAGTCATATAACTGAGCAAATGTATGGAATCCATCTGTTGTGTATCTAAATGTAGAATCGAAATAATTTACAACAGGTGCATTTTGTCTAAAGCCATCCCAATCAAATCCAGATGATTCAGGTATGTACTTTGAATCTAACAATTGTGCAAAAGTGTGAAATCCATCTTTTGTATTTTTCTTTGTCAAATCAAAATAGTTTATAGCAGGTGCTTGATTACGAACACCATCCCAATCAAATCCAGATGATTCTTTTACATACTCACTTACTAATGGTATTGCAAATTTTGTAAAGCCAGATGCGTTTCCATTTGGGAAATAGTCTACAAAATTTTCTAATGATGTTCTTGGTGATCCATCCCAATCAAATCCAGATGATTCTTTTACATACTCACTTACTAATGGTATTGCAAATTTTGTAAAGCCAGATGCGTTTCCATTTGGGAAATAGTCTACAAAATTTTCTAATGATGTTCTTGGTG